>Ga0210404_10000138_pt1 | contig 48118 bp, 53 predicted proteins | sample IncBWH28MmetaG_FD_155455 | JGI IMG/M metagenome (GOLD analysis project Ga0210404, IMG submission 155455) | Forest soil microbial communities from Barre Woods Harvard Forest LTER site, Petersham, Massachusetts, United States - Inc-BW-H-28-M | ecosystem: Environmental > Terrestrial > Soil >... | reverse complement strand
CGGACGGCCGCAGTCGTTCTTGCAGCCGGACCTTCCGCTCGAAGGGCTGTCCAAGAAATGGGCCAAAGCGGTGAAGTCGGGAGCGTGATCAGTCGATGGCAGTGCAAACGAACATTTTGGGTAGCAGGGAATGGCCGGGCCTAGTTTGCGTTTTGGCCTCGGTTTTGAAGTTGCCGTGTGCGGTGACGCTTTCCGGGGTATCATAAGACAACCCCCAGGAGGACATTGATGGAGCGGAAGTATAGGCAGCGGGGTTATTCCGACCGCGAAGCCGAAGAAAAGAAACGTGCGCGCGCGGAGCGCGTCGATCGGCCGCCGGAGGCGCGGCCGAAGCAGGACATGCTCGGCCCACGCACGCCGCGCATGGTCGGAACGGTGATGAGGGCGCGTTGCTCGAATTGCGGTGCGGTGCTCGCTCCGGGTTTCGATCCCAACGGCGCCTGCCCGCGATGCAACTTCGAGCTGCATTCCTGCAAGCAGTGCGTTCACTTCGACACCGGCAAACAATTCGAGTGCACGCAGCCGATTACCGAGCGCATCGCCAAGAAAGACGCAAAAAACAACTGTACGTTCTTTGAATTCCGCATGACCGTGGAAAAGGACACTTCGCCGGTCTCCTACGCCACGAACGCTCCGGCCGCCCCCGCAGGCGCGAAGCCCAACGACGCGCGCGCCGCATTCGAAAATCTTTTCAAGAAGTAGCTCACCTCAAAAAAGAGATCCTCTTCGCTTTGCTCTCGGACCCAACCGGGCAAGGGTTACTGCTTGGGAGGCATGGGGAATAGTGTCGGCTCGCTCGATGGTGCATCGGCAATCGCATCCAGCGCGGGATAGCGATGCCGCAATGTCTCGGGTACGCTGACTTTCTTGTGCGTAAGCATGCGGATCAGCTGTAGTGCGTTGACCACGCCCTTGCCCTCGAAATGATTGTTGGTCACCACGAAGGTGGTTTTCGCATGACTGGCCAGGTGCTCGATCCGCTCCGCCCAGGGCAAAAGCTCCTGCTCGGAATAAAGATAGTTGTAGCGTTCGTGGCTCGGTACCTCGGGATCGTCGGTGAACCACGTGTCTTCGCGCCGTCCGTGCAATCGCACGTATCCGATCGCGGAGGTCGCGCGCGCGCTTGGCTTGACGGAGCGGCCGATGATCGGTTGGTCGATATTGCAGATTCCCACATGGCGCTCATGAAGGAATTCGTAAAACGCCGGTTGCGCCCAGGACGAATGCCGTACTTCCACAACCAGCGGATAGTCGCTGAACATCCCGATCAGCCTTTTCAGCCGCGCCAGATTTTCGGGCGTATCGTGAAACGAGAAAGGGAACTGCAGCAGCAGCGCTCCGAGCCGGTGCACAGAGCGAAGCACGTCGAATCCCATCCGCACGGCCTTTTCGTCTTCGGCGGCGATGGGGCCATCCTCATGCGTGAACTTCTGCCACAGCTTCGCCGTGAATAGAAATCGCGGATTGAACGAGATTCGCTCGATCCACTGCGCCGCCATTTCCGGCTTCAGCGGATTGTAAAACGATGTGTTGATCTCGATCGTGTCGAAGAATTCAGCCAGGTACGCGGCCTCATGAAACCCCCGTGGCCGCCGATGAGGATAGACGATGCCTGCCCAGTCGGAATATGACCACCCGGCCGGGCCGATCAGAACGCGGCCACGCGGGGCCTTGCGGTTGGATTGTTCCGGCATTCGCTGTGCGTTGACGAACCTCAACGAGCCTATGACGCGTCGTCGCGGCTGTCAATCGACGACGCCAGTTGCGCGGCGCGTCCCGCAGCGCTACTCTGGACTCGCCGCCATGAGAACGCCCCTTGAGTTTACCGTCAGGTCTACCACGAGGTGCTTTGATGAAAGTCTCCTACAGCCAAATCGAAAACGGCGCACTGGAGTCGATCGAGAAAGAATTTGACCGCCATCTAGATAAACTGAACCGCCTGCTGAAACGCTACGATCCAGACCTGGTTCAGCTCCACTGCACGCTGGAGAAAACTCCTCGCCGCACGGAATACGGTTTTTCGCTGAATCTAACGCTGCCGACCGGTTCGCTGCAGGCTACCGGACGTGGCGCCGACGCGCGCGCCGGCGCGAAGATCGCTTTCGCCGAAATCGAAAGCCAGGTGAAAAAGCATCAGGAAAAGCTGCGCAAGGACTACACCTGGAAACGCAAGCGCTCCCGCGCCGCGCTGAAGCCCCGCGAGGTCACCTCGGCCGACTAGAACAGACAGGCGCGTCTCTCGGGCCTCCCCTTTGGACGCGACGACGAAGGTCAGGCTCGGTTGGAGATCAGGGTGGTTTTCCCGGACCTCTTGCTGGAAATCACGAAATAGATTCCGCCATAAATGCCCCAGACTAGGGCGACCCCCAAGGCGATGTAGGGCTCCGCTTTCGTGCCGTACCCCATGAACGGTCCAACCAGATAGAAAGACATGCAAGTGAGGTTCGCCAGCAAGCCGAACACGGGAATGGCAAGGTGCTTGAGGAAGCTGAAGTTTGGATGCTTATTGTAGGCCACTATGCAGACCAAACAGCTCAAGCCATAAAGCAGGAACGTCCCGAAGTTCGAAGAGAGTTCGAGCGCTAGCAGGCTGTTTGGCAGCTTGGCCATAGAGTCGTGGGACATATACCCGGTGCTTGACCAGAAGCCATGAGGCAGCGCCGCGATAGTGGCGTCGGAGATAGCCGCGGTGTTGCCAAACAGCACTGTCAGCCCCAAACAGCCCAGCACCGCCGCGACCACCGCCAACACCCAGATCGCTCGATGCGGGCTCATGTTCTTTCCATGCAGCATGCCGAAGTGTTCCGGCACCTCGCTATCTTTGCCCATGGCATAGGTGACGCGCGCCCCGGTATTCATCGCGGAGAGCGTGGTCCCGATCAAGGCCAGAAAGACGGTAAAGGCTTCGATCAGCATGAAGGTGCGACCATGGCCAGCGCCAAAGACCGCATCACCGACCATCACCATCATGTCTCCGATCGGTGCCGCGGAGGCTGGTGCAGCTGACAAGGGATAGCCCGTACTTAAGAAGTAATTCGCGGCGAAATACTCGAAGAGATAGAAGACGGCTCCCTGAACCATGAGAGATGTGATTACGGCAATTGGAATGTCCCGTTTGGCGTTCTTGGCCTCACCTCCCATCGCCGTGCACGATTCGAATCCGACGAGAATCAGGATGGCCAGGTTGGCCTGAACGAACATCCAGCCGAAATTGTGGATTCCAAACACGGATTTCGCGGTCGGGTGACTCACAAAGTTGCCGCTGGAATCCGTGAAGGGATAATCAACGTGAAAAGGAACTGGCGCGCCGGACGCATCCTTCTTGCACACGGGAATCATGTTCGCATCGCGCGTGATCACGTCGGTAGCCGTGCCGTTGACCATCTGGCTGGTGGTCGCGAACTCGCACTGATAGGCGTCACCCGAGGTCGCATCCCATTGCCAAGCTACGCTCCCCGCTGGATGGCCAATCCGATAGTGGATTGCCATGATCGAGAAAATGATCAAGGCGGTGATCTGGATGATATTCATCGCGATATTCACGGCTGTCGAGCCCGTCACACCGCGATGCGCGATGTAAGCTACGCCGAACGAGAAAAGGATCGCGCAGACCATCATGAACATCGGGCCCGGATTCGCCGCGCTCATGAAGTTCGGCCGTAAAGTCCCAGCCATGTAGCCGCAGAATTGCCCTGTGACCGCGACCATCGCGCCGACATAAATCCAATAGTAGAGATGGGAGCCCCATCCGACGATGAACTTGGAGAGGCGCGCATATTTCCACGCCTTCTCGTGGTTCAGAAACGACTGTTCCGCGAAGTAATACGAACTCCCCGTTCCTGGATACAGCTTTGCCAATTCCGCGTAGGAAACAGCGGTCGCAAGGCAAAGCAGTAGAGCGAAGAAAATCCCGATCCACATCGAGGGAGGGGTGTTGCCCTCTCCCGCCTGTGTAATGTATGTGAGCCAAAGGAACGCCCCGGGTGCGATGAGTGCCATCGCGTTGAACGTCAGTCCGGTCAAGCCTAACGTTGCTTGCATTTCTCCAGTTGTTTTGTCGGCCATTGTGTACTCCCGTTGTGGCAAGTAGGAAGCTTGAGCGGAACGGTATACGGAAGTATTAGGTTCGTAAAATGCAACGTTTGGATGGCGCGAATAAGTGTTTCAAATGAGCGCAAGTGTCCGCGGCGCGATTGAAGCCGCAGCACTGGCGATCCATTTCTTACTGAGACGGACTGCGCCAACTTCTGATAAGTCGGTTAACCCGAGAAGTGGGTGCTGGGAAAGGTCTTCAGGCTAATTGATAAACGAGGAGTTGCGCCCTACTCGGTCGGTTCGCCGAGCCTTGATAGAATCTTCACGAAAATGATGTGAATTTCCGATAGCCGTCTAGAACGCCGGGGAGGCCTTCATCCCGTGACTCCATTGATAGTCCTCATCGATTCACTGCAGCCCGGGTTGCCCGATGATCCCGAAGGCCTTCCTCGGCATCACGGGCATCGATTTCGTGAAGGTGCCTGGTGTCCGGTACTGGTCTCCGCCACCCGGGCTCGATGCTATATTTCTGCTCTTACCTTTTGCAGAACACTGGGGTGCACGACCACTGGCCGGTCAGGCACAGTTGCTGCGAACGACATCAGAAGATCAGGCCAAGGGAATGCCGCCCTATGTCGTAACCGGTATCGTGCTTAGACCTGATGATCCAAGGGGTCCAATTCCCGAAACGAAACTCGTGATACAGACGGCCATCGAAGCCGTTCGTCAATTCAACGACTCGTCGAAGTCTGAGAGAATAACCCGCTTGGGAAGTCAATCAAGAAGGCCGGACTCCCGGATTTTCACTGGCGCGATCTCCGTCACACCTTCGCATTGCGGCTGACAATGGCCGGGGTAGGCCTGCGCGCGGCTCAGGACGCCCTGGAGCACAAGAGCGTTGCCATGACGTTACGCCATTCCCACCTCGCACCTGACTTTCTATTCGACGTTGTGGAGAAGCTCGTTCCACCGCCCGCCGAAGCTAATTCAGGCGAGCCAACCGACACCACTACCGACACCAGCGCTCTTTCTCGCTCAGGGCCTCCACCGGCGCATGTCCAGCAAGTCCACTTCGTGTAAGATGTTGAGACCGATTTGCAGGGGCGTAGCTCAGTGGTAGAGCAGCGGCCTTTTAAAGCGTTCCCTGCAAATTCGCAAATCCCGCAGAATCAGTAAAGCGCTTGTTTAGTTCTTGTTAACTCTCTGACAGTCTTGACCAATCTTGGGAAAATGTGGCTGTTTTTGACTCGTTTAGCCACAGTTTAGCCACAGTCTGCACCAAAATGGTGCAATCACTTGTTTGCGAAGCTTCGGAAAAACAAATCAGTGAGCGCCCCCGGTGGTTGGTGGTTAAGGACAGGTACCCGGACCCGTACTTTTGGTGTACGTGAGTACAGTAGATAATCGACACTCCAAAGCATCACAATTTGGGTAGGACGACAGTCGGATGCGCCCATACGGGTTATTGCATAACCAGGTAATACGGGGTAGTTTGTCTGCGTGGCGGCACCACAAAGAGACGGAATTCCGCACAGTTCCTTCTGGAGTCGGCGATGGCACAATCTAGAGCCACCGCTTGGTGCTCTGATCGAAGACGGCATTCTCTTGTTGGTTTTTGTTTTCATCCTGATAGTCGCTTACTTGGCGCTCGGAGTGCTGGCGCTTTTTGGCTACGATCCGGTGCGAGTCGACACGTTTGAGACGATTCACTATTATGCGTATCTCGTTGTTTTCGCAACACTGATGTTAGACTTAATCATACAAGTTCTACTGCATACGGTAAGAAAGAAGTAAGGCCATGCAAAAACTTTATCATCTATGGTATGTCGATCTTAAAGCGAGGCGTCGCTTTCAGGTTTGGACGATAGTGATTGCTTTCACTTACGGCGTTATCAATTCAATTGTGCTTCACCGTCCCGAGAAAGAAGTCACATGGGAAACTCTGGGCGTGGTTGGTCTCATGACTGTTGCGTTCTCGGTATTCTACTGTCTCCGAGCGGATACATCGAAAGAGACCAAAGTCAGTCTGGATACTCAACTCGGTGAATTCTTCCGCGAGAATCAAACTGTCCTGAAGGTAGGCCTGGTTGCTGTCATTGTCGTCCTCGCGTCGTTTGTAGCTAGTCGTGTTCCGAACACCGAGGTACAGGCGGCCGGTCTCAACATACGATTAGAACGCGCGGCCTATTCGTCGAAGCCATATGATGCCAATACGATCAACGAACTAACTACGGTTTTTGACACGGCAGCCGCGAAACGCCTGCCTCTTAAGTCCCAACTTGTGACTAAAGCGGGGAAAAGTGTTGTGGGGGGCTCGAGCGAAAATTCTGGTGCTTGGCCAGCCGCTCTCGCGTTTCTCAATTACCGTTCGACGTTGAATGAAGAAGTGACAGTGCCTCCACAAGAGAGCCCTTGCATCGGCACCGAGAAACTAAGTGGAATTGGATCGATCATTGAGGGACTGGAGTTTGTTGGATGCAACGGTCAGGCATTGGACCATGTGGCTTGGAGGGAAGTAGTCTTTAAAGACTCCAGCATTGTTTATCATGGCGGTCCGGTTGACCTTGATCGTGTTCAGTTCCAGAACTGCCGATTCGTTTTCGACTATAGCCCGGCCGGCCAGAAGCTAGCTCAAGCTCTGGCGGCGTCGAATACCGTAACGATCAAACTTCCCTGACGGTTCGTGGGAACGAATACCATGACCGCCCCTAACAAGACGGGAAGGACGAGGACCACAAGTTCGAAAAAATCGTCAAACGACATTAGGCACCTTCCGTCTACGCCACTCCGCGCGCGCCGCTTGCAAATGAATCGAGAACGCTGATACCTGCGGCTTGCCGTCTCCGTCGTATCTCAGCGGATACACGAGCCCGCGCATCTGCTTTCCGAAGGCAATCAACTCCGAATCTGACATTGCGCGGAGTTTCGCTCGAATGGCGTCAACGTCCACCGACACGTTGCTGGCGAGATGGGACAGATCGGTCACCCTCGACGCTTAACTTATGCTTCCGCGACCGTAGTTGAATTTGCAAGACGGGCATTGCATTTGCGGGGCGATGCCCTGCATCCGAACCGTGACAACATGGACTAATTTCCTCGTTGTCCAGCACGCCGGACAGTAAGGCTCGGGATCGCCCTCTAGCCAGTAATACGGCGCTTTGAACGTGAGCTGTCCTTTGAATTGCAGTGCCCGCTCTAATTCCTCAACCCGTTCTTCGGCATTCCGCTTTTCGCGCGTGAGATCAATGACCTCGCCTTCGAGTTTGACGATCCGCCGATAAAGATCAATATCGCCGGCTTTCTTTATTAAGTCACCTAACTCCCGCATTTCGTCCAGAACGCCCATCAGTCACCTCTAGGAGAATTGGCCGGATAATACCACGCGCTGTGAAATCAAGGCCGGTTCTTGGCGCTTCGGTAAGATTCGCGTAAAGGCTTACTCATGACGTCCACCTTCGCCTGCCTCTGGCATATTTTGAGTTCCGCGACCTTCTGGACCGCTTGCGCAACTTTGGTGGTTGGCCTTTACACTATACGGGGGCACGGGCGATATGCGATCAGCGGTGTTCGTCGGAAATTTGCAGGAGGATAAGCCCAGCGCCGGAGAGTTGGCTTTCAGAGTCTCTGAGGTTGCGAGTCACGAGCTAGGCCACAGGATGGGGTTTTATTCGCGAGGAGAGACCATGTCTTTCATCGAATTCTGGAACAAGGATTTGATGAACGAAGGACAGGGCGTGCCTTCCAGCCCGCGAGCCTTCGACATGTCCATACCACAAAATCGGCAAGCGGTTGATGAGATCAACAAACTGCCGGAATATCAGCCGCCACAATAGGAGAACCGGTCATGCTCACAATCTATCGGATCGCGTATGGCCTCGTTCTCGCGGTGTTCTTGGGGAACGTGCTCACGACGAACTTCATCGCAACGGCATCAACGCATGTCTCGATGCTGCTGGTCGCGGTCGGCGTTAGCCTCTGTTGTCTATTCATACTCTTGCTCGGCTTCTCTCGAATCTCGACCACCGCGTTCTGGGTTCTGGTCGCAGTGTGGGAGGCGATCTTTGCCTGGTACGCATGGTTCAGCCCGGCCTCGCCTTTCGTGCTGCACGAGACACACAACCTGAGCGCCACTGCCGCTGCACGCGAGAACACGATGCACTACGTAGTCGCAAGCACCGTGTTCGCTCTCCTGTTTGCCTGGTTTCTCTCGCTTCCGATTACCCGCTCGATCTACGAACGACGCACAACGGTACGTGTATGACTCGGTGGGAGTACAGCTACGACGTACCGCCACTGTTTGTCTACAAATTCACAAGCAAAGAACGCGACTCCGAATCCGGCCTCGATAACTTTGGAGCTAGGTACAATAGAGGCAGCCAGAACCCGTCTGAATGAACTCGCTAAGTGATCGTCGAGACCGGTTCTTGACGGATCGGTACAGTTCGAGTAAACGTCTAGCAAATGAAAGTCAATGGATGGAAAAGAATCGGAATCATCGCATCGGTGGTGTGGATGGTAGGCGCGGGCTTTTACACTCATGGCGCACTACAGGAATCTGACATTAAGGTAGCCGTTGCAACGAGCATGGACTGTGAGAACTATATTTCGAAGGGAATCACCACCCTCGCTGAATGTGACAAACGAAACGCGGACTACCTTGCGGAAACATCCTCCGGTGAGTGGATCGGGGCAGCGGTCGTCGCATTCGTTCCAGTGCCTCTGGGTTGGGGACTTGTCTATCTTGTTCTTCTCTTGGTGCGTTGGGTGAAGCGCGGTTTTGCTGGTGAAGGGTGACATGGACGCAACAGAAATCCAATCCCTCACCACTGAAATCGAACGCCTCAACCGTTCGGTGGACTGGTGGAATTCCGCGATTATCGTGATGATGGTAGTCGCTGCACTTGCGGCAACAGGTTTGTTAATCACGCAGTATGTAGCGTTCAAACGAGCGAGTCTGCTCGCACAGAGAGAGGCGCGACTTGGTTCGATTAAAGACAACCAGCTTGCCATCGACCTGAAAGACAAAGACGCAAAGATTGCGGTCGCAGGTCAACTGGCTGCGGAAGCGAACGAAAAAGCGGAGTCAGAACGACTCGCTCGCGTGCAACTAGAAGAAGCGATTTCATGGCGTAGGCTTACGGCAGAATCTCGCGCGAAACTTAGCTCACGGCTAACGCGGTTCTCTGGACAATATGCTTGGTTGATATACAACCTAAACGACGTCGAAGCCTTTGGGTTCGCATCGGATTTAGCCGGAGCACTACATCTAGCCAAGTGGGAACCGACGGAACCGGAATCTATAATGAAGATGGTTGAAGGTCCGATTCCTTTGGGAACTCATGCGCCACTCGAAAGAGGCGTGATAATCAGCAATACCGGAGACAAAGCTAGCAGCGATGCTGCGGACGCGCTAGTGAGCGAACTTGTAGTGTTAGGATTCGACGCCAGGAAATCGCCGTCGCCAGCCATTAAACGGAATGAAACTCGTCCAACCGTCTTTATAAGCGTTGAACCCAGACCGGAGGGACCTCAAGGCGATGCCAAGATTCGGACACAGCACAAATGAATCGGCACTAGGACAGATTCCGCTTCCGCAAGGAATCCATCATCATTCCTTCAAGAAGTTCGTTGTGCTCACGCAATGCGTCTGCCATGCCTCGGGTGTCGATCGCATTCACATGGCAAGTTCGATCAGTCCCTTGTTGAGCGAGTCCAGTTCTCCTAACTGGACCGAAACGCCGATTCTGAGATTACTGTCTGCCACGTTCTATTCTCCTAGCTCGTTCACTGCTTTTCGCTCGGCGCGCGTGAGAGTGATTTTTCTGCCCTTGCGTCGATTGACACCGCGCCAATAATCTGGGCTTTGCGGGCGCTTTGGATTCGCGGCTGGCCGCACCCAATCGTTGCTGATTTCTGCGGGTGTAGTGATTTCTCTGAAATGGCCGCAGCGAAGCCGCACGCGCACGCGGCCAGCACGTCCGATAATGATGTCCACATTTTGCAATCCGTGATTGTCTGCATTTTCTTGACAGAGCAACTTCAAGCCGCCGAGGGAAATCATGCCGCCTCCATATCGTCATCGTCATCATCTGCGTCCGCTGCGCGTCGCTTCGCTCTTTCGTGCTCGCTGTGCAGGTCGTGGATGATTTTGTTTCGCTCCACTTGCACCTCACGCCATCTTTCCGCCGCTGCGAGTATTGCTGGAAGCTGCTCACTGGCGAGTAGCCTATCGAACTCCGACAGAACACGCATGCGGTGTGCCACCAGGCTAGCCGCTTCGCGCGCCGGACGCGCGGATCGCAGAAAGCGATAATCACCTTCCGTGACGGCAATGTCCTTTCGCAACTGGTCGGCGTTGTATCCGCAGCTAAGGAGTACGGCGAAGGCTTGCGCCTCAACAGTTGCCTTGCTGCCTTTCCTGCGGCCAACATTGGCCGACGCCGCGTGTTTATTCAGCTCCTCGAACTCACGCTCGCGCTTCGCGCGGATCTTGGAATATAGGCTCATGCCTGCACCGACTCTTTTCGTATCTGACGCATCCGAAGCAAACGGTCAAACTCTTGAATAACTTCGCCGCGCCAGATGACAACCTCGCCACGTCCACGATTTCCGCGCGGCGTCATCAATACGACATCCCTGCGAAGTTCCTCAGCCGTTGCGCCGTCGCGGTCAAGGATGGCGATCATGTCGTAAGCCTGCGCAGTCGCGGATGCCGATACGTTTTTCGTATTACGAACAGGCATAATCGGCCTCCGATTCGTTGTCATATAAATCGTCACAAACCGCACGTGCGCGTTCGCGTCCGATTTTCACCATCAAACGTCGGCGCTCTTTCTTTTTCCGTTCGGCTTCACGTGCTTGCGATAGTTCGGGATTTGTCGCGCGTTCTATTCGCGTTTCGTTCATGCTTCCACCTCGCGGGCGCAGCCACAAGAAAGAATCACCTTACCACTCGAAACATCCTTCACGGTTTGCATGCCGTGCGTCGGATTTTCAAGGCACAGAAAACGGCCCTTCATAATCGCGGCGAGTCGAACGGCGTGACGCTCGGCAAAGTCGGCGACAACTTCGCCTAGCGTGCTACTGCTGTTCTCGCTTCTCCAAAACGTAACGCGCGTGGTGACGTTGTTGTCAGGAAAAGCTGCAAGCTCCATCCACGGTGATTGCGCTTTCAGTTTCACTTGGGCACCTTCAAGCGGGGCGTGGGATTTTCCGCGTCTTTCAGGTTGCGGCGAATCTCCAAGCACGTCGCCACGGATTGCCCCACGGCTGGCACCAGGGCTTTGAGCATCCACTCGCCGATGTAAGCTGCATACTCCTGCGAATCGATACCCGAAGATTCCAGTTCGGCGCAAATCGCATCCGCGAGAGTGTACAAATCACTTAGCATGAGACTCCTTCTTTAGCTTCGATATTTCTTTTTCCGCTTTTGGGTAGAAGCCAGAATCAGTTCCTTGCGATTGCGTTTCTCAACGGGAGTGGACGGAACGAACGGTCTCGGCCTCGGCCATTCTGTTTCCGAAAAACGAGAACGAAACGCCCACCATGAACGCCAACTCGGATTAAGAGCCGTAAAACTTTTGAACGTATACGTAGTATCTGAAGCTGGCCGTGCCATATATGCCTCTCAAAAGGAAGACTCAGCGGAGAGCGGTATACGGGCCACGCTCCGCCTAATGACGACGGGTGCTTGGGCCGTCGTGCTTCTTGCTGCGCGTTCTAAAAACCCGAAAGCGAGCGGCGAAACCCGTCAGTCGGGCGGGTGGACGCGCGGCAAACTTAAAATCGCGTTCAATTGCCGCCACTAAAAATAGGTCCAGTATTCTCGGTATTCAGAAGCTCAACTTCTCCCGAACCTTTGGCGTTTAGGGAGAAACAATGCCCATTCGGACATTGCCATTCAAACTTGGAACTTCCGAACCGCTTGGCAGCCACATTCCCGCCTTCGCAGAAAGGACACGTCGCCGTGAGCGACGGAGAGTTGGCCCCTGGACTTGGCGTACCTGGTTGAATGTAAGACGTAGTTGAAACAGGAGCCCAAACTTTCTTCTTGGCCTTCGTATCGACACCGTGGCCGCATTGATTGCATCTCGTCAAACTTCCGATTTGAACTAAGAGATTTGAACCGCATTGTTCGCAAGCCATACGTTCACCTTGCTTTCGTTTTTCTTCTTCTTGGAGCCCTTCTATTTCCGCCAGCCATCGACCGATGAGCGCGTCCTGCGTTTCATTCGGCGGCGGGTTGTGCCTCGCCCTGACCCATGCCCTCCAAGGAATGCTCTCGCGCATCTTTGCCTCTGCTGCTTGTGGGGTGTCGGGTTGGATGTAGTTGGCCATTGGCTAGCCCTCCATCGGTGCGAGCAACTTATGAAAAATCGGCGCGAGCCTTTCCTTGGCCTTGTCGATTTCGATTTCCGACGCTGCCGGCGGCGCGCCGTTGCGTGGTACTGCGCGAATACCAAATGCTTCGCCGTCAACTTTTGCAACGCTACTTAGCTTGTCGGGAACGAGAGTCTTTGAAAGCTTGGCATCCACGAGCGCGTCAATGGTCTTTTGAATATCGAGCGACGCCTCCGCTTTTTCGCAGTCATCTGCACACTGCGAATGAAAGTCTGCCGCCGCGCCGTGAATCTTCGACATGCCGCCGCACGCACTAGCGATCTTTGAAAACATCTCGCCGAATGGATCGTCTTTGGCTTTGCCCATCGAACCGAAACAGTCCTCAAGCTTCGACCAGGTTTGCGCTTCTCCCGCGTGCGTCGTGGACATCGATTTGTGCATTGCTGCAAGATGCTCTTTTACGCTGGCCATTATTCGTTCTCCTCGGAATTTAGATTTAGTAACTCGGCGGCTGCCCTGATTCGCTTTCCAACTTCTGCATCGGCTGCATCCGCAACAAGCTCGTCGACGGTTGCGCCTTCTTCCTCGATCTTCTTGATTAGCCACGACTGCAACAAAACATCGCGCTCCGCTTCCAGTTCTTCAATGCGAAGTTTGTCGGCGCGTTCCTTGGCCAGCAAGGCGCGCTGTTCCGCGATAGCAGTTTCTACTGCGGCCGTCGCACGCTTCGCCAGAACATCGGCGGGCTCGGTTGTCTTGGCAACAACAACTGGAATGGATGCAGGAATAACTTCGTTCCAGTCGCTCGTTGCTGGATTCTCGGTAGGCTGCGAAGCAACTGCTTCGTACGCGATGTATTTGCGAAACGATTCAAGCGCGTCGTTCGCGTAGATTTCCCGCGCCTCGGCGCTTAGCGGCGACCTCACCGCAGTTTCCCTCGGCGCAAAAAGCTTTTCGAAAACTCCGACGCCCGCCGCGAACTCCGCTTCTTCGTCATCGAGCGGAAGCACGATGGGAGCCTCGGCCCTGGTGAAACGCTCCGCGAAATGCTTGTCGCGCTCCGCATCCGTAACGTTGAAAATCAAACCAAAAATGTCGCTACTCATAGTTGGTCACCTCACCGGCAGAATGCACATTTGGGCGGAAAGATGATAACGACGCATCGCGGCGTGTTGCGGTACTAGGACACGCGTCGAATACCGGATCGCGTCGCGTAGGTCACTGGTGGCGGACCGCCATCCGGCCAGAACTGGAAACCGTCAGCAATGCATCTACGTCCGCCGCCACCGACGACATTCGTCGGGCCGCCGCAGTTGGGGCATGGGTGCTGTTCGACTGGATCGCTAAACGCGCCGCACACGAGGCAACGGATCTTCGCCGATGAAACTGATCCGTATTTCTCGACACGAGCAGAGCCACACTTCGCACACGATGACGATGGCGTGGTGATGAGCTTGGCTTGCTTCTTAGAAGCTGGTACCCGAACGATGACACTGCGCTCCGGCATACGGAGAATGCCGCCGAGAAGCTTGCGGCCCATCTCGATCACACCGAATGCTCCGCTGCCGGCACGCATTCGGTTAAGGGCCTGGCTGATCGAATCAACACAATCATCATGGAGCCCGCCCGGGAATGACGCCAACTCGTCTTCCAGATCCGCAAGCCACGGCGCACCTTCCGGAAAGTAAACACGTCCCGCTTCGAAATAACCGGTCACCGCAGAAGCGCGAGTTTCTTTGTCACGATCAACCTTGATGGGAATAATCGGGTAATTCGTGGCTAGCTTTATTTCTTGAATGAGTGACTGACCGCTCGCGCGATCCTCAATCAAAATCTCATGTGGCCGCCAATGATCGGCCTGCTCCGCAACTTGTCGCTTCAGCTCTGGGAACTCGCACTTGTGCCGGTAGAGATGCAGAAGATAAAAGCCGTTGGTAGTCTCGCCAATCGTGGCACACACCGAATAGTCATTCGTCGCACCAACCTTGAAACCCGTATCCCAGCTCTGAATGATCCTTGAGAACTTCTCTGGACGTTGCGTATAATGCTGAAACCACTCGCGCCGAAAAATCGAACCGCTTCGCGCGGCGACGTTGCCCTGATACAGGCATTCAAACGCCCGGCTGCCAATGTCGACCTTGATTTCTTGCAGCTTCTCAACCGGATACATGCTCGGCCACAAAGCCTCGCCCGGTTGACGGCCCAGCGGATCGTTCTTCTCAGCAAATGCCGGCAACTGTAGGACGGCCCATCCGGCCTGTTGCATGATCCAGCCCATGGGATCTTTCTCAGACCAACGCGTCTGAATCGCCAGAACTCTGCCATCCGGTGTCAACCTGGTGAACGCAACACTCTGAAGCCAATCAATCACGCCCTTGCAAATTGTTTCACTGTTCGCCTCGGACCAGTCTTTAAGTAAATCATCGAGCACCAGCAATGAAGCGCCCCGGCCCGTTGCAGCTCCACCTCGGCCGATTGCTGAATATTGTCCACCAGCCGTTGTCTCAAAATGCCATGCCGCCGTGCTGTCCGCTGATAATTGGCAGTTTGGAAAAATCTTCCGAAACTCTGGCCCACCGATAATATTCTTTACCTGTCGGCCCCATCCTTCCGATAGTTCCGCACCATAAGACGCCGTGATGATCGTCTCCCTCGGATTCCTTCCCAACGCATACGCCGGGAACAGCACCGAACACGCAAACGTCTTTCCGTGACGAGGCGGAGCCGTGATCGCCAAACGTCTGATTTCTCCAGATAGCAGCTTTTCCAGATGCGAAAGGATGATCTTGTGGACGCCATCTACTTCGTAGCTCGGATATACAGCCTTCGCAAACCTGGCCAGACTTCGCCGGGTTAGCACCAGCTCTAAAGGATTCATATGTGTTCCACTTTGAAAAAAAATAGGGAACGACGGAATTGCGAATGCTCATTGAGTTTCAGTACGAGTACTCACTCACTGGTGTTGTGAGGGTGTTGGTAACAGGCTCGCAACGGATGTGAAGTGTTCCGGGGGGATATGACAGGATGACACGGTTCCGGCGAAGTACTGGTACCGCAAGTTTTCGCTTGTCAATGCTCACGGAGACAGCCACAGTTCGGCCACAGCGCCTTGTGTGCTGCTGTAACACAAGTATATTCAATGGATTATGGTGGGCCTTTGTGGCTCTGGGGCCTAAGAAGCCGATGCTCTACGACTAGGATTGCGGCAAGGTGAGGGTTTTCAGGTGCTCGATACGATCGGGATTCCAGTTGTTTGTTGCTTCCATGACCAGGCTGGCCAGCTCAACGTCGTCGGTGCCGATGTTCACGACGTTGTTGGTCGTGCGTGTGTTGATCGAGAGGTTTATGCCGGACGATCCAGTCGATAGTTGCCCACTGAGCTTGCCGCATAGCTCTAGAGCCCGTGTAATCGCACCCAGAGCCGCTACGGCGTTCTTTAAGTCTTTAGTCGATCTGGCATCGCTCAAGATCGCCTGCGCGTCTTTAATGACCGATTCAACGCGATCGAGTAGGGTAAAGCTGCGTTCTGCACTTTCGCTCGCTCGGGATTGTATTGCGTCTCCCAGTTTCTCTTTCACGCACGCTAAATGACGATTCAGACCGCCCAACGTCAACGGTTTTTCGGGGAACGATGCGATGATCGTTCGATAAGGCACACGATTAAGGAGCTGAAGGTTGATTTCTGCCTCTCGTGGGTGGCCGCATGTCCTACAGTTGATCATGGGGCTACGGTATCAGAAGTCGCGTACAGATGTTCCGCTATGTTCCACACTGTGGAACACTATTCCACATTTCTCGCTTGCATCTTTGAGTGAGTCAGAGCGCCTGAAGTGAGACAGCGTTTCGGTAGCCTATAAAGAAAATGGGGGCTTCCCCGTCGATTTGAAGGGAAAACCCCCAGTTCTCTGAACTGAATGGGAATGCTGGCGGAAGTGAGCTTACACTAAAACGGTTTTCAGTTGCAATCGACATTCGACCAGGACGTAGCCCCCTACGACGGAGAAGTAACTCCCCGAAGCGCGTATCAAGTAACGCGCCGTACCCTGGACCAACTCTTTTTGAGAGACCGTTTTATTTCGCACCACTTCAGTGCCCCCCGTCCGTAGGCAATTTCAAACCGTAGAGCGCGAGGACCCAGCGATACTATTGCCCTTGCACTTCTGTACGAACGAACCGCTGCACTTTTCACCGTTGCTCTACGTTCGGGTATGCGTAGTACAGAATCGAGATTCGTGTTTGGGCGACGAATCAGGAAAGAAGCCCTGCGGGGATGGATGCTGCCAGCTTCCCATACCCACTAGTTTCAGAGAACCCGATTTTTAATGACGGTGGCAGTGTCGGAAAAAGAGCGAACCGATGCGAAGGCTTTCTCCGTAATTCATCGAGTCGTGTCTCGTATTAGTATCTGGTACAGGGAGTACTCAGTCAAAGTACTGGACAGCCTGGACGGCCCGTGACTATCGAATGAATCCGGCGTCTTTGAGCGCTGCTGGAAAGTTCGATAGGTATGCAACTGCGACCAGGCAGGCAAGCAGTCTCTTATTCTGTTCGAGAAAAGCAGCTTCATCGGAACCGTCGTCTTTGGTTTCGACTTGGCCATCGTCGTCTCCGCAGAGCACCATGAGGGTGTAGAGCATCATGAGTTGCGACGCGCGAGCCATATCCTCGTTCCGAATCTTGCCGTCTGGCAGTTGTAGATGGCTAGTTATGTCCGCAAGAGCCTTGGCGAGTAGCAAAGACTGACAACGCGCGAGACCGCATTCTGTTGGAATAAGTGTGGCGTGCGGATGAAGTCCTCGATGCTGACTTGAGCGCCCAGATGCGCAGCGATCTCCGCGAGAAAGTCGCTGCGCTGCGGATGGCCGGCGAAAGGGACCGGCTTAGGCTTCGCATTAAGTCTTGCTCGATAGTTCGTTAGTCGGTTCTTTTTCATTTCTTCGCTTGTCGACCAATCCACCAGAATTCACCACGCGACGACCAGCCACGCCTCGCCATACCTGCCCTCGCTAAGTCAAGCCAGACCTTGCCGAGTCTGCCGAGACGAGCCGCGCTAATCCCAGCCCCGCCGTGCCTTGCCGAGCCCCGCCTGCGTCGCAATGCCTCGCCGAGACGAGCCGAAACTGGCCCATCCATTCCTTGCCAAGCCCAGCCTGCCTCGCCTCGCCTTTAAGCTTTTACGGTCACTGTTTCAGTTTCAGGTTGAACGATGATGGCGCGTTTCGCGGTCTTGACCTTTTTAATGCGCCGCCCCGTTGGTGTGAGTAGCTCCTTTTCGGTCTTCACCATTTCCCGACGCACGCCTTCAAGTTCTTCGAGCGATTTATATCTATCGCGGAAGTGATGCATCTCTGCGCGTGCATCGCTCAGCAACAACTGATGAAGGCTCGGCGAATTCATTACGTCAACCAATGTTCGATAGCCGCCGGTGGTCTTCCGATCTTTCTTCAACGAAACGAACACGGGCAACTGCTTCTGTTTGTCACCTTGAACGTATTGGACGCACACGCTTATCAACTGCCGGGCCTGCCACAGCCGATGCTCGTGTGCGGCTTTGCCGTCATCCCAAGTGAACTTAGCGTGCAGCGGTGAAGTTTCCGGCCGTGCGCTTTCTACAACTGCTTCCGGCATGAGCACACCTTCGTTTTCGCCGGAGATGCGTTTCAGTTCTGCGACGATTGTCTGTTTCATGCTTGCTCCTTCGTCGGCTGCTGCTTCAGGGAAAACAAACCCCAGCCTTGCCCGGCGCTTTTCTTCGAATCGGGACGGCCTTCCCCGATGCCAACTTGCATCCCGACCCGCGCAAGCAGGTTGGTAACGTCGTCTAGCGAGAACTGATCGGCATCAAACCGGATGCGTACTTTCGCGGACCAGTTGTGATATGCGGCGCGATACGTCACGTACGGCGAGCCATTTGCGACACGTGCCATGTCTTCTTGTTTGGTTGGCGTGCCATAAATACGCACGAGCGGGATTTGCGGTTCGGTCTTGTCCCAGCCGTCAGCGAGCACGAAGATGGACATTTTCGCCAACGTCATCTTGAAATCCACCAAGCGGCAGGCGCTGATCATCGCGTTGCGGATGGATGCGGCGTGGAAACCGTCCCAACCTTCTGGCGAGCTGTACCGGGCCTCGTTGAACGTATCGTCGGAGCTTTTTGCTTCACGGTTCTTCTTGGAACCCGCAGATTTTCCTTCTTCCATCTTCTTGGCCATCTGCGCCTTGGTTTTGGCACTGAAGCGGTGAATGACGAGTGGCGCGTCGCCGGTGATTTCAAATACGGCGATGCGAAGGTCCGGTGGTTTGATCTGTACCGATTGTGACGCTGCTGCATTCTTTGCCATATTGGTTCTCCTTTTTGAGTGCTTTTTTTCCGAGACGAACTATGCTGATCGTGTTCGCTTCCTGATGATCTTCAACATGGCCAGAAGATCGTCTTTGGCGACTTTGAACCGGCGACCGAATGGAACGCGCGGGAGTTTACCTTCGCGGATTTTCTCGTGGATGGCCCACTCCGTCACATCATCAATGCCGAGTGATCGTAGAAAGATGACTGCGTCCGGAATGGTGAAGAACTCTTGCTTAGCTATCTGCTCTGCCTTGGTCATTCTGTTTGGCCCCAAAATGGAAAAGCCGCGTCACACCACAGGATCGAAGGGGAATGTTCCCCTTAAATCCCGTTACAGTGTGCGCGGCTCCTAACTGCGTGCTTCTTTGGCGGCCTTACAGCTCCACGGCGCAAAATCGAACGGGCTATGTTTTATGACGCGAACAGTGCCAAGCATTAGCTCGGCTGGGCAAAGAGTTTACCACCCTTGTCAAGCGCAAGAAAGTGCTTGCACGAAATGCCCGAAGTGTTATAGACTTATGACATGGGCAAGACGTACTCAACGAACCAGGTAGCCAAGAAGCTGGGCGTCTTTCAGTCTTCGCTTCAACGCTCGATAGCTACCGGCATGGTGACCGCGCCGCCGATCCAACTGGTGGGCGGTCTCAAGATTCGACTCTGGACGGAGCGCGACATCCAACGCGCAATAAAGGAGCTTCAACATGGAAAACGAAAAGCAGCAAGCCGCTAAGCGCGAACGTGGTACGGGGTATGTGTTCTCGCGTCCAGGCTCCAAGCATCTTTGGCTTCAGTATTATGTCGACGGTAAGCGCGTCCGGGTGAGCGCCGACACGGACAACGAGAAGGTAGCTGCGAAGAAGCTCCGGCTGCTCACCGGCCAGTCCGTCGCGGGCGTCCATGCCGATACTTCGCGCGTCACCTTCGAGGACATGGTTGCTGCGTACTATGAGGACTACCAGACCAACGGCCGTAAATCGCTGCGCTTTGATGGGGAAGGGAATCCGAGTCTCGATAAGGTCAAGCGCCTTGCGGGTTTCTTTGATGGCTATGAGGCTCGGGAAATTACCACGGACCTAGTGCGCAAGTTTATCGTCGACCAGCAAGCGAAGGGACTCTCGAATGGCTCGATTGTCCACAGCACGAATGCTCTGGCGCGGATGTTTAACCTAATGCGTCAAGGTGGACGGCTGCGCGATGTGCCGTTTATCCCCCGGCTGAAGGCATCCGCGCCCCGGAAGGGATTCTTTGAGCGTGCCGAGTACGACGCGCTTATAGCGGCCTTCGAAGCGAACGTGAAGGAATATGGCCATCTGCGGGTGCCGGTAGCTATCGCCTATTCAACTGGCGTCCGGCTGGACGAAGTCCTCACCCTACGCTGGTCGCAAGTCGATCTTCTGCGCAACGTCATTACTCTGGAAGTAGGATCGACCAAGAACGGCGACGGACGCATCGCACCTCTCTGTAGCGAGCTGCGTGCGCTCCTGGTCGCGCAACATGCCGGGCGTAAAGGTTGCGAGTGGGTTTGCTACCGGATCAACCGCAAGGGCCATATGGTCCGCGTCCAGAGTTTCAGGAAGGCGTGGTACAGTTGTTGTATTCGTGCTGGCCTTGGTCGCTTGGTTCCCGTGCTGGATGCGAAGGGACAACCGCTTTATAAGAAGCCTCGCGGGATTCGGTCGAAGCCAAAACCCAAGATGAGCTACCAGGGCAAACTTTTCCACGATCTTAGGAGAACAGGCGTGCGCAATTTGATCCGCGCGAACGTTGACCGCGATACCGCGAAGCGAATCTCCGGCCATAAATCGGACTCGGTATTCTCGCGCTACAACATCGTCAGCGAGCGTGACATTCTCGATGCTGGCAAGCTGTTGGACACGTTCAACGCGCAGCAAGCCGAACAGGCCAAGCAGGCCGCTGAAAAGTTTGGCCACAGTTTGGCCACAGTGGACGCTTTTTCGGGCAAGCTGGAAAGCGTAAACTAAAGCACAGTGTACTACTTAGGGGCGTAGCTCAGTGGTAGAGCAGCGGCCTTTTAAGCCGAAGGTCGTGGGTTCGATCCCCACCGCCCCTACCAAAGCTTGCTGTTTTCAACGTGTTAGCTCGTTGCCGTCTCGCCAATTGGAACAGAATTTCTGGGCAACGTTCCGCTCTGCCTCGGAGGTCCAATCCACATCAACAACGAGGGTCCGAGATGACGAAGGCAGGAAAAGGGTATCGATCCATTGCGTTGCTGATTGTCGCATTGTCCATAGCGCCATCGCTCGTCCTTGCCCAAGGCCTCAATGGGCAAGGAAACATCTACGCTCGTGGGTGGAGCGACAGCGTCGAGGCGGCTGGGATTCTTCGAACAGGAACGTTGCTACCTGTCGATACCCGCGTCAGCACCGCTCCCGACGTTGATCCTTCGCTTGCCGGTTCGTACACAAGCTCTGCGCAACATCCCCGAGTCTTCATTACGCCCACCGACATGAGCGGCCTGGTTACGCGAATCAATTCTTCGGGCTCATTTTCGGCGCAAAGTTTCGCCAGACTCTCTACCAAAGTCAAAGCCGATCTCGCGGCCAAGGTCGATTGGGACGCCGTATATTCGGGTTGTGATCTCGACATCTATCTGCACGCTTTTTCTTATGAACCCACGACCGGGTATACCGACGAGATTCGCACTACGAGTCAGCTTGGTTCAGCAATGCACGTGAAGGAGGGAATGTCACCACCAACCGGCGCGGCAATTGTCGCTTCCAGACTGGCCCTCTATGCGGCATTGGTAAAGTCCGGAGCAAAGCCACCGGCCGATGCACCTTCCTCCGGTGAAGCGGCAGCTCTCGCAAAACGGATTCTGCTGGCCTGGGCGAATCGAGGCTTTCGCGATCAGAAAGGGAACGTCCTAACCAAGGCCGAGCAGTTTTGCGACGGTCAACAGCATTTCAATGTAGTTGTTCAAAACGGTGTAGGGCTGCAGGTCGGAAGAGGAATTATCTACTCAGTTCACGCGCAAGATTTGTTGCAATCGATTGGCGCGTTCGATAGTGCACAGACGAACCAGCTCAACGTATTTCACGCCGCCATCTTTAATTTGATCCGCGAGGCTTCAAACTTCCGCGCCGCGCTCCCGCAGATGAACGGTCCAGCTACGATCTGCGAGCGATATAGCAATCACGTAGGCGCTCATCTGCTGGGACTTCTGGCGATTGCGCGTCTCCTCGATGATGGCTCCAAATTCAATGCGGTTCTCTATGGCACAGACCGCTCCATTCCTGTGGCGATTCCCTGGACGGATTGGTTCAACCATGCAGTTTACGGAGAACACGATAAGCCGATCTCATGTCACAAAAACACCGGCCCGGATAGCCTCGCGAGCCATCCTTCCTTCCAGACCGCTGTGGTTGCGCCCGGAGAAATCGAAGACCGCTATAGAAATGCAAATGCAGGGCAAGCGTTTGGCTACACATTGGGTGTTTTGACGATTCTTTCTAACATGGCGGACCTCATGAAAAACTCCGGATTCGATGCGTTCGTGTATCGAGGAACACACGGCCAATCAATTGAAATGGCGACCCAGTATTACGCTTGCTACGGTAGGAATGTCGGGTTCAAAAAGACCGTCACCGCCGACAATGCTCGCGCTTGCCCCGACTATCAACAATATGTCGGACAGATCGTGAATGGCCTGGAAGCAAACATCCTGATGGGCGCGTACCGCTTTCCCGGAAGCTCTGTGATTACAGAACTGGAACCAGCAGCGAAAGCGGCAGCAGGACCAGATGTTCTTGACGCAATCCGCTTCGGACGCTGGAGGGACTGACCCCGCATGCCTTACCGAGATCACGGATGCGACTCTGTGACGAATACAGCCCAGACAGGTATACGTTTCTCGAAAATGTTCCCACGTTCGCCATGCTCCGCACGGTCTTGTGACTTCCCCGTGAAGTTCAACGTGGCTTGGAGGGAGGGGCGAGAGCGACAGCGGAGTCGGAGGTGAGATAGAGGAAGGTGAAGGTTTCCTGCAAGTAGAGACGGACGTGCGTGTCGGTATGGCTCAAGTAACCGATGGAGACGTCTTGGCCAACATGAAGATCGAGGTCGCCGCCGCGGGTTGTGACCACGAAGGCCCCGTCAATGGCGGGCGCCCAAATGATTTTGCCTTCCACGAGGCGCTTGACGTGTTCGAGGACCGGATAACCGTAATCGCTGGTTTCGGCAAGCTCGGTGTAAGCGTCGGCGCTGAGCAGGACGGAATAGGGGCCGTTGACGCCCACCAGACGCAACTGACTTAGGGCCTCCGCAAAGGCTTCCGGGTACTTGCGCACATCGGCGGGGAGAGATTTTTGGGGATTACTCGTGCCCTGGCGGACGCCAACGATTCCGGCGGCGGCGTAACCTTCGAAAATCGCCCGATCTTCGGCGAAAGCGAGCTTGCGCGCGGCGTCTTTCGTGGGCTGCCAGTCGGAGTCATTAGCGCCGCGTTCCACGTCGTCAATCATCTGGCGCTCAAGATCGAATGGGACACGCAACTCGACGAGCGCCCTGGCTTCGCGCAGGCGGGATGTCAGGCCTTCTCCGGGAGCTGCGATCGTACGCAGGTGGCCGGTGCCGACGGCGGAGAGCGCGGAACCCGCCGGCCCGTGAACGTTCACCACGCGGCGGCCGGCGAGATAGCGCTTGAAGGTCCGCGAAGTTTCTTCCTCGATTTGAGCCCACGCGGCATCGGAAATCGGAGCCAGCTCGCGCTGCAGGTTATTCATGCGAATTTTCTCCTTTCAAGGAACCGATGCCTAGCGAACCATCCCTGGGTGGCACGATAGACGAGCTGGAAGATCCAACCGGCGCAGAGGCCGTCGCAGACGTCCGCGCGTGGCAGGACCCGGCGGACGCGGGCTGGTCCGGAGTGACACTGTCGAGGAACGAGGCCGTAGGGACGAAAAAAAGATTTCCAGTAACGGCGGTGCTGAAGTCGAGGATGCGATCGTAATTGCCGGGAGGTCGTCCATGGAACATATTTTCAAGCATCCGCTCGATCGTGCCAGGCGAACGGCTGTAGCCGATAAAGTAGGTGCCGAACTCACTGTGGCCGGGTCGGCCGAAGGGCATGTTGTCCCGCAGAATTTTGATTTCTTTGCCGTTTTGTTCGATGACGGTGAGCGCGTTGTGCGCAGAGGTGGGCTTGACGGAATCGTCCAGTTCGATGTCGGAGACCTTCGTGCGGCCGATGATTCTTTCTTGCGCTTCAGTGGGCAGCTTGTTCCACCCGTCGAGATTGTGAAGATATTTTTGGACGATGACGTAACTCCCACCCGCGAAGACGGGATCTTCTTCCCCGATGAAGACGGCGTTTGCCGCCGCGCTGCCACTCGGATTTTCGGTGCCGTCCACAAAGCCGAGGAGATCGCGATTGTCGACGTAGCGGAAACCGTGGACTTCGTCGGCCGTGGAGACGGCACCTCCGAGGCGCGCCATGATCTGCATCGCGAGTTCAAAACAGAGGTCCATGCGCTTGGCTCGGATGTGGAAGAGCAAGTCGCCGGGCGTTGAAACCGCGTGGCGCGCGCCGGAGCGAATCTCGCGGAAAGGATGCAGCTCCGCGGGACGCGGTGAGCCGAAGAGGCGATCCCAGGCGCCGGAACCGAAGCCCATGATGCAGGACAGGGCGGCGTCAAGGTCGCGAAAGCCGACCGAGCGCAAAAGCGCAGATAGATCGGAGCAGAGAGAAAGAACAGTGGCGCGATTTTCGTCCGAAGGCTTGATGGTGGCGACGAGAAAGATGGCGGCCCGGGTGAGTGGCAAGGAGACGGGCTGCGGCACGACGGCGTTGGCGGCCGCCGTGGGCTGAGCGCTGATTGGATCCGACGCCATCGTCACTGTCCCTGTCGAGGCTGAAGAACTTCGCTCCGCAAGCTCCCGCCAGACTCAGCTGGGAATCCGCGGGGCGACAGCTTACCACCCTCACTTGAGAAACGTCCACGTGGGCTGGGAACGGCAGTGATTTGGTCGGACCCATGCGGAATTTGCGCAGGTTCTCGCGCTTCACCCCGGCACGACCCAGGCAAGAACATCCGGTCGCGACGAAATGCATGTTTGCCCGTCGGCAATCCGTTGTTCATGTAAGAGAGGCCAAGAACATTTCTGATGCAGAGTCCAACCTCCCCCAGGGACACGGATCTGGTCCCGGTCGACGGAAATCCAGTTGGCGTGTACCCGCCATCTACCTCACTTCGGAGTTTTGAGCGTTTTTGTGGAATCCTGAGGTTCGCGAAGTAGCTAAATTACGGGGTGAAACGAGGAGTCGTTCGATCCCCGCCGCCCCGACCAAGACCTTCCTTTATTTCTCGTTCGGATTTTCGAAGCGGTAGCCAACCCAGGGTTCAGTGATCAAATAGCGAGGACGCCTTGGATTCAGTTCGATCTTTTTTCGCAGCTGATTGATCAGCACGCGAAGGGATTCCATCTCTTCTCCGTAGTCCGGGCCCCAAACCGCTTGAAGCAGCCAGCGGTGCGAGAGCGTCTTACCGCGGTGAATGACGAACTGGCGCAGCAGTTCAAATTCCTTGGGTGTAAGCCTGACCGGGCGGCCTGTTGTCGAAACCGTTCGGCGCTCGAAGTCGATTTGCAGATCGGGGCCGACGAAGGAGGTCGACTCCTCGGTTCCGGAACGCCGCATCGTGGCCCGTACGCGCGCGCCGAGCTCTTCGGCGCCAAACGGTTTGACGATGTAGTCATCGGCTCCGGCGTCGAAGGCCTGCACCTTGTCGCGCTCACTGTCGCGAACCGTAATGATCATCACCGGAATGTCCGTGGTCCTGCGGATTTCTTTGCAGGTTTCGATTCCTGACATGCCGGGAAGGTTCACGTCCAGCAAGATCAGGCCGAAGCGCTCGCGGCGTATTAACTCGAGCGCCTCTTCTCCTCTGCGGGCATCGACGATGGTGTAACCCTGCGGGACCAATATGGCGCGAAGCGCGCGACGAATCTGCGGATTGTCGTCGACGATCAAAATCGACTCAGCACCCATGGTTTTGCCGACCGATGGCACAGGAGTCGAAGTAGACAGACCTTGACTGGAAGCGCTCACGGCCGTCAGGCCTTCGACTTTCGCTTGGACGGTTTCTGGGGCACCGGCTCGAATCGGTAACCAAATTGATGCTCCGTGTGGATGTAGCGAATACGGCTCGGATCCGTTTCAACTTTTCGTCGCAGCTGATTGATCGTTACGCGAAGACGCTGAATGTCACGGGTGTGCTCGGGTCCCCAGAGAGAATTCAGCAACGTGTGGTGCGCAATCGGCTTGCCCTCGTTGAGCACCAGATGCCGCAACAATTCAAATTCCGTCGGCGTCAAATGAACGGGTTGCTCGTCGACAGTAACACGGCGCCGCTCGAAATCCATTTTCAACCCCGCGGAATCGAACGGCGCGATGGGCTCGGATCCAGCAGCCCTGCGCCGAAGGGCGTGAATACGCGAAAGAAGCTCGTGAATGCCAAACGGCTTCACGAGGTAATCGTCGGCGCCCGCATCGAAAGCCTGGACCTTATCCTCCTGGGTGCGGCACACGCTGATGATGAGGATGGGAACATCGAAAATCTTGCGAAGCCTGCGGCAAGCTTCGAAGCCGCCTATACCAGGCATTTTAAGGTCGAGTAACACGATACTTACGCCGCCTTCCGCCTGAACCTCCTCCAAAGCTTCCTCGCCTGTGCGCGCCTCCACGACCGTATATCCCGCGCTGGTGAGTGTTGTGCGCAGCGCACGGCGAACTTGTGTGTCGTCGTCCACCAGCAGAACCTTGGCAGTGCTCATGGGAGCTGCTTTAACGGGAGGCTGCGAGTGAGAAAGCTCTTGGACGTTCATCGTGGACTCCGTCCTCAGAATCGATTCGCTATCGGAGGAATCAAGTTCTGTCGCCTTCGTTCTTAGCAGAACCGAATAAGGGAGCCATTAAATGTTCCTAAGGATTCCGTAAGGCCCCTCACGTTAAGTAGATTTACCAGCTGCATAAGGGATTGTTGGGCGTTTCTGGATTCGAATAATCACTTCATTGAGTTTGACGGTTGGTGATAGCGACCTTACTGTGTGGCGCACCATTTGAGAAATAGTGATATCCGACGAGAAAGGCAGGCGCGCAGCGGTGAGGGGCACGCAGCTCACGCGGAACTATGGATTCGCGTTCAACCGGCGGACCGACGGATGTGGGGTTCAAGCTTGGACTGAGCCGTAATCGAATCGGGCAGGTGCGGCGAACCTTACGAATCCCTTATCGAACTCTTATGCCGCCCATACACGAGGGGATGTCCAATGGCCGCGACGAGACAGATTCATCTGGATGGTCGACTCATTCTGCAAATGAGCGAGACAAGTGTAGCCGAGGGCAATCCAATTCTTGGTCGTGCCAAGACTGTGGCTGGAAGGAGCAACTGCATATGAAAAGTCATGGCAGGTGGGTGGTAGGGCAGCTGAAACAAACGCTCGAATCTGAAAGGAGTCCTTACGTGAAAGCCAAGGGAGCGCATCTAGGCCGGATGGTAATGGTTGCGGTGCTTGCGGCGATCGTTGTTTTGTCTCTGGCATTGATCGGGGCACCGACATGCTCGGCGCAGTCGCAAGCGCAGGGATCGGCCAGGACCCAATATGCTTCGAACGATTCCGCGCCGCCGTCGCCGACAGGAGCAACGAATTCTCCTCCGCCAGCCGCTGGTACGAGCGCAAACGCGCCGGCCCCGGCAGCCGCGACGGAAGCCTCGAACAAGCCGGCAAGTTCAGCCGAAGCGGAGGTTCCGGCCGCGGTAATGAAAGAGCTCGAAGACATGGAGAAGAGGATTGAAGAGCTCGAAGCGCTGCTGAAGGCGCGCGATGCCGCAGCGGCAAAATCGTCCGACGCGGACACATCATCGTCTTCCTCGTCCTCCGCGGACGTAACGGTCAGTTCCAGCTCGGCGGCGCAACAAGCAGCGCCGGTTGCGCCAGCGACGCCTGCACCAAAGTCCTTTGATCCACAAAAGCAGACTTTGGCCGATCCGTTTTCCTATGCGGACTGGACGTGGATGAACGGCAACCCTCGCAACGAGGACACGCCTCTGGCGACGAAGTATTTCACGCCGGAAGTGCGGTTCGACACAAACTTCATGGAAGACTACAACCAGCCCCGGGATCACACGCAGGGCGGTTCGACCGAGAGCTTCCGAAGCGGCGAAGTTCAGCTGGAGCAGATGAGCTTCGGCGGTGATATCCACATCGACAACGTTCGCGGCCGGGTGCTCACGATGTTCGGCTTGTTCGCAACCACAACGCCACGCAATGACGGTAGCGCCGGAGTGGGGCAGTGGAACCTCAACGACGCCTACAAGTATTTCTCGGAAGCGTGGGGCGGATATCACTTCAACGTCAACCACGGGCTGAACATCGATGCCGGAATCTTCGTTTCCTACATTGGCCTGTTTAGCTACTACAACTTTGACAACTGGACCTACCAACCTTCGTTCGTCTCTTCGAACACGCCGTGGTTTTTCAACGGCGTCCGCATTCAGTGGTTCCCGACGGAAAAACTGAAGATTGAACCGTGGATCATCAACGGCTGGCAGTCCTACGCAAAGTTCAACGGTTCGCGAGGATTGGGCGGACAGATCCTCTGGCGTCCGCATCCCTGGCTCTCGTTTGTCTTCAACAACTACGGGAACGGTACGGACACGCTCGGCGTTCCGGGACGTTCGCGGCTCCACACCGACGACAGCGTTGAGGTCAAGTACTTCGACCATCCGGAAAGCTACGGCCTCGACAAGATGGCGTTTTCGGCCACCGGCGACCTCGGATGCGAATACGGCGGTGGCGTGAGCTGCCACAACAACAGCCACGGCAACCCGAAGCAGGCCTTTATGGGCTGGATGGTCTATGACCGCATGTGGTTCCACAAAGACAAATACGCTGTGACATTCGGCGGCGGCGTACTCGACAACCCCGGCCGGTATCTGACGCTGCTTCCTCCGATTAACGGCGCATCGGCAGTATCGGGATCTCCGTATTTCCCGGGTTATCCGGGAAGTATTTTCAAGGGCTGGGATACCACAGGGACCTTCGACTGGATGCCGAGCCAGTTCGTGACGTTCCGCTTCGAGACCGGTTGGCGCGGGTCGAACGTACCGTACTGGTCAGGTCGCGGCGGGATTACGCCTCCGGGCGGAAACGTTGCGCCGGTAGCTTACAACGGGTCGGTTGGGACCGGAGCCAGCTACATCTGCACGAACGGATCTACGTCCGTCGTATCTCCTCTGCCTCTCTCGGGATACTCAGGACACGGTCTGCCGGTAGATAACGCGGGAGGTGCGGTCACGGCTTCCTGCGCAAGCCTGGACGAGACCCCCCAACTAGGAGGCAGCGGACCCTGGACTCTATGGCAGCCGGATCTGCGCAAGCAGCAGGTTGTCAGCACCATCGCGATCATGGTCAAGTGGTAAGAAACCAGTGAAACGGTCGATCAGGCTCACCAGAAGCTGCGCCGGAGTTTTGTTCTCTGGCGCAGCTTTTTGTTTTTCGATTGGGCCCCAAACCGCGCCCATTGAATCAGCTCAACTTTACAAACACCTTACGTATTGCTTACCCATTTCGTAGATGCGATCTGGTCAAATCAATCAGCAGACACACCGCTAGATCGAGTGACAAGAGTTTGAAGAAAGGCTTCACGTGATAAGGGCCGCAGCGAAAATATTGTTCCTGATGGCCTGGATCGCGGCGGCGTTCTGGCCGGCGGTCCGTGCCACACCCGCAACGAACAGCCCGGCCTATCGGCTTTTTGCGTGCACTGTCTCGAATGATCCCTCTCCGCCCGACTTCTCCGATCCAGCTGGCGCGGTCCCGCTGGGCCTGGCGATGGCAGATTTCACGGGCGATAGCAACCCCGACATGGCGATTCTGGAACTGAACCGGCTCGATTCCTCAGAGGCGTATTACGTCATCAAGATTCAGTTGACCGAAGGCGGCAGGCAGTCGCTGAAGCTTACCGCTCCGGCGCGAAGTCTGGTCATCACTCCGATGGATGTTACTGGAGACGGTACACTCGACTTGGTCGTCCGCAGCGTGGGATCGAAGGTTCCTGTGGCTGTTTTCGTCAACGATGGCTGCGGGCACTTTTATTCTGACGAGGCTGATCGCTTTTCCACAGCGGTACGCGAGCTTCCGACCGGCCCTGATGTCAGCTCCACAGAATCTCCCTTTGGATCTGCCGCCGCGGCCCGTGGGCCGAATGCCGCGGACTCCCACACCCGACTGCGCCGTTCTCGGCGTGAATCGAGCAGTTCCCACTTCTTCGCTCACGATGGAGCGCCGCTGCAGTTGTTTTTGCCGCTCCAATCCGACAGAGCTCCACCCGCGGCTGCATAGAAGTCTCATTACGCGCCTACCATGACGTTTTGCGGGCGTTGGATTTGCCCGAATGAGACGGGTGTATCCACAGCAGACGAGAAACTGAATCAGAGTTGAGTTTCTGGCGGAGGTAGAGATGCAGAAAGCCGACATTCGGAAATTGTGGCCGCTCGTTTTCGTGGCCTTGCTTACGACCGGCTGCCAGTCAAAGGACAATGCAGCGGCTGAAGCGCCGCCTCCCACCACGGTGGTACAGGGCCTGGACGTAACGCGTTTCTCGGTGGACCATCCGGAGCGGTATCCCGTGGCCACTGCGGCGCAGTACGAGGCGCCGTCTAAATTGATAGTGAACGGAGCGGTGTATCCGGACATCGCCCGCACCGTTCCGGTGGTCACGTTGGCCTCTGGTCGCGTGGTCGATATCCGCGCGCGTCTCGGCGACACCGTCAAAAAGGGCCAGCTGCTTTTGCGCATTCGAAGCGACGACGTTTCGGGAGGTTACGATGCGTATAGGAAGGCGGTCGCTGATGAGTTGCTCGCGCGCAAGCAGCTGGATCGAACCAAGCTGCTGTACGAACACGGGGCCATGGCGCAGCAAGATGTTGAGGCCGCGGAGGACAACGAGGACGACGCAAAAACCACGCTCGACACCGCTACCGAGCACCTGAAATTGCTCGGGAACGATCCCGACCATCCCAACGGAATTGTCGACATCACATCTCCCATTTCCGGAGAGATCACCGACCAGGAAGTGGTGAATGGCAGCACGATCCAGAGTTATTCGGCCAATCCATTCACGATTTCCGATTTGTCGTCTGTGTGGATTGTCTGCGACGTGTATGAGAACGACATTACGACGCTGGGAGTCGGCCAGGACGCCGAGGTTCGCCTGAATGCGTTTCCTGACAGGGTTCTGAAGGGCCGAATCAGCAACATTGGAGCGCTGCTCGATCCCACGATCCGCACTGCGAAGGTCCGCATCGAGGTGCCGAATCCCGGCATGGCGATGCGTATCGGGATGTTTGCGACGGCCACTTTCTACGGATTGAAAAAGCAAGCGTACACGTCGGTACCGGCTACCTCAATCATTCACCTGCACGATCGCGATTGGGTGTATTCGCCGGCACCCAACAACATGTTCCAGCGCATGGAAGTCACGGCCGGAGACCAGCTGCCGAACCATATGCAGGAGGTCCTGACGGGCCTTCAGTCCGGACAGAAAGTTGTGACCAACGCGTTGTCGCTTCAGACAGCGATCGACAATGAGTAGGGGGCGAACCGCACCCTTGAAATCGGGTATCCAATCATGATCCGTGCTCTCGTAGATTTTGCTCTGAACAACAAGTTCGTCGTACTGGCGATCGGCATACTCTTGACGATATGGGGTGCTTTCTCCTTCCATGCCTTGCCCGTCGAAGCTTATCCCGACATCGCGGACAATTACGTGTCAATCATCACGCAGTGGCCTGGCCGGTCGGCCGAAGAAATGGAACAGCTCGTCACGGTCCCGATCGAAATCCAAATGGCCGGCCTTCCGCATATGTCGACCATGCGCTCGGAATCTATTTTCGGGCTGTCCTTGATGACTCTAATCTTCGACGACAGCTCGGTCAACGACTGGAATAGGCAAAAGGTCCTCGAAAGGCTCACGCTGGTCACCATGCCGCAGGGTGTTCAGCCACAAATCGGGACGGACTGGAGTCTCACGGGCCAGATTTATTGGTACACAATCAGAAGCACAAATCCGCAATACGACCTGATGGACATGAGGAGCATCGAGGACTGGGTCCTGTTGAAACAGTTTAAGTCGGTGACGGACGTCGTGGACGTGAGCGACTTCGGCGGTACGGCACGCGAGTATCAGGTCCGAGTGGACCCCAACAAGCTCGTCTCTTATGGATTGAGTATCGGCCAGGTTGAGCAGCAGTTATCCATCAACAATACGAACGCCGGCGGAAGCTTCATCGAAGACGGCATGCAACAGGTCAACGTCCGTGAGGTTGGGCTTTATCGCAGCACGCAGGACATTGATCAGACCGTACTGACTAACAAGGCCGGGACTCCGATTCGCATAAAAGACATTGCCGTAACCCAGTGGGGCCCCAGAATTCGACTGGGACACATGGCCCGGGCGACGCATCGTCCCGATGGCGTCATCGTTGATGAACCCGACGTTATTCAGGGAGTTGTATTGATGCTCAAGGGAGCGGAGGAAGGGCCGACTCTGGATGCGATTCACAAGAAGGTCCAGGAGCTGAATGACAGGATTTTGCCGGAAGGCGTGAAGGTCGTCCCGATGCTCGATCGTAGCGACCTGCTGCACTACACGCTGCACACCGTGCTGGACAACCTCGGTGAAGGGATGATCCTGGTGACGATCGTCCTTCTGCTTTTCCTCGGCAACATTCGCGGAGCGATTATCGTCGCGTTAACGATTCCGTTCTCTCTCCTGTTCGCCTCCATTTGCCTTGACTTGCGTCACATCCCCGCGAACCTACTGTCGTTAGGCGCGCTGGATTTCGGAATGGTTGTGGACGGCGCGGTGGTCATGGTTGAGAACATCGTTCGGCACTTGAGTCACAGCCAAAACGGTGCGGTCCCGAAGAGTCCAGTGGATGCCATTCGCGAAGCCTGCCACGAGGTTCAGCGCCCTGTTTTCTACGCCATCCTGATCATCATTACGGCCTACATGCCCATATTTACCCTTCAACGCGTGGAAGGCCACCTCTTCAAACCCATGGCCTGGACCGTGGCATTCGCGTTGCTGGGCGCCATGACTTTCTCGATCCTGATCGCTCCGGTATTGGCGAGTTTTCTTTTCCGCGGCCACGTGAAGGAATGGCGCAATCCAGTAATGGTTTTCCTTACGGATCGATATCGGAAATCACTTCGCTGGGCAGTCGAGCACCGGGTCTTCACAGTGGGCGTCGGAGTCGTTTCTCTAGTCGTTGCTCTCTTTCTCACTTTCAGTGGCATCATTGGCGCGGAGTTCCTGCCGCATCTGGACGAAGGCGCGATCTGGGCCCGCGGAACGCTCTCCAATAGCACCGGATACACTGAGGGCGTGCGCTTTGCCGATCAATCGCGACTCATTTTCGCGTCGTTTCCAGAAGTGACCACGGTTGTGTCGCAGTCGGGCGCGCCCGACGACGGCACAGACACAGGCGGGTTTGGCGACACCGAATATTTCATTGACCTTAAGCCGAAGGATCAATGGCGGCCGGTTTTCCACAAGGACAAAGTGGAGCTAATCGCCGCTATGAACCGAGAAGTTTCAAAACTGCCCGGCGTATTCTGGAATTTCTCGCAGCCCATTGAGGACAATGTCGATGAAACTCTGACCGGTACGAAAGGCGGGCTGGCGGTGAAACTCTACGGCCCCGATTTGGATGTCCTCGAAGCAAAAGCCGACGAAATGAAGGCGGTGATGGAGAAGATCCCTGGCGTCAAAGACCTCGGTGTTCAGCGCGATACCGGCCAGCCAAGTCTCAATTTCACTGTGGACCGCGCAGCCTGTGCCCGCTGGGGCATCAATGTCGCGGACGTACAGGATGCCATCCAGACGGCCGTGGGCGGGAATGCTGTCACTCAGGTGCTAAAGGGAGAAGAAGTCTACAACCTCGTTGTTCGCTACCAAGAGCCCTATCGTGCTACACCAGAAGCCATTCAGAACATTCGCATTTTTTCTCCTTCGGGCGAGCGCGTAGGGTTGTCCCAGGTGGCCAAGTTCGCCATCAAAGACGGCGCGTACGACATCTTCCGGGAAGCATACTCGCGCTACGTCGCTGTTCGTTTCGAAGTGAGGGACCGCGATCTCGGCACGACGGTTCGCGAGGCCATCGACAAGATCGCCAATCAGGTTCAGCTCCCGCGCGGGTACTACATCCAGTGGTCGGGCGAGTACGAAAGTGAGCAACGCGCCGAAGCGCGGCTGCTTTTCATCGTTCCGTTCACCATCTTACTGATATTTATCATTCTCTACACCATGTTCCGCTCGTTCAAATGGGCACTCTTGATTCTGGCGAACGTTGCCATGGCCCGGGTCGGAGGCTTGGTGGCATTGCTCGTTACGGGGACGTATTTCAGTGTGTCGTCCGGTGTGGGCTTTCTCGCACTGTTTGGCGTTTCGGTACAGACAGGCGTGATCATGCTCGAATACATCAACCAGCTGCGAGCCCGGGGCTATACGCCGGCCGACGCGGCGGTTGAAGGCGCCATCCTCAGGCTGCGTCCCATCATGATGACCATGCTGGTGGCGACCTTTGGACTCTTGCCCGCCGCTATGTCGCACGCTATCGGTTCGGACTCTCAGCGTCCGTTTGCGATTGTCATCGTGGGTGGTCTTATCTCAGACTTGGCACTCAGCATCTTCCTGCTGCCAACGCTCTATGCCTGGATCGCCAGGGAGGGTGACAAGCTTCCGGAACCGGAGGAATCCTTTGAAACGTAACCTCGAATCTCGCCCGCTCAGCCGGGGGCCCATGCTATTCCGAAGCCCGCGCGTACTCCTCAGCTCGCTCCTACTCGGCTTGGCGGCGCTTGCTTCGCCTGTCCACGCCCAGTCACAAACGCAAACAAATGCGCCGGCGCCAGCGATGACTACATCGCAGGGCCCGGTGAAGATCACACTCGACGACGCCATCCAATTGGCTCTGAAACACAACCACAACTTGTTGGCCGCTCAAACCACTATTGAGCAGGACCAGGCCTTGGAAGAACAGGCCAACCTGCGGCCGAACCCATCCATTTTTGCGGACTGGGAATACCTGCCGTTCTCAGAGAGCGGCCAGAACATAAACTACCTCGCCAATTCGACTGAGGGGGACATCGGCCTCAGCTATCTTTTCGAGCGCGGCAAGAAACGCCAGCATCGCCTGCAGGCGGCAAAAGACGTGACCGCGCAGGCCCGCTCGCTCGTCGCCGACAACGAACGTACCTTGACCTTCAACGTCGCTTCTCAATTCTTCAACGTTCAACTGGCCGAATCAACGCTTGAACTCGCCACGAAAGATGTGGAGAGCTTTCGCAAGACCGTCGAAATCAGTGAATATCAATACAAGATCGGCGGCATAAGCGAGGGCGATTTCCTGATGATCAAGCTCCAGTTGTTGCAGTACGAGTCCGACTACCAACAGGCGATACTCGCCAAAGATCAGGGCCTCGACGACCTGCGAAATATGCTCGGATACGACTCGGTGCCGGCGGATTACGACGTGGCCGGTCCGTTCGATTACCAGCCCGTGAAAGCCAATCTCGAGGATCTTCAGATGAAGGCCCTCGATAACCGGCCCGATCTTCGGGCGGCGCAGCAGGGTGTCACTGCGGCGACCAGCCAATGGGAATTGCAGAAAGCCGACGGGAAAGTGGATGTCACAGGCCAGGGCAATTATTCCCACGTCAACGGGATCAACGCGGCGACCGTCTACGTGAGCGTTCCACTGCCAGTCTTCAACCGCAACCAGGGCAATATCGCACAGGCTCGCTACGCCATCACGCAGACACAGGAACAGGAAAAGGCGACCAACGATCAGGTGATAACGGATGTGCACGACGCCTACATGGGGCTCAAGGAGAACGATACGATCGTTGTCCTGTACATCTCAGGCTATCTCAACGCGGCGGTAAGGGACCGCGACATCGAGGAGTATGCCTACCAGCATGGCGGTGCGAGCCTGCTCGATTGGCTCAACGCTGAGCGAACGTACCGCGCGACGGAGCTGGCCTATCGTCAATCGCTCGCCTCGTATTTGACGGCCCTCGAGCAGCTTCGCGAAGCGGTCGGAACCAGGAGCCTGCCATGAACCGCACACCACTCCCTTTTTCCTGTCCTACCCTACAGTTCTCGAACGGAGGCACCATTGAATAGGGCGGAAGTTCGCGCGCGCGTCGAAGAAGTCGGCATTGTTCCCGCCGTCCGTGTTTCCTCCGAGCATGTCGCTCGCTTTGCCGCGGAGGCCATCGCCGCCGGTGGTATCCCCGTCGTCGAAATCGAGATGACCGTTCCCGGGGCCGTCGGCGTGATCGGCTATCTGGTCCAACACATCCCCGACATGATTGTCGGCGCGGGCAGCGTTTACGACGCTGAAACCGCCCGGCGATGTATCGGCGCGGGCGCCCAGTTCCTTACCACGGACGGGCTCGAGCTGTCGGTCATCGACTTCGCAAATAAGGAAGACATCGCTGTTTGGCCGGCCGCACTCACCCCCACCGAAATCATGCTCGCCTGGAAAGCCAACCCCGATTTTGTGAAGATCTTTCCCTGCGCTCCCGTGGGCGGCGATAGCTACATCCGCATCATCAAGAAAGCCTTCCTGCATGTCCCGCTGATTGCCGCGGGCGGCGTGAATCAACAGACCGCGAACAAGTTCATCCTGGCAGGGGCGTCAGCCCTCGGCGTCGGCGGCGATTTGATTCCGGAGGATGCGCTTCGCCTCAAGCAATCGGAACGCATCCGGGAGCTGGCGCAGCGGTTCCGGCGTTTCGTCAATGACGCGCGCGGGCAGTTGGCGGCCTTGAAGAAATACCATTCCCGAGTGACTCCACGGGAAGCGTAGTTCCGTCGCTCAGATAATCTTCATATACGCGCTTTATAGTTCCCTCAGGGTTCTCTTAAGCCCCCTGGCCTAACCTAACCAGGTGAGCGCTATAGCGAACAGTAGCTTTCAGGCCGGGGACCTATTGGACCATTACCAGCTGAACTGGCTGGTGTCGGTTGGCGGCACCGCCTCGGTCTTCCGCGCAACCGACACGCGCAGCGGCCAATTGCTCGCCATTAAGGTGTTCCACCCGGGAGATGAATGCCGCCTCGGTCCCGAGGCGGAGATTACGGGAAGAATGGATCACCCTGGAATTCCGCGAGTGCTGTCCAAAGGCGGCCCCGGGCGTCGTTATCTGGTCATGGAATGGGCCGACGGCCGATCTCTGCGCGAAATAATCGATGATCCTTCAGAACTCTCGATGGATCGCTCCGTGCAGTTGGCGCGAAAGGTCTGTGAAGTTTTGGGTTACCTTCACGATGAAGCGATCGCCCACCTGGATTTGAAGCCCGAGCACATGATCGTCGATTTCCACGACAACGTGAAGCTGGTTGATTTCGGCAGCGCGCGGAATACGCGGAGTGTATTTTCTCTGCTGGGCCAGCGCAGACGCACGGGCACGCCGGACTACGCCGCTCCGGAACAGATCAAGGGAAGGTCTGGGGACGCCCGCAGCGACGTTTATTCGCTGGGGATGATTCTGTATGAAATGATTACGGGAGAGTTGCCGTTCTCGGGAGTTGCGCCACTCACGGCTCTCAACTTGAGAATCAATCGCGACCCCGCGCCGCCTCGCGAGTTGAATCCCGAAATTTCAGCGCGGCTGGACCAGATTGTCTGCCGTGCCATCGAGCGCAATCCGGCGAAGCGTCCCGCGAACGCGCGCCTGATTTCGCTCCTCCTGGACGAGGTTCTTCAGGAAGGCCAACCACAACTCGTCGAATCAGTCTATTGATCGGTCGATTGGCAAGCTGAACGAAAACACGGAACCTTCGCCCAATCGGCTGCTGACGGACAGGGTCCCTCCGTGCGCCTCGGCAATCGCCTTCGCGATCGGCAGGCCCATTCCGGTTCCCTGGACGCGGCAACGATGATCCTTGCCGCGGTAAAACTTCTCGAAGATCTGGTCGATTTCCGTCGGATCGATGCCCGGGCCCGCGTCCGCCACGTGAAACAGAACCCTTCCTTTGGTCGTCTCCGTCCGCAGCGTAATCGGCAGCCCCTCGGCTGAATAAAGATTCGCGTTGGCGAGCAGATGCTCGAGGATTTTCGACGCCCACACGAGATCGATTCGAATCGGTACTTCTTCGTTTGCGATGCGTCGCTCGATTGGCCGCGCTCCCAGCGAATCTCCGATCTCGGCAATCGCGGTGTCGATCAATTCCGCAACCGAATGGCGCGAAAGGGCCAGCCGCACATCGCCGGACTCGATTCGAGACATTTGCGACACTTCGCCCACCAGCTGGTCGATGCGGTCGCAACCCTCGTCAATCATGGTCAATAGATCGTGGCATTCCTCTCGATCGAAGTTGAGGTCGGAAAGCATGCCGGTAACGGAGATTTTCATCGCGGTAAGCGGCGTCCTGAATTCGTGGGTGATGGCGTCGAGCAGAGCCGTTTTCAATCGCTCGCTCTCGCGCAACGCCTCAATCTTACCCACCTGTTCAATGGCCCGCGCCCGTTCAATGGCAATCGTCACGAGCGAACCGAGCGAATCCAACGTCTGGCGCGAAAGTGCGGTGTCGGCGATGCCGATTGTTCCGATGGCCATCGCGCCGAGGCGCAACGGCACATACGTGATCCCTTCTTCCAGGTTGACCCGAACTTCTTTTTCGCCCAGCGTGGCTTTGAGCCTGGCCGTATCAAATTCATGCGACCCGCCCACTGAATAGAACACCAGCTGGCCCTCAGCCAATAGCAGCGCAACAGCTCGCGCCCCGAAAACATCGGCGATGTCTTGCGGGATACCGTTGCACAGCGCTAGCGAATCTCCCGCGCTCAACAGCCGTTGGCTCAGAGCGTAAAGCTGCTCGGCTTCGTGGCGCTGCTGTCGAGCTTTGTTGGTTTGCCGCCGCGCCATTTCCGAAAGGCTGCTACCAACGATCGATGTGATCACAAATGATGTCAGGGCGACCCAGTCGCGGGAGTCCGTGATGTTCCAGGTGCCCACCGGCGGAATGAAAAAGTAATCGTACAGCAGGGTTGCCACCACGGACATCAGCAGCGACGGGCCGTAGCTGCCCACAGCGGCGGTGACCAAAATCGCGAGCAAGAACGTGAAGCCGACTGTCGTGATGTTTACGAGTGGCTGATGATAGTAGATCGTCGTGATTGCAAATAAGAGGGACAATCCGCCGACATAGGTGGCAATCTGCCAGGCGAGACTGCGGGGCATTCCCCCAACGTTGGCCTCCGCCCGCGCTTCGCCTGCGACGGGTCGATGGCCAAGATGAGCGAGATGTTCCAATCCGAAGTGATGCGCCGGATGAGGCGAAACTGACTTAGACGACATCGATCATGCTCCCACGGCTGAATCGTGCCATTCGAGCTTGCCAGATTCGAGTAAGGATACTGCACGCGAATTCGCTGATCCAACTCATAAATCTGATCGATCTCATTTTACTTCGGATGTAGATCTCACCGGGAGTTTAATCAGATCGGCGTCACTTGGGGTGGGGCCTAAGAGGTCTTGAAAATCCAACGGTCTCGTGGCGGCCGGCTAATTCGAATCTCCATTCGCCACGAGAGGTTGGGTACTTGCTGCCTGTGTCGTCACTACTACTTCACCTTGTGGGCGAAGTCGACGCTGGTTACCGTTACTTCCTTGCCCTCTAGCTCGCCACTGATCGTGACAGAGTTTTCGAAGGCAGCCTTGGCCAGCTCCTTCTCGGAGCCGGACAGCACGTAGTGATTGTCCCCCACGACCAGCACGTAGGAAGCGCCCTGGCTGACCCACCATTCCGTGCAAGAAGCGCGTGTTTGCGCCTTGCAGGTATTGGGCATCAGGCACGAGGTGCAGCTGATGTAGCCCGTTAGCGTGACGTGTTGAGAAACCGGCGCTGCGCTGGCGCTGCCTGCGAACATCGCGAAGAGCGCAAGAAAACCGGCCACCACTACTGTTTGAGCGATTGCTTTGCGAATCATGGATTCTCCTCGGGACCCCTTGCTGGAACCACAACGTGCGTCGCGCCAATCCTTCAAACCCGCCTTGCGCGACGATCAGGTTGTGTGAGTCACCTGAGGTTGAGGCTACAGAAAATAGATACGAACTATATAAGTTGTAGGTAAGGTGTCCATAAAGATTGAGTATGTCCTAAGTCCTCAGTTTTGAATCCCCGCCATCGATAAAAGTGATCCACCGCATATATGTAAATAATTGGTATCAATACTCTTACACATATATCGTGCATATGTGGCCGGCGGGATCCCGCAGGCCGGTCTTGAGAGGATTCAAACGCGATGGACAAGCTCCCTTTTCGGCACGCCTTTCTGGTCGCCCTGTTGATCGGCGGAATTGCCACCGCTGCCAGGGCCGGTGGCAAGAACAGTCCTTCCGAATACGGCAAGGTCGATTTCGGAGCCCAGGAGCTGCAGTTCGCCGACGGCTGCGTTTTCGTCGATGGCAAACTGACTTCCGGGAATTTTTTCGACGATCTGAAGCGCAGGGATACCCGTGGCCGGTTCGAATTCAAGAGAAGCGGGCAGACGGTGACCGACTATCCGGACTCGGTAACGACTTCCATTCGGCTGGTGGGTGATCAGTGCGCCACCGCTTTGTCAAATTCGCCCGCGGCGATTTTTAGCGGAGATTCGTTTGCGCTCAAGTTCCAACTGGAATGGAAGCATGACATGCAGCTACGCCCGGCCGCGCTGACCTCCGCACTGGGGCATTGCGACGGCTATAAAAGCATCGTTTTGCCTGGTCGCGATCTGACCGTTCCGACGATCGTCTGCGAAATGACCGTCGATAGCAGAGGTGTTCCCCTGTCGGACCACCTAATCGTCTCGGTTTTCACCTCCGACGGGACGCGATTGACCCGCCTTTCGGCAGCCCCCTGATCCATTTTTTCCTGTTCACCGCCCCTACCCAACTTCGCCGCCACTCCGTTAAGATGAACACCACTGCGTCTGACTAAGACACGGTCACCGAGGAGGGTCGTCGATGGTCCCACCAAAGAATCAAGATGATGCGCTGCGCCTGGTCGAGAACTTGCTTGCGCGCGTGCAGTACCTCGAGGACCAACTCGAAATCCAGCAACTGCAATCCCGCTACATTCATTACCTATTCAAGCAGCGCTTCGATGGCATCGTCGACCAGTGCTTCGCTCAAAAACTCCCCGACGTTTCCGTGGAATTTTCCGATAGCGGCGTCTATCGCGGTCTGGACAGCATCCGCGCTCTCTACCGTTCCTTCGAAGTCACCAAGAAAATCCCCGGATTTTTCATCCTCCACATGACCGTGAATCCGGTGATTGAGATTGCCAAAGACGGCCTATCCGCCCGTAGCCATTGGCTATCACCCGGCGCTGCCGGGACCGACTCCTCCGCCTCATGGATTTGGGGGCCGTTCTATGTGGATTACGTAAAGGAAGACGGGAGCTGGAAAATCGCTCATTCCAATTTGGTCCCCGTGTTCCGCAATCGCTATGAAACCAGTTGGGCCCAGGCTCCCGATCACGGCACGGTCCGTGGAGTGCTCGCGGCGCAGCCCGACGAGCCTCCCACTCTCTACAATCCCTACAATCAAGCGAAGAAACAACCGGACATCTTCGCCAACCATCCAGCTCTTCCGCAGCCTGCCGGGAAGCCGTAGCCGGGGAACTGCCTCGATGATGCACATCTACGTCCTGACCACCGGCGGCACCATCGAAAAAGTATATTCCGAGCAGACCGGCGAGGTCCGCAACCGCGACAGCAAAATCGACCGCTATCTCGGCCTGCTGCGCCTTCCCGACACCGACGTCCGAGTCGTCCCGCTGATGAACATCGACAGCCTGCACATGACCGACGCCGATCGCGCCGCGATCCTGCGAACCGTCGCTGGCCTGCTACCCGAAAAGGCCGCAATTCTGATTACCCACGGAACCGACACCATGGTCGAAACCGGACTCTACCTCGAGCAGGCCCTACCGAAGCTCGACATCCCCATCGTGCTGACCGGCGCCATGGCTCCGCTCGGTTTCGAAGGCAGCGACGCCTTGCAGAATCTCACCGAAAGCCTCGTCGCGCTCCGTCTGCTGTCGCCCGGGATTTACATCGTCAGCCACAGTCAGGTCTTCCCGATCGCCAATGTCCACAAGGACCGCACGCTCGGCCGTTTCGTCCGCATCGACGAGCAATCCATATAGGGTGCGGGTTTGACAGAGAGATGCGCTGCGCTGGCCTCAGTAGAAATAGCTGACCTTCGACAAAACTGTCCGGTGACCCTGCACGTCAAACTGGATCAGCACTTTCTTGTTCCTGCTCCGCGCGCTGAAGTAGACCTTCTGCGTCCGCGGATCTTTCCCGCTCGAAAAATCGAATTGATCCGCCTGCTCCAGCACGTCGGCCACATCCAAAGCATCGGACGGCGAAGCCACCACCTCGTAGCGCGAAATCTTCCCATCGGCCCCTACCACCAGCTGCGCCCGCCTGCAGAAATCCGGCGCATCGGGCGGGTTGGCGCTCAGCCGGTCCGTTGCATCTTCCATCATTCGCACGCCCATCCCCGGCTTATCCAGGACCGCATCGCGGCTCAAGAAGGCAAACGGCTGAAACGCCGGCGCCGCGCTGCAGCGAAACACCTCAGCCAGAGTCCACTTCTTGGTCTCGACTTCCATCTCGCTACGAAGTTCGTCGATCAGGGCTCGGGTTGCGCCGCCGACGCGCCAGCTGCCCCAATCCCGCGAGTCGCTCCACAACTCTTCGCCCGTGTGCGGATCGATCACCGTCATGAACGTGCTGCTGATTCTTACCGGCCTCTGATCCGGCCCTTTCCGCGTCAGATAGTCGCCCATATAGGGATTTCCCGAGAAGATAAAAAGCACATCGGCCTGGCCCGGATCGTCCACGATCCGAAAACGAGCCCATGTCGCCAGCGACCGCTTCGCGGCGTCTCCGGCCTGGGCCAGCGATCGGGGGCAAGCGCTGCAGTCAATCGCAGCCGTATTGGCCTGCTTGATTTTTCCGAGCGAACGGTTTTCCAGTTCCTGCGCAACGGCCGGCGTGGCCCAACTGGCACAGGCCAAGACGCACGTGAGTACGACCAAAAGCAGTGAAGTGATTCGTTCGCGTCTTCGATTGTGGATCACGCCATGATTATAAAGCCGACCGTCTCTTTTTCGTTGGACGCCGTATGGTAGCCTTATCTCCTCCTTAGCTTGTCCTGGACACGTTTCGGCGCATGCGCGCGCATGAATATCTTGTAGACTTCCGTGGGAGCAAATCCAGGGAGCCAGAAGTCAGATGAAAGCGCTGGTAAAAAGCCAACCAAAGCCGGGCCTCTGGCTCGAAGACGTTCCCTCGCCCAAGCCTGGCATCAACGATGTCCTGATTCGCGTTCTGAAGACCGGCATTTGCGGCACCGACCTTCATATTTACGAATGGGACCAGTGGGCGCAGTCGACCATCCCCGTGCCACTCATCATCGGCCACGAATTCGTCGGCGAAGTCGCCGAAGTCGGCTCCAACGTTGCGGATATTCAGCCCGGCGACATCGTCAGCGGCGAAGGCCACGTCGTCTGCGGACGCTGTCGAAACTGCCTCGCCGGCCGCCGCCATCTCTGCGCGAATACCGTGGGCGTCGGCGTCAATAGCCCTGGCGCCTTCGCCGAATATATCGCCCTGCCCGTCACCAACATCTGGAAGCACAGTCCCAGCGTCGACCTTGAAGTCGCTGCTATCTTCGATCCCTTCGGCAACGCGGTGCACACCGCACTTTCCTTTCCCGTCCTCGGCGAAGACGTCCTCATCACCGGCGCAGGTCCCATCGGCATCATGGCCGCCGCCGTGGTTCGCCACGCCGGCGCCCGCCACGTGGTCATTACGGACATTAAGCCCAAGCGCCTTGAGCTAGCCAAAAGGCTCGGCGTCACCCTCGCCGTCAATTCAACCGAAACCCGCATCGCCGACGTACAGAAAAAGCTTGGCATGACCGAAGGCTTCGACGTCGGCCTGGAAATGTCCGGCAACGCCTCCGCCTTCCGCGAAATGCTCGCCAACATGAGCCACGGCGCGAAAATTGCCATGCTCGGCCTTCCCTCAGCAGAAATCGCCATCGACTGGCGCCACGTCATCTTCAATATGCTCACCCTCAAAGGCATCTACGGCCGCGAAATGTACGAAACCTGGTACAAAATGACGGTGATGCTCGAATCGGGGCTCAACATCAAGCCCGTGATCACGCATCGCTTCAATTGGAATGAATACGAAAAAGGCTTCGCCGCCATGAAGGCCGGCGATTCCGGAAAAGTCATCCTCGACTGGCGCGACGTCCGTTAAGCCGGTCGAACGGGAGCCAACCCCAAATGTTCGAGTTCGCCCTACCGCAGTACGATGCGCAACTCCGGGAAATTCGCGCCGCCGGACTCTACAAGGCCGAACGTCTCCTGGCAGGCCCGCAAAAGGCCCGCGTCGACCTTCCCGGGAAGAAATCTGTGCTCAACATGTGCGCCAATAACTATCTCGGCCTGGCCGACCATCCCGCCATCATCGCCGCCGCGCACGAAGCCCTCGACCGCTGGGGCTATGGCCTCTCTTCGGTCCGCTTCATCTGCGGCACGCAGGAAATCCACAAAGAGCTCGAGCGCCGCCTCAGCGAATTCCTCGGCTTGGACGACACGATCCTCTACAGCTCCTGCTTCGACGCCAATGGCGGCCTGTTCGAAACGCTACTCGACGCCGAAGACGCCATCGTTTCCGACGAGCTCAACCACGCCAGCATTATCGATGGTATTCGCCTATCGAAAGCGCAACGCTTTCGCTACAAAAATGGCGATATGGACGACCTCGAGCGCAATCTGAAAGAAGCCTCGCGCGCCCGCCGCATCCTCGTGGCCACCGACGGCGTGTTCTCCATGGACGGCTACGTCGCCAAACTGCCCGAAATCTGCGCCCTCGCCGAAAAATACAAGGCTATGGTCATGGTCGACGATTCCCACGCCGTCGGCTTCATGGGCGAAAACGGCCGCGGAACGCACGAACACCTCCGCGTCATGGGCCGCGTCGACATCCTCACCGGCACGCTCGGCAAGGCCCTCGGCGGCGCCAGCGGCGGCTACGTGAGCGCCCGCAAGGAAATCGTCGACCTCCTCCGCCAGCGCTCCCGCCCGTATCTGTTTTCGAATACCGTTGCGCCCGCCATCGTCGGCGCCTCGCTCAAAGTTCTCGACCTTATCAAGAACACAAAACAACTCCGCGACAGCCTGTTCGCCAACACGCGTTTCTTCCGCGAAAAAATGACCGCGCTCGGCTTTCCGATTCCTCCCGGTGAACATCCCATCGCGCCGGTCATGTTCGGCGACGCCGAGCTGGCCACGAAAATGGCCGAGCGCCTCCTCGAACTCGGCGTCTACGTCATCGGCTTCTCATTCCCGGTAGTCCCAAAAGGGAAGGCCCGCATCCGCGTCCAGCTCTCCGCCGCCCATTCCCACGAAGACTTGGAATTCGCGGTAGCACAATTCCTTGCCGCCAGAGAATCGCTAAAGCTCGTGTAGAAAAATAGCAAGATCAAGCGGCGCGACCCCGAATCCAGTCTGGATATCGCCAAGCACCGTCTAGAGGTCGAGCAAGATCCGTAAAAAGCTTTTCCGCGTTTGGAAAAGGTATGCGAATCAGATCGTGTGACCGAAGCCGGATTGGAAGAAGCAAGAATCTTGCTACGTCGCGCGAGGAAGAGCCTGCCTCAGGGTTCAACACGTCTCCCGAAGCGCTGGGCTACTATCGGTGCTGGAATTCCGGCGAAGCGAGGATGAATCCGGCCACAAATCGCAGGCGATTGGTCATGGACGACATCGCCGACGATGCCGGTTCGGGATCCTCGGTCTGTTTGCGTATCACCGCTTCGTCTTTGGGCTGCAGCTCTCCCGGCAGCATGGTGTCCTCGGTCAGCGCGATCGCAAAATCGAGTCCCGAAGGCTTCGTGGCAAGCACCGCTTTGGTTCGAGGCTCGTTCAAACTGGTCAGGATGCCGAGCGTCACCAGGGAAGACGGGTCGAATTGCACTCCGGGAAGATTGCCCTGCGTGAGCGCCGTCGAAAAATTCATTCGCGCCAGCAGTCCGCCTTCGTTGTCCCACTGCGCCGAGCTCATCGAATACCCGGTCGGCACGGCCATGCCATAGGGCTGCATTCCCATCGCGGATAGATTGTCGACCAGCGCGTCGGGCGAAACCACGTTCGCCCCGCTGGCCCTTACCGCGGAAGCCACCAGGTCGAGAGGCGTCTTCATCTTCGTTCCGTACGTTTTCGGCGACCAGAATTCGGGCGAATGAATCATCGTCCGCAGCACTTCGCGAATGTCGCCGTCGGTGGCCAGAAACGTTGCCGCCATGCGGTCCACCAGCGCCGGTGGAGGATCGTCGGCAACGAATCGAATCGCAATGTTCTTGGAGATGAACCGCGCCGTCGACGGGTGGTGCGCCAGCATCTCCAGGGCCTTCAACCCTTCGTCGACCCCGCCATCGTAATACTTCTCGCCGAGAACGGTTTTTATGCCGGGCTCGTGCCGCTTGGCGTCAAACTGAAACTGCCCGCCGTCATCCGGTTGCGCGATCGTCCATCCTGTCAGCACTCGCGCCAGCTCCGTCACGTCGGCTTGTGTGTAGCCGCCATCCACGCCCAGCGTGTGCAGCTCCATCACCTCGCGGGCGTAATTTTCGTTTAACCCGCTCTGGCCGTTCTTGCCCGCTGCCTGCGAATGCGGGCCGATGCTGAGCCAATTGTCCAGGTACATGAGCATGGCGGGACTTTGCGCCGTCGCCACCAAAAGATCGTAGAACTTGCCCAGCGCGTGCGCGCGAATCACGTCGCGCTCGTACGCCGTCGTGTAGTAGGAGCACTGGTTCTTGTACAGGAACACGTTGAAGTGGTTGAACCAGAAATCGGTCATCACTTCCAGTAGCTGCCGCTCGGAGTAAACCTCCCGGATCAACTTCGCCTGTTGCAGCTCCCGGGCCACCACGCCGCTCGGATTCGCCAGCGCGAAAATCAGCTCGCGTTCTTGCGGCGTCGATTCCGCGATCAGTCGTTCGCGCTGATCGGACCTCAGCTGGTACGGGAAATTGACCAGCTGCTCCGGAGGAACATTTTCGAGCGCCGCCAGCCGCTGGTTCTTGGGAAGACCAAGCAGGGTGTCCGCGATCTCGCGGGCCTTTGCTTGAGCCGCGTCATTCTGCATCGGCTTTTCGTTCGCGTTCGCCGCCTGAGCCTTGGCTGCTTCCTGTTGCTGAATTTTCGCGATGTTCACCTCATAGACTAGCTTGATGGCCGGATCGTCCGGCATCGGCCTTTTGACCGCGATAACCTGCCGGATGACGGTGTCCGAGGGGAATGTTTCGGCAAGCTGCTTGGGATTCATGCGTGTCGTGGCATACGGGCCGATGCGGGGATTCAGCGCCGAATCGTCGATACTTTCCGGATGCAGCTGGTCCTCGATCCAGTCGTCCACGCCCTTTTTCAGTACGACCTCGACGTCGCCGGGTTTCGGACCGAAAGTAAGGCGATTCAGCGCCTGGATCGCGCGTTGCCGCTCCGTAAGCGTCGCCGCCTGGGGCGGTTTGACATCTTTTCGAGGTGCGGTTTGCGCAATCACCGGCGCTGCGAGGCAGGGCGTAAGCACGCCTGCGAATATCCACTTCGCATAACGGAGACTCATAGAAGGACTCCCGCCGTGTTTTACGTTGGGTTGACCGACTCCGCTATTTTAATCCCCAATTGGAACGCCCGGGCGGCGGCATTCGATTCCGTGTCCTAAGCTTGCAGAGTCGCAAAAATGGGTCAGGATGAGGCACTGGATCCAAGACGGCCCCAAGGACAGCAGAAGCAGCACCCTAAGCGACACGAGAATGCCGCTTCGAATCACTCGTAAGTCGCTGAAAACAAAGGAAACGAACGCCCACCAAGTGAGACCCTTTTTCAAGAGGTCGAACGCAAGCATCCTCGATCGCCGGTCGCAGACCTAGTGAAAATGCGTTAGCAACACGGCATCGGTGATCGGCGCCCCGCGGGAGCTCAGAATTTGCTTCCCGTCGGGCGAGAGGGCATAGCTCCAAATCAACCCGGGGCCGAAAATCATGATCTGCTTCGGCGACGCTTGAGGCGTGCCGGGAGCGGAAATGGGCTGGGCCCACAAGCTCGAAATGCCGTTCTGCGCCACGACGAGCAGAACCGCGCGACCATCTTTGGTCCACGCAAGCGTGCCACCGCCAAGACCTTCCGACGACATCGCGGAAGGTTCGTCGTACGCGGCGCGAATTTCACCGCTCTGCGCATCCACGACGGCGATCTTCGGTGGATGGCCCGGATCCTCGGTGTACAGCGAG
>Ga0210404_10000137_pt1 | contig 49059 bp, 46 predicted proteins | sample IncBWH28MmetaG_FD_155455 | JGI IMG/M metagenome (GOLD analysis project Ga0210404, IMG submission 155455) | Forest soil microbial communities from Barre Woods Harvard Forest LTER site, Petersham, Massachusetts, United States - Inc-BW-H-28-M | ecosystem: Environmental > Terrestrial > Soil >... | reverse complement strand
GTGGCTGGCCGTCTCCCATGACCTGGATGAAGTAGGCGTCGAGGTGCCCGACAATCGGCTGCGCGAGCGCCTCGTAAACCCGCGGGTGAACCATGGTGGGTCCGGGGCCAAACAGGTAGCGGCGAGGCGGTGCGAGGGCAGGGAATTGAAGTGCGGCGGGCTGTGGTTGTTCGATAGCGTTCATAGTCCTCGTTTTCTGTCGAGTGAGGTAGGTAGATATATTACGGTACGGCGCGGACGGATGCCACGGGGCTGACGTTGGCAGCAGAAGACCTGCACATATCCCGGCGTCATCGTGTCCGCGGAATGCGGTCAGAGGTTACCCAGGTGCTCTACCTCTTTGCGGCGTCGAGTGACACCATTGCTGATGTTGGCAACGATCACGCTCCCGGTCACGTCATCGATGATTCTGGCAGAGTGTCGCGAAGAACTTCGAACCGAATCGCCGATAGAGTGGCGCCGGCTGACTCCCAATTTCAGGTCATTACTTAGAGAGGAATTTCATCATGAGATTCAAACTGTCTTTGACGCTAAGCAGAATCGCCATAAAGACTTTAATGGTTGTTGCTTTAATGCCGGTGATCTCAGGGGCTGCTGGGGGGCAGCAACAGAATCGCGTCTACACCTCCACGACGCTGAACTTCTCCATTACCTTGCCGGAGGGATGGCGGCTCAGCGGCGCAACCACGAAAAGCGAGACCTACTTCGATAGGGAGGGCGGTGAGGAGGATCTCGCTGCTTGTGTCGGCACCATGGGTGTGAACACACAACTGGCTGACCATGCGGTAGAGAACATCGACCTGACCCAGTTCAAGAGCATAACGGATGAAATGACACGCCAGGGCGGTCTGCCCGCACGCCGCATCGATGGGACCGCTATTTCGGAGGGAGACCCCCTTGTTGTCTTTACAATTGCCATCAAGCCCCGCCCTGACGCAAAGATCATCCAATTGACTATCTGGGGCCCGCCCGGTGTCATGAAACGCGCATCGATGCGCAAGGAAGTCGACCTTCTTATTTCCAGCTTCAAGCCGGCGCAGTAGGGGCCAACGCAGTTTTACAAAGGAAGCAGGGCGCGGACGAATGGTCCGCGCCCTGGCTCTTTTTCAGGCAGCTTTGGCGAAGGGTTCGCCGACTGCCTCGGGAGTGCTCTTGATGCCGTTCTCGAATCCGGAACCCGAGCCGGAGAAGAGAAGGTACATCGGCGACTCGTCGCGCAGCAGGTCGATCGCGTTGTTGAAATCTTCGAGGTGATAGAAAAGATTGATCTCGCCATTGACGTTCGTGTCCGGCGGAAGCACGGATCCGTCGGGCTCGAAGATCAGCTGGCCGATATAGTTCCCGCTATTCTTTAGCCAGATGCGGGGAACGAAAGAGTTGGCGGAATACATCACTTCGTACTGGTCGATTAGCGTGAGCGGCATAACGAACCTCTTTTCTCGCCCGAGAGGGCGAACTGAATGGGAGGGAAAGCGCTCGCCGGACATTCGTCCGGACACCTAGGGAGACAACGGAAGCATTCTACTCCGGAGGGAGAGGGTGGAACCGGGGTTTGAGATTGTTCGGTTTTCGTAACAGGAGCCAGCCCCCAGCCTCCTTCGTGACAGCGCAACGGTGAGTCAGCCTCCTCTAGTCCCGTTGACAGGTCCGATTTGTGCCCCTACACTCACGGGTGTGGAAGTGCATCTCACGCCTGAACTGCAGAATCAGCTTGCAGAACTAGCCGCCCAACGAGGCCGTGATGCGGATGCGCTCGCGCAGGAGGCTATTAGCCGATATCTCGCTGAAGAGGCCCGCTTTATTGAAGCCGTCAAGCTGGGCGAAGCGGCGCTGGAGCGCGGAGAATATCTTACGCACGAGCAGGTCGGAAAGCGGCTAGATCGGCTGTTCCATTCCAGGTAGAAGCCTCTGATGGAAGTTCGGTGGTCGACACTTGCGGCGGACGACACTCACAGTCTGACTGGCATCAGCAAAAATCCCCACCCGCGTGACCGGCGCTGTCAGCGAGTACAGAGGTCCTTCGTCCCGCAAAGAACGCGGGCCTCAGGATGACACGGCGGTAGGTGCGCCTTCACGTCACCCTTCGCCTAAACCGGCGAGTGGTGGCCTTGCACAATCATCTGCTCGGCAATGCGGCGCGCTTCGGGCAGCGTCGCGGAGGCTTTGTAATCGATCTCTGCGGGCAGGTCTTTCTGAATCTTTGCCAACTCCTCGTTAAATAGGCGCGACACCAATTCGGGTGAGTGCTGCACGGGCTTGCCGTCGTCGCCGGCGACTCTCACTTTGTGGCGCACGCGCTGCGCGATCATCAGGCGGTAGATGCGGTCGGTGGCCAGATCCTCCATGTAACCATCGAGCAGGCTGGCGCCTTTTCCGTTGAGCACGCCGTTGCGATAGCGAATCACTGTGCGCACGGCCGCACGTGTTCCGGCCAGGGTGATTCCGCCAACACCTTTCGGAATTGGCCGCAGATCGGGATGCAAATTCGGCAGCTTGGGCCGCTTTGCAATCTGATTGGGATACGGGAATTGAGCGACTGCGATTTCGTTCTGGTCGGGATGGCCGGTCCAGGCCCCGTCCATCAGGCAGTCGGCTTCGTTCTTCTTGTCTTGCCTTAGGACCTTCAGGGCGCGCTCGTTCAATTCCGCGTCGGTGCGGCTGGGAAAAAGCGCGGTCATGCCGCCGATCGCGTGGGCTCCGTGCTTGTGGCAAATCTCTGGCATCAGCGTGCGGAAGTTCTGGAAGAATGCCACGTCGTGCGGGATGGTGTTGCGGTCGGGCAAAATCCAGTTGGGATCTTCGAGCATGAAGTCGATCAGCGAGGCCATGTAATCCCAGCGGCCGAGGTTCAATCCCAGGCAGTGCTCGCGAAGATTGAAAAGAAATTCTTCCATCCGGTAGGCCAGCGGATGCGCCTCCACCAGCGCCATGCACTTGATGTAGTCCTGCGGCAAACCTTTCTGTTTGGCGAAGGCCTGGAAGAGGTCGCGCCACCACAAGGCCTCCTCGGCAGACTCGCTCTTGGGGATGTACACGGAGAAGTTGTGCGGCAGCCACGCCGGATCGATCTGATACCAGATGAGCGCAAGATCGAACAGGGAAGCGGACATGAGTTCGTTCTTAATTACTCCGCCCTGGCTGAGGTGCAAGCCGCGGGGGCGCACCCAGGTGACAGTTTTCGAGCGCTGCACCGAGACCTTTTTATTGCGCTTCTTGTCGTCGTAGCTGAGTTCATACTTGTAGGCGGCGATAGTGTTCTTGGCGGCTAACAAGATGTGCTCCCAGACGTTCGCCGTGGAATCTTCCAGGTCAACCATGACAGCGGGTGATCCGGAGTTGAGAAGTTTTACGGTCAACTCAGCGTCGTCGGCTGGACCAGTCATCTGGTTGCGCTGGTCCGCGCACCATTCGGGCACCTCGATCCGCCAGTCGGAGGTGGTCGCCTCCGAGGCAGGCAAATAATTTGGCGGCTGTCCGCGATGCGATGCCTGCAACACTTGTGCGCGCTTTGCGACCAGCTTCTGCTGCCATGGAGTGAATTGTTTGTGAAGCGGCACCAGGAAATCAAAGAATCCTTTGGGGAGATCCCTTTGCGGATTCAAATCCGCGGGCGCGAAATTCATGTATTGCGACGTGGGGTTTTCAGTGGAGAGTGCCATGGGAGAGATCCTTCAATTCCGGGGTTCCCGATTGAGATTATCCTATCGCAAAAATGCCAGAGGTCATGGACACAAACGCGACCACGGGCGCTGAAGTGCCGCTCTTCCACGTCAGCGCGAACATTTGTAATCCTTCCAAGCCGCGGCACTCCCAAAGCGATTTATGCGATTCGATTCCGCTTACCGGATATGCTCAAGCGCGTCGTTGACGGCGCCCTCCTCGGGTTTGCACTCATGCTGTTCGAAATCGGATTGAAGTTGCTGCTTGGCTTTGACGGCGTCGGTTATGAGTTCCCGCTGAACCCGGAATGCCAATTTGCAGACATCGCAATAGGCGGTGCTCGGAGTGCTCCCGATAAACTTGACGATTCTGAGCTTCCGGTCCGGCATCGCGACATCATGGCAGGGCGTTCGCGCAGAGTCAAATGCGCTGCCAAGTTCCGCACCACCGAACTTATTGCAAATCTTTGACTTTCTTTCGTACTGCTGCGAGCAGCGGTGGAGGCAGTTCGGAGTAGCCTTCCTGAACCGCATACGGTTGGCCATCCGTGTACATCCAATTCAAGAGATCGGCTAACGCGGCGGCCCGAGAGGAATCAGACGAAGGAGTTCGCAGGTAAATCCAGGTGAAACTGGCAATGGGAAAAGAATCAGCGCCGGATGCGTTGGTCAACGAGGCGGAAAAGTTGTTCCACCGGGGCGCTTCGACTGCCTTGCAGGCCGCAGCAATGCTCTCACTGGAAGCCCTGACAAATTTACCTCCGGGGTTCAGCACCGATGCCTGGGAAATACTGCCCTTCACAGCATACTGATACTCAACGTAGCCGATGGAACCGGGAATACTTTTCACCTTCTCTGCCATATCGGAGCTGCGTTCCGCCGGCTCGCCAACTGGCCACTTGGGTGAGGGGGTGACTCCGATTTCGGTGCGAAACTTGGAACTCACTTTGGAGAGAAAATCCGTGAAGACGTAGTTGGAACCTTTCCCGGCGGGGCGGTTGACCACCTGGATCGCGAGACTCGGCAAAGTGACGTCTGGATTGAGCTTGGCGATCTGTGGCGCGTTCCATGTCTTCACCTCGCCGAGGAATATCCCGGCCAACACGTCCCCTGAGAGCCTGAGCTCGTGGTGGACATCGGGAAGGTTGTAGATGGGAACGATGCCGATGAGCACGACCGGCAGTTCGATCAAACTGCCCTCTTTTCGCTCCTTTTCCGTGAGCTGAGCTTCGCCGGCGGCAAAATCGCCGGCAGCATGAGAAATCTGCTTGATCCCTTCGCTGGTGCCGACCGGAAGGTATCGCATCTGCAGGTTGGGGTTGCGCTTGCCATACTCCTGTGCCCACCGGTTGTAAAGAGGAGCCGGTACACTCGATCCGGAGCCCACGAGGATAACCGCATTCTGGGCCTTGGCAAGCGTGCCGTGCATCCCTAACGTGAAAAAGGAAAACAGACAAGTACAGACGGAGAGCGAAAGGCTCCTCCAGTCTCGCACCGTGCGTGGCTTCGAAAGCCTTGTTGTTGCTTTCATTGTGTCCTCCATTACGGCCGCACTACGTCAAACAATTAAATCGCTTGACTACCGGAAATGAAGCTAACAATTAAAGCTAACAATGGTAAAGTTACCACCGTTTTGAGGGAAGCCAACCGGGGATTTAGCTGGCGGCTGTTGTGACACTAGGAACGGCTACTCCTCAGGCAACGCCCAGCAGGATTCTCGGGCTGAGAAACGGCTGGTGTAAGATGCGGGGTCGTCAGGGTGAGCCAACTTATGGCGCAGAATGAAGTCGAAACTCTAGCCCGCGAACTGCTGTCGGCATATGAGACTGGCGAGATGGTCGCCGTCCCACCCTCCGGGCGCCCCGGTTTCGACCTCAACAGGGCTTATGAGGTTGAAGCAGCACTCAAGCGGCTCCGCGAAGCTGACGGACACAGGGCTGTCGGCCGCAAGGTTGGATATGCCAACAAGGCCATGTGGCGCGTGCTCAAACTTGAAACCCTGGTCTGGGCCCACATGTACGACGACACGGTGCATTTCACCAACGGCAACTCTAGTACCCTGACGCTCGGCCATCCCCGTTCGTTGAAGATTGAACCTGAGATTGTTTTCGGCTTGAAACGGCCGGTCACGGGCGAAGATACTGACCCCTCCGCCGCACTCGCATCCACGGAGTGGCTGGCGGTGGGATTCGAAATCATTGATTGTCCCTTTCCTGAATGGAAGTTTCAGCCCAGTGATTTTGTCGCATCTTTCGGACTTCATGCAGCTCTCGTGATCGGCGAGAGGATACAAGTGAGGCCCGACCTCATCCCCGCGCTGGTGGACGAGCTGCCGCGGTTTAAAGTGCGAATCTCGAAGAGCGGAGAGTTTGTGGAAGAAGGTTCTGGCAGGAACTCTTTGAAGAGCCCGGCTCTATGCCTGGCGGAACTCGGCGCGGCCATCTCACGGCGGTTCCCGAGTCAGCCGTTGAGTGCCGGAGAAATCGTCAGCTCCGGTACACTCACAGCCGGACATCCAACACGCAGAGGTGATCTGTGGACAGTCGAAGTCGAGGGACTCTCTCTGCCTGCCCTGACTCTGCGCTTAACTTGAACGATTACGGAAGCGTACCGCTCGCGGCGCGACAGTTTCAGGGAACTGCGAAGAAAAAACCGCGCTGCCGGTGAGCAGCGCGGTTCAAGGGTGAGTCGTCCAGAGGGGTAAAGATACTGCTTGCGAAACTTAAACCTTGGCGAGCTTGCGGCGAATTGCTCCCGCCAGGCCGACCAAGCCAGTTCCCATCAGCATCAGGCTGCTGGGTTCAGGAACCGGGCTGAAGCCGATGAACTCCTGCGGTCCAACGCCGGGCTTTGCATTCAGCGGCGTGTAGAGGATCAATCCGTTGAAGGCCGAATTGGGAGCGCTAGAAGCCATGGCAAGATAGGTGGCCTCAGTCGCTGCGAATTCAGGATGGTTCGTGAAGTAGGTGAGGCCGCCTCCTGGGGTCGCCGAAAACTTTGAAAACAAACCCCAGATGGCCCACTGGGCTGTATTGCTGTTGAGCGTCCCGGCCAGCACGCTCTTGAACATCAATCCAGCCGCCTTGTAATCCAGAGTCATCGATGGCCCAAACATGCTGTTCGCAATGCCCTGCAAGAAAGGCGAAGCGGTCGCGGTCCAAGTCTGGCCGACAGCCATGTCGTTAAAGAACGAGTCACAGATGAGGGCCGTCGAACTAGAACTTCCGTTGATTGAGACATAGTAGGGATAGCCGATGTAAGGCGAACCGTTTTGGGCGACAGCCGATCCATGGCCCTGATAGGTCATTTGGACGGAGGTGGCGAAAGCGGAGCTCGCGAGAAGCAGCGAGAAGACCAGAACCGAGAGTGCGAGATGAAAACGGCTGAAGCGCATGAGTTTGCCTCCCAGCAAACAAGGATGGCTGTCCATAAGTGGCGCGACAGCGTATCCTGCTTTCCTTCTTTTGGGGGATCAGCCAGCAAATCCAAGGGAGAGATGAAGCATTTGCTCAAAGCTGCTGTGCCGCGAAGGGCCGGCATTTTGTCAACGGGGTGAAACTGACTCCCGTAACATGAGAGAGAGTACCAGTGGTTTCGGCGGGTGAGAATGGCCCGATTGTGGCGTTACCAAAGTCACCCTCAAGGACCACTGTAGCGGAGGCGCGTTTTTCTGGAAAGCGCCGGTACTGTTCGTCCGCCCACGCTCCGTCCCGGAGAAATCCACAAGATATTAAGTGCAAACCGTTTCGTTGTCTGTTACCATGATCGCCAGAAAAAGGCGGATCTCCTTTAGTTTGTACGATTCGTCAGACTGCGGTATGGCACTCAAACTGCGCATCATGTTCTGTGGTGGAGTGCCTGCAGTCTTTGAATCTTAGGACCGCCGCAGGTAGGAGTAGTCTGTGCCCGATCCCGAGAACGGGAACGTCCAGGTTGTAGTGCGGCGGCGAAGCCGTCGTCACCGCCAGAATCGACTCATTCGCCGCTGGTTCGCGATGGCCGTCATCGCGGTTTTCACCGCCAGCGTTTCAACCCTCGCGTTGCGGTATTTCAGTCCGTCCCTGTTTCGTGCGCAATCCGAAGCTCCCGTTGAGCGAATCGACCTTAGCCGCTTCGGCGGGGTTTCGTCCAATCAGATGCCATCGCATGTCCGGCCTTCGCGCCCGGTCTATCCCTATTCTGTTGTGCCGGGCGGTGTTGAAGATGCGAAGGAATTGAAGTGGGTGGCAGAACACGACCCCATCGTCGGAGCTCACTACGCAGGGTTTGATTATAATCACGCGCGGGTGGTGCAGCTGACCCTGGCCCGCACCGTCTACGTGTCCTACCGCATCGGCAATCGCATTTACTGGACCCGGCGAAGAGTAAAGCTTCACAAGGGCGAGAAGCTGATCACCGACGGAAGAATGACGGCACGCACGCGCTGTGCCAACCGCGTGGAAGAGACTCCGCAGCAGCAGGCTTCGCCAGCCGAGCCAACGGCCGAGAAGTTCGAGCAACCCATTGGAAAAGGCGAGGGCACCGCGATGCAGGCTCCTCCAGCGCCGTTCGAGTCGGCGTTGCTCAACCGGCCGCAAACGCCCGGCCTCGAGGCGGCAGGTCCGCTGAGTTTGTACAATCCGTTTGTCGGCGGAAACTTGCTATCCATCGCGCCTCCGCCGCTGCCACTCGGCCTTTGCGGGCCAGTGAAAAAGAAGGGGGCCACTGGGATTGAAGGCGAAGCTGGTACCGGCGGGAAGAAGAAGAAACCAGGCCCCTGCGGCAGCGGCGGATCTCCGGAACCCGTGCCCGAGCCCGGAACGTGGCTGCTGTTTGGCTCCGGTTTGGCCGTTATCTACTGGCAGGCCCGCCGCAAGTTTTCCCGAGCTTAGGTTCTCGAAAAGAGCCAGTTTCGCATCTGGAGTGCGTTTCCGGCGTCCCCGACCCACTCAACCTCGTGCTCTCTCTCCACTGACGTGGTAGCGCGGTCCCGCTTTGGTACGACCCAAGGTTGTAATCCTTCCGTAAGGGGCCGTGCTGAAAAACGCTGCTAGAATCGCTGTTAGCGCGACAACTCACACCTAAATAAGGTATTCATGAACCGCTTCCTTAGCGCCGCGGCCGGTTTGCTGGTATGGGCAGCGGTGTGTCTTCCCGCGCCGGTCGCGGGCCAAGCCCAAGGCCTGCCGTCGATCCGCCGGGTGCAAGTGCTGGGTAACCGAAACCAGATCGAGATCGAGATCGAAGCCAGTGATCGCGTCGTCCCGCATACGAACGTGTTAACCAACCCCGACCGCCTCGTGGTCGATTTCGTTAACGCGGTTCCGGGCGCTCAGCTACGCAACCAGGCAGTAAACCGCAGGGCGGTGAAGAGCCTGCGCGTCGGTTTGTTCTCATCGGATCCGCCGGTCACGCGGATTGTGGTTGATTTGAATGGTCCGCAGACTTACCAGGTTTTTCCGGCGGGAAGAACTGTGATCGTGAAGGTTGGAGGAACTGCGGGCGCGGAAACAGCAGCATTCCGTCCTGCCTCCGGACCAGTTCTGGTGAATACACGCTATCCCACAGCGGCCGCGCACCTTTCAGTCGCGGTGCCAGTGCCGCCTGCACCCAGGCCGGCGCTTGAAGTTTCGTTTCAGGATGGCCTGCTGTCGATCACTTCTAACAAAGCCAGCCTGTCCGAAGTTCTTTTCGCGGTGCACCAGCGCACCGGGGCAGAGATCGCTATCCCCGCGGGAGCGGAACAGGAACTGGTTGCGGCCGAGCTTGGCCCGGCGCCTGCACCGGAAGTTCTGGCTCACCTGCTGAACGGTTCGAAGTTCAATTTTCTGATTCTGAGTTCGTCAATCGATCCCAGGGCTTTGGACCGCGTTATTCTGAGTCCGCGTGCGGAAGGGCCGATGCCGGCACAGAGGATTCAGGCCCAGCCCGTGACCGATGAAGACGATGACGCCGCCGCTCAGCCGAACCCTGCGCCTCCGGCCCGTCCGGCGCCGCCAGCCGCGAATCCCAATCCGCCCACGGACAGCCAGATTCCACCTGCTGCTCCCGAGGCGAGGACCCCGCCGAGTACCGACGTTCCAGACTAGTCCGCAAAGTTTTGTGGATTTTCTTCCGCTGAATCACTTGCACTGATTTCCGTGGGGTAGAACTGCACGCCGACCACGGCGTCCGAAATCATGGCGGCGTGATCAGACGGATCGGTACGGGAGATGTTCCGGTCAGATATGGAGTCGTACTAGACACGCCATTGCTGCATCCGGCGACGTTTAACACCGTCACATTCAGGCTGCCGTCTGCATTTGCCTGGTTGATGAAGACTTGCAGAAAACCGACGATGTTGACATTTGCGTCGTTACCCGTGATGGTCAGCGCGGTAGTACCGTTGCCGTCATAGATCGGAAGGGACACGATGGAGTTACTGCTCGTAATCACACTTCCAGTGACCTTCAGTGGATTGCCCGCGCCCGCTTGAATCTGGTACGGGTATGCGGCTGTGAGCAGAGTATCCTGCCCGACGCCTCCCGACTGGTGGATGAGGCATTGCGTGGCGACATAAGTATCGCCAGAGCCCGAAGGGATGCCGGGGTTTTCGGTGAAGTCTATTTGATTCGGAGTTGGGGCGCCCGACACGCCACACTGGTATGGCGTGGACTGGTCGCATCCCGCCACGGCCTGCTGGTAGGCTCCCGTATTGCCACAACTAGGCACTGCTACAGGGGTACCCAGAACCTGACCGGGGAGATATTGTAGATTGGGCTGCGTTGCTGTGGTTATGTTCGCTTCCGGTGGGTTAGCGAAAAATGGGGGGCCCGCTCCGCTCTTGCAATTCCCGGGGCTGGAGCTGCAATCGGGAACCAAATTGAAGGTTTCGCCAATCACTCCGGTCCCGCTGTTAATGATTCCTGGGTTTTGAATCGACCCGTCAAGGTTATTGACGAATGGCTGGCAGCCGCTGGTCGAGCATCCGCTTGGATTGCCCGGGTCCAAATTCGGTACGATCCAGGGCTTCACACACCGGGGTCGAACTGGTACTAAGTTGCCGCTCGAAGTGGAACTGCCGGACTTCGAAGGATTAAAAACCTCCGCCGTAGCCGTGGCGCTCACGCTGTTGCCGGTTCGGCCCCAGATTCGGGAAAAATATGTCGGCAGGCCTGCTTGCGTCACCTGAACGGTGACTAGAGGATTCACTTCGAATGCGGAGGAGTTCTGCGAGCAGTCTGAAAAGCCCGGGCTGATTCCCTGGGTAGAGTAGGTCACGGTCACGGTCGAGTTCGACGCGCCCCCAATGGTGTTTTGCTGCGCAACCGCAGTCGCAACCGTACTGGCGGGGCTGGACGTCCCTCCGCAAACATCCACCCAGTACGCCTTAGTGGTCGTGTTCCCGGTAACACCCGACATCGAAATAAATCGCGCGGCAGCCAGCGCCCCCGCATCGGCGGCTCGCTGGGCCTCCGCGCCGGCCTGATACAGCGTGCCGATATCAATCGACAGGCCCGCCATCGCGATTATGCCAACAATTGCCAACGCTATCAGCACCAACGTGATGCCCCGCTCGTTCGCCCGGTAACGGGCGTCGCGTCGCGGGCGTTGGATTAGCGGCCGCAGCATGTGCAGTTCCTCAATTCTCGTTGAACGCCGTGGCAGTAGTACTGATGTAGCTCAGACTCGCGTAAGTGGCGCTCGGCACCAGCAGCGTAATCACGCTGTTGAAGCGCCACTTGTAGGCATACTGAATGGTGACCTGGGTTGTGACAACGTCGGTCGGTGTGGTACCTATCGTCTGCGGGTTTACGAACCCGCGGTTGATGGTGAGGATGATCCCATTGGGAGGCACGCTGCCGCAGCCCGTGGCCGTCGATTTCCAGGTAAGGGTAGTGCCTTGGCGCGTGGGCAGAGCCGAGGCTAGGTTGCAATCGTTGATCTTCTCGGATAGCAGGTAATTGTCCACGACCTGGAAGGCATCGATGACGGATGCTGGGACCGGTGAGCTGTTACTGAGGTCGTTGGCGGGATCGGCAGCAGCCACGCGGGCGCCCTCTCGCGCAGCGTTGGTCAATTTCTGTTTAAGGGACAGTGCTCCGCTGAAATCAAAGATCCCTATCACGAACACCACCAGCAAGGGCAGAGAAACGGCGAATTCTACAATCTGCGCGGCCCGGTCGTCCGCCCACAGTCGGCGGGCTGTAATTTCGCTCCAGCAATTCGAATGAAGACTTGCGCTCATTGACTCTCCGCGCGCATCTGGGCCTGTGCTCGCAGGTTGATCGTTCGCTTGTTCAAGGAGCTAAACGGCAGCCAGAAGCTGTAGGGATACTGGAAACTGACTGAGATGCCGCATTCTCCGGCGCCGGTGCCGGTCGGGGACAACTGGACATTGCCCTCGGACACGTTTCCGCCTGAATGTGTGACGCCCTGGACACAAATCTTGGTCTGCCCGGTGTCGCAGCTCACCCCACCTCCACCGCTGCAACTGTTCAGCGTTGGCGGCGGGGCCGGTAGTTGCAACTGATTAGGATCAAGGTTGGCAGCGACCAACGCGCTATGAATGGCGTTGTAAGCGTTCAGCGAAGGATCGTTCGTGCTGGCACAAGTGGCGCAGGGCGGGGCCACGGCCGCACGCGCTCCCTCTCGGGCCGCGTGTGTGATCGTGCCATAGATGCGGAACGCTTGTCCGAACCAGAATATGGCTATGATCATCATGAAGAGCAAGGGGAGGATCATCGCGGTCTCGGCGATTTCAGCGCCGCGCGTACCCCGCGCCAGACTACGCCAGGTTGTCCAACGCCGTTGCTGCATTGCTATCGCGCACCCCACATCTTTCCGATGCCGAAAAGCAGAGTGGTCAAGCCCAATGCTACGCCATATGGGACCTTGAGCGATTGCGGATTATCCAGCGAAACCTCCGCCCCAGGCATACGAAGAGATAACATCGACGCCAGCAGCCTCCCAATGTTGCGCAGCGTTTCCTTGAATCGGCGTTTGTAAATCACCAACCCCAAGGCCATAACCCCGGCCACAAGAACGGAGCCCATGAGCAAATCTATCAGCACTTCCCAGCCTACGAACGCTCCCAAGGCTCCGGCCAGCTTCCAGTCGCCCGCACCCAGGCTGCGCAGAAAAACGAACGGCAAAAGCACCAGCAGCCCCAGCCCAGCACCCAGCAGGGAAGTCTTCAACCCAGCCCACCCACCGGCCAGCACATTCACCGAAACTCCGATCAGGAATCCCGGCACGGTGAGCCAGTTTGGGATGCGGCGGCTGCGCCAATCCATCCACCCGGCAATCAATGCCAACGCGACCGCCAGTCCCAGCACAGCCGCCTTCAAACCAACCCCGATTTCTCTAACGACGCTCGACCATGCGGGGAGGAAATAAGCTGCTCCTGGGGGCGAAGGACCTAACTACAAGCCCCCGCTGACGCGGATTTTCACATAGCCTGATAGCGAAGTCAATGAAGACCGTGGGGGCACAATACTGCTCGTTACATGCCAAAAGCAAAGGCCCGGAACGTGTCCGGGCCTTCAGAGATTCATTCCTGTCCTAGCGGTTGAAGGCTCCTGCGCTATTGTGCTCAGCCACGATGCGCTTGGCGTTATCGGCCAGCGCCTTGGCTTGGGGAAGAAGGTCCAGGCCTTTCACCACTTCCGGATCCGACTCCGCCCGCACCTTCATGCCCTCATCCTGACCGAAAGCATCCACGAAGATTTCGGCTTTGATGTTGGACCTGATCCAGTCATTGTTATCCACCAGATCCGCCTGGGTGTAGGAGACATTGGCCTCGTCGAGCGACTTGCGGAAATCCTGCAAAGTAGCATCGTCCACTTCGAAGCCCTTCGAAGGATGATGATTCACGACGTAGCGCTTGGCGAAATTGAAGAACGCATAATGTTGCAAGAGCGTGTCCTGAAAGTGATTGCTCTTGACCGGAGGGATGGCAACATCGGGTGTGATGCCGCCGCCACCATAAACCGTGCGGCCGCTGTCAGTGAGTTTCACCTCGCGGTTGACATTGCCACCGGATTCAGCCGCCCGGTTGTAATAATAATCGTAGAGCGAAATGTTGCTGTAGTCGCGCTGGATCAGCCGCCCGCTGGGCGTGTAGTAGTGAGCAGTGGTGAGAGCCAGCCCGGTGTTCTCCGACAGCGGATACACGGTCTGGACTAGACCCTTGCCAAAAGTGACTTCGCCCACGATCAAGCCGCGATCGTGGTCCTGAATGGCTCCGGAGACAATCTCTGCCGCCGACGCGGTCAAGCGGTTTACCAGCACGACCAGCGGATAATCCTTGTTGCCATTGCCATGCTGCGCCACGTACCGCTTTTCCGCGGAAGCGCGGCCATGATGAGAAACGATGAGTTGGCCCTTCTTCAGGAACTTATCGGCTACGCCTACGCCTTCGCTTAGCAGGCCGCCGGGATTCCCGCGCAGATCAAGGATCAAACCCTTCAGATCGCCAAACTCATCCAGAGCTCTGCCGACCTCATCTTGAGTGGTCTCGTTGAACCCGGTCACGTGCAGGTAACCGATCCCCGGCCGGATCAGGAAATGCACGTCCACGCTGTAGCGCGGAATCTCATCGCGGATCAGCGTGAACTCCATCGGCTTCTCCACGCCCTCGCGCGAGATGCTGATGTGTACCGTCGTTCCTTTCGGCCCCTTGAGCATGTCGGCGACGTCGCCCGTGCTCATGTTCTCCGTGGACTTGCCATCGACCGCGATGATCACGTCGCCCGGATGAATGCCCGCCTTGTAGGCGGGAGTGCCCGTGAAGGGGAAGATCACAATAACTTTGTTGTTGCGCGGTCCCACCGTCATGCCCACGCCGTAGTACTTACCGCGCTGGTCCTCGCGCATCAGCGCGTAAGACTTGGGATCGAAGAAGTTCGAGTGCGGGTCGAGCGCGTGCAACATTCCAGGAATGGCCCCGTTGTAAATGGCCTTGTCCGGGTTGACTGGCTCTGCGTAGTTATCCTCAATGATGGAGTAGACGTCGGCGAATTGTTTCAGGCTGTCTTTGACGTCGGAGTCGCCGCTGAGCGACGACGGCTGTCCTGTGCGCTGGGCAAAAAGAATTCCCAGAAAACCGCACGCAAGCAGGAAAAAAACTACCAGGAAGAGTGAACGGCGAGAACTACGTGCCATCTTGAATTTTTCCTTCGGTTGAGGGTTGTCGGACTACCCAGCTACCGTGCTGAATATCCGCAGTATATCACCCCATTGGACTGGGCCGGACCGGGATAGTCACCATGGTAACCATCCCGGAACCCGGCCTTAATGTGAGATGCGGTTGGAGCGGTTAAGGTTCCTGCATTCCTGAAACTCGCCTTAAGACTGGGGGAGTGCGCGGCGCCTCCGAAGGCGGAGCGCTCGCCTCTACCCATCTGAGTGGCTGGGTGCGGCAGGATTCGCCGAGACCGATTGCCCTGCATCACGTTCCTTGGAATGAGAACGGAGGTCGCTTTCCTCATCATCCTCGGGCCAAGATGGCCGATAAGCTCTGCGAGCGTGCGGCCACGGATGGGCCCCGCCGATGGCCCCGCCAATTACGGCAAGGATCGTTCCCCCGATGATCACCCTGCCTCCGAGCGTCGTCCCGCTGCGGTCGCTGCCGCAGGCGCCGATGGCTGCTCCAACTCCGAATCCAATCGCGGCTCCTACCAGAGCATGTCCGGCGTTGCCATGTTCCATCCATGGCGTTTGGTATGTTCCTCGAGGATATCCACGCTGGGGCGGAAATGGCCGCCCCGGTCCGCGCCGGGCGAGCTGAGCCACAATCGTGTCATGGTTGGCGTCGGGCGAGATTTCGGGAGTCTGGCTGTATTGACTGCGGGCGGCAGCAATCTCGCTGCCTGCATTAAGGTTGTTCGCCGTGGGCGCATCGGAGGTTTGGGCCGATGCACTCGACACGGTGAGAAGCGATGCAAGAAGGGAAGGAATCACTCGTGGGTATCTCATGAGCGCATGCTATCCACCGCGCTGTCCGAAGGTTGTTGAGTTGTGGCACTTTCTCAACTGTCACACCCGCTTACGACTTTCGCGCCCTCGCGATTCTGATCATCGCCGCCACACTGCGCTCCCCATCTTCATCAGTCGTGACCCAGCACGAAGCGCTGATCCTCATCGCGGTATGCCCCTGCCACTGCGTTCCCCGCACCAGCATGTATTTCGAAGAATGTCACAACGATTCGAGAGGCCGGCTGACGAACTCCTCGTAGCGCCGCAACTCGTCAATCGAAGACTCGGCAAGCAGCGAGAAGGGAATTGCGCGGCACCCCGCGGGCAGTTCCTTAGCTGTAACCGAATCGCAGACCACCGCGGCTGTCTGTTTCAATCCTCGTTGCCAGTCTGGCTTGCGGACGTCACTCAATACAAGGCTATCGGTATGGAAGCCGGCAGCAGCCAGCATAGTGCGCGCCAGTTTCAAGAAGTCCGGCCACTTCGAGGCGACGCCAACCAGCGCAGCGGAGGGAGCCGGCAGCCACTCTCCCAACGAGGATGGCACGGAACGAAAACGCAGCGTCAGCAGCTCGGTCCCCTCCGGCAGCGCCTGGCGTACGGTCGCGACCCGGTTCGGAAGCACGACTGGAATGCTGCCCTCCAGCATGCTCGGACAATCTTCCAACCCGCAACTCATGACCTGCAGACTCACGGCCTGCTGTATCTCGGCAGCCACGATTCGCCGTAGTTCTTCGTCCGCTTCGATCACCAGGAAGTGATCGGGGGGTTGCAGGTCCAGCCAGTGGCGCAGTCGCGCCCGCAGGTCCGGTAGCGAGACGCCCTGTTTGCGCGCTGAACGAAAGAGGCTGGCAATCATCTGATCCAGTGCGAGCGCGGAGGAGAGCTGCATTTCAGGCTTGTTGGCCCGCACAAAAACGCCGCTTCCCCGCCGGTACTCAACCCAGCGCTCCCGCGCCAATTGCCGGTAGCCTGCACTGACCGTGTTGGGATGCAAATGAAAGCGTCGCGCCAGTTCCCGCGTGCTGGGCAGGCGCTGGCCAGGAGCCAGGTCGTCTCCTAGAATTCCCAGAACGACCTGGGTCACAAGTTGTTCCCGGATGCTCACCTCGCTTCCCCGCGCGAACCAAAGCTGCATGGCCGACTATCTTAAGCTAGCGGAGGACTGGTGCCTAGCTGCAGGAGCGGGGGCTGACTAAGATAGGCCGACAAAAGAGGACGCCGCCGAGAAAGTGCTATTGACGGGGAGGCCATACCACTATATTGTGGCCCTCACCAAGCGTGCGGGGGCCCGTTCTGGTTATTGCAGGCGCTCGGGGAGTTGGAATGTGCTGCTTCGTCGCGTAGTCACAGTTGCATGCTGTGTTGTATTCCTAGTCCTGGCCTGTGGTCACTTCCTTCCTGTCGCGGTTCGCGCGGGCGTAGGTTTTCAGCCCATTTCGCCTGAAGAACTAAAGATGACGAGCGAGCCGCTCGCTCCCGGGGCCCCGGCCATCATTCTTTATCGCCAAGTGGACCGGGACGATAACGGGCTAACGTCTCACGAAGACAACTACATCCGGATCAAGATTTTAACCGAAGAGGGGCGGAAGAACGCGAACGTCGAGATTCCGTTCGTCAAGGGTCTTAACGACGTGGTCCATTTGCGAGCTCGAACCGTCAGGCCTGACGGTTCGGTTGCCGATTTTGAAGGGAAAATCTTCGAGAAGTCGATTGTGAAGGCCCGCGGGTTTACGTATCTGGCCAAAACCTTCACCCTTCCCGACGTGCAAGTGGGTGGCGTCATCGAATATTTCTACACTTATGATTTCAAAGAGTATTCCCTCTATGACTCGCATTGGATCCTGAGTCAGGATCTTTTCACCAAGGCCGCGAAATTCTCACTGAAGCCCTACACCGGCAACTTTTTTAACGTGCGCTGGTCCTGGCATGACTTGCCGCCGGGCACAGGCCAGCCCAAAGAAGGCTCCGACCATCTCGTCCGGCTTGAGGCCCATAACATCCCCGCCTTTCAAACCGAGGACTTCATGCCGCCGGAGAATGAACTGAAGGCGCGCGTGGACTTTGTCTACAGCGACGAGGCTTTCGAGTCGGACGTTGACAAGTTTTGGAAGAAGGTGGGGAAGAAATTAAACGGCCAGGTAGAAAGCTTTGTTGGAAAGCGCAAGGCCATGGAAGAGGCGGTTGCGCAGATCGTTTCGCCGAACGACCCACCCGAAGTGAAGCTGCGAAAAATCTATGACCGTGTGCAGCAGTTGCGCAATACATCTTACGAGGTGCAGAAGACGGAACAGGAACAGAAGCGCGAAAAGGAAAAAGAGCCAACCAACGTCGAGGAGGTGTGGAAGCGCGGCTATGCGAGCGGGAACGATCTCACCTGGCTCTATCTCGGGCTGGTGCGCGCGGCCGGGCTCGAGGCCTACGGAGTGTACGTGTCAGACCGCCGCAACTACTTCTTTTCTCCCGCAATGATGGACCGTACACGACTGGATGCAAACGTGGTTCTGGTTAAAGTCAGCGGAAAGGATTCGTATTTCGATCCCGGTGCGGCGTTCACGCCCTTCGGTCTTCTGGAATGGTCAGAAACCGGCGTTGCTGGGTTGCGGCTTGATAAGGATGGCGGAACTTGGATCAGGAGCATTCTCCCTGAAAGCTCCGAGTCCAAGATCGAGCGCGACGCAAAGTTGAAGCTATCCGACACGGGCGACCTGGAAGGAAATCTCACAGTTACCTTTACCGGCTTGGAAGGAATGTATCGGCGGATTGAGGAACGTCACAGCGATGACGCGGAGCGAAAGAAGTACCTCGAGGATCAAGTGAAACAATACATTCCTGCCGCGACCGAACTAGAACTCACCCGGCAGCCGGATTGGAAAAGTTCCTCGCAGCCCCTCGTGGCCGAGTTCAGTGTCAAAATCCCTGGGTGGGTATCCGGCGCAGGCCGCCGCGCTCTCCTCCCGGTTGGGATGTTCAGCGCCACCGAAAAGCATCTCTTCGAGCACGCCGACCGCGTACATTCCATTTATTTCGAATTTCCCTTTGAGAGAGTGGATGATGTGACCATCGACCTGCCCCTTGGCTGGCAGGTGCAGAGCTTGCCACAACCCAAGAGTCAAGAGGGGGGCGCCCTTGCTTACAATCTGAAGGCGGAGAAAGGTGCGGACTCCCTGCATCTCACTCGAAAAGTGACGGTCGACATCCTGCTGTTGGAGACAAAGTATTATGCAGCATTGCGCAAGTTCTTTCAGATGGTGAGGACGGGAGATGAAGAGCAAATTGTGCTGCAACCCGGAGCGGCCAGCGCGAGCAACTAATCGACGCGCTTACCTAGTTATCCTGGCAGCCGCCGCGTGCGTTCTGACGCGTGTCCCCGCGGCGGTAGCCGGTGATGCTCCCGCCTGGATGCGCGCCGCGGCCAATGCTCCGCTGCCTGCCCACGATGAGAAGACCGATGCCGTGCTCCTCTATTCGGAGACAAACATAACCGTACAATCGGCCGACAAGATCAAGGAAGTCGAACGCGTCGCCTACAAAATCCTGCGGCCCAGCGGCCGCGATTACGGCTTTGCCTTCGTTCCCTTTAATTCCCACAGCAAGATCACAAGCTTTCACGGCTGGTGTATCCAGGCGCAGGGAAAGGATTACGAGGTCAAAGACAAAGATGGCGTCGAAATTTCTCTACCCAAGATCGAGGGCAGCGACCTCATCCAGGACGTAAAGGTCAAAGTGCTGAACATCCCCGCGCCCGATCCCGGCAATATCGTCGGATACGAGTACGAAAAAGAGGAACGGCCTTTCGCCCTTCAGGATTCCTGGGATTTTCAACGCGAAATTCCCGCGCGTGAGCGGCACTATTCCCTCCAGCTTCCTTCGGGCTGGGAGTTCAAAGCATCCTGGTTAAACTATCCTGAAGTAAAGGCCACGCCAGCCGGGGGCAACCAATGGCACTGGGTCGTCAGCGATCTGAAAGCGATCCGGAAGGAAGACGAAATGCCGCCGATGGATGGGGTGGCGGGACGCATGATTGTCACGTTCTTCCCGCCCGGGGGAGCTGCCCAGAATGGCTTCAGCACTTGGCAGCAGATGGGTAACTGGTATCTGAACCTGACGAACGGCCGGTTCGACGCCTCCCAGGAGATCAAAGCGAAGGTTGCCGTTCTGACGGCATCTGCTCCAACTCAACTCGCCAAAATGAGGGCTGTGGCCGAGTTTATGCAACACGACATCCGCTACGTGGCGATCGAACTGGGAATCGGGGGCTGGCAACCCCACCCGGCTGCGGAAGTGTTCTCGCATCGCTACGGTGACTGCAAGGATAAAGCTACGCTCATGTCCGCCATGTTGCACGAGATCGGCGTCGATTCGGACTATGTCGTCATCAACTCGGAACGCGGGTCGGTCACCCCTGAGGTGCCGGCGCATCTCGGAGCCTTTGATCATGTGGTCCTCGCGATCAAGCTGCCGAAGGAAGCCACCGACCCTTCGTTGATTGCCATCATGCAACATCCCAAGCAGGGTCGGCTTCTGTTTTTTGATCCGACAAACGAACTGACCCCGTTCGGACAGATTGGCGGTTATCTTCAGGCCAATTATGGCCTGCTGGTGTCCCCTGACGGCGGCGAATTGGTTGAACTGCCACAGCAACCGTCCTCCATGAATAGCATCGAGCGCACGGCCAAGCTAACTCTCGATGCGACGGGTACCTTGAAGGGCGAAGTGAAAGAGACGCGGCTGGGTGACCGCGCCTCGTCAGAGCGCTGGCGACTGCGGACCATGACCAAAGACACAGACCGGATCAAGCCGATCGAAGAACTGCTCGCCGGTTCGCTGGGGAATTTTCGCATTACCCACGCCACCCTCGTCAACCTTCAGCAAACCGGCCTGCCCTTCGGCTTCAATTACTCGTTCGAGTCGTCGAACTACGCCAAGAACGCTGGCACCTTGCTACTGGTGCGGCCGCGAGTGATCGGGAATAAAGGGCTCGGATTCCTGGAGACTAAAGAACCCAGGAAGTTTGCTGTCGAGTTCGAGGGGCCTGCGCGAGACACGGATACGTTTGAAATCACGATCCCGGCCGGATACGCCGTGGATGACTTGCCACCGCCCGTCGACGCCGACTACAGCTTCGCCAGTTACCATTCCAAGACTGTGGTCAACGGCAACGTTGTTGGCTACACCCGCACCTTCGAGGTAAAAGAGCTCAGCGTGCCCGTGAGCAAGGCCGAGGATCTAAGAAAGTTCTACCGCATCATCGCCAGCGACGAACGAAACACGGTTGTCCTTAAGCCTGCGCCCTAACCTTCTACGCTTTGACCGGCTGGCGCAGGATGCCCGTGAAAATACCCGGTGCTGTGGTGCCGCATTGCCGCCTTTGCAACTCCCGCATTATGATGAGGCCATGAGTTTTTCCGACACGATCTTCCTGTTCTTCCTGGCGCTCATTCTCTTTGGGCCGAAGAGACTGCCGGAGATGGCTCGTCAGGCCGGACGTCTACTCGCCGAACTACGGCGGGCCTCGAACGAGTTCAAGTCGCAGATCGAAACCGAGATCGCCCACCTTGAAGTCCAGAACAAACAGACGGTCCTTCCGCCCAGCCCGGCGCCTGAAGGCACCGTGGCGAGCTTGAAAGCAAACGCGGCGGCAGTCGATTCCGTCCCGCACCAGCTCGAGTCACCCGTTAGCCTGGATACACCCGCGGCAGAGCCCGCTTCAGTCGAGTCAGATCCAGCTGCGCCATCGAGTGCAACTCCACTAGCCGAAGCTGTCACTGAGCCCAGCGCCTCAACCTCGCAGGAATCGCATGTTTGAGACCGCAACCGAGGCTTCCGGCGACGAGCACAAGCGCGACGCCATGCCTACCATGGGCTTTCTCGATCACCTGGAGGAACTGCGCCGCCGTCTGGTTTACTCGATTGCAGCCGTGGCGGTGGGATTCTTCGTCTGCTGGTGGAAGGTAGAGCGCATCTACGACGTCATGCAGCGCCCCATCATGGACGTGCTCCGGGCCAATGGCTTGTCGGAGAAGCTGGTGTACCTGAATCCCACCGAACCCTTCAACCTTTACTTGAAGATTGCCGCGCTGGCTGGTCTGTTCCTTACTTCGCCCTTCGTGCTCTATCAGGTGTGGATGTTCATCTCGCCCGGGCTTTATCGCAACGAAAAGCGCTATGTCGTGCCCTTTATGGTCTCGACCATCGCGTTGTTCGTGGCTGGCGGCTACTTCGGCTACAAAGTTGTCTACCCGCAGGCTCTCGGCTTTCTGGTTCATTTCGGCCGGCAGTTCACGCCCATGATCACCATTTCTGAATACACGTCGCTGTTTCTTAGCATCATCCTAGGCATGGGCTTGATTTTCGAAATGCCGATTCTTATCTTTTTCCTGGCGTTGATGGGCATCGTCAGCGCGGGCTTTATGTGGAAGAATTTCCGCTATGCCATTCTGCTTATTTTCATCGTTGCGGCCATCGTTACCCCGACTCCTGACATTCTGAGTATGTGCATCTTTGCCGCCCCCATGGTCGCGCTGTACGGAGTCAGTATTGGCATCGCCTGGATCGTCCATCCGAAGCAGCGCCGGGCGCGTATGGAAAAGACGGCCACATAGGATCCCAGCTTCGTTTGGGGTTTAGTATGAGTCGATTCCGACATTCATTCCGAGGGCTGTTCTTGATCAGCAAGCTAATTTCTCTTCCGATCTTGTGCGTTTCGCTCGCAGTCACCTTGCTTAGCTGCGATGGCGACAAGGATGTGAGTCCGACTAAAGCGCAGAACCCTGCGGTAACCGCTCCTGCCGACAAGGCTCTCCCTAAGCTCTCACTTCCGCCCGACAGCGGCCCGCCGCCCACGATCGATTCCGCCCGTGCCATGCAATACGCAAAAGAGATCGTGGCCTTCGGCCCGCGGCCGCTCGGCAGCGTAAATCACAAGAAGGTCGAAGACTACTTCCTCGCCCATCTCAAGAGCGACGAGGTCGAGAACGACATCTTCACCGCCGATACACCCGAAGGCAAGTTTCCTGTTCACAATATCGTTGCCAAGTTTCCAGGCACCAAAGACGGCATCATCGTCATCGCCAGCCATTACGACACGAATTACCCTCTCCGCAACACATCTTTCGTCGGAGCCAACGACGGCGGCTCTTCCAGCGCTCTGCTCCTGGAATTTGCCAATCAACTGCGCGGAAGGAAGCGCGAAGGCTACAGCATCTGGCTGGTATGGGACGATGCCGAAGAGGCAATCAAACCCGACGGCTCTGGCGGCCTCCGGCAGGAAATGCCTTTCGAGAAAGACAGCCTTTACGGCATTACTCACCTCGCAGAAAAGTGGGAAGCCGACGGAACCCTGAAGAAAATCAAGGCCTTCCTGTTAGCGGACATGGTTGGGGACGCCGACCTCAATGTCGAGCACGATTCGAATTCCACCCCCTGGCTCGAAGACGTGGTCTATGAGGCTGCCTCCCGGCTTGGCTATCAATCGCACTTCTTCGCGCGAACCATGAGCGTCAGCGACGATCACCTTCCTTTCCTAAAGCGCGGCGTACCCTCCGCCGACTTCATAGACTTCGACTACGGCTACAACGATGTGTTCTGGCACACCACGCAAGACACCGTCGACAAGCTCAGCCCCAAGAGCCTGGAAATTGTAGGCAGCACGATGCTGGAGAGCGTGGGCATTCTCGACCGGATGGACCCGCTTCCACCCAAGTAAGGAGATGCGAGGAGAATGTCAATTGCCGATCGTCAATTGAAGCCAAGTATCGGCTTTCAATTGACGATTGGGTAATCGACAAAATCGGCGATCTGACGTGCTCTACTTCTGGATTCTCTTCAACCTGTTCGCGCTGGGCCTGCTGGTGCTGGATCTCCTCGTCTTCCACCGCCGCGGCGGCGTTGTGCGCTCGCGCGAAGCCCTCGCCTGGAGCGCCATGTGGATCGGCCTCGCCGCAGCTTTTGCCGGCGTGGTTTTCTTCTGGCAAGGACGCCAGGTCGCGCTTGAATTCGTTACCGGCTACGTACTCGAAGTCTCCCTCAGCGTGGATAACCTCTTTATCTTCCTCCTGATCTTCCGCTACTTTTCCGTACCCGAGCAGCACCAGCGCGGGGTGCTGTTTTGGGGAATCCTCGGAGCGCTCCTGATGCGCGGCTTCTTCATTCTTGCCGGGGTTGGCCTGATCCACCGCTTTCACTGGATTTTCTATGTCCTGGGAGCGCTGCTGATTTACAGTGGCATCCGGCTTGGGTTGGCGGGTGAGCATCACATCGATCCAGCGACGAACCCGGCCGTGAAAGCTCTGCGCCGCTGGATGCGGGTGACCGACGACTATCAGGGTGGCCGCTTCTTTGTCCGGGGATGGAAAGGGAATCCGGGGATTTATGCCACGCCGTTGTTGGTGGTTCTGGCCGTGATCGAAACCACCGACCTGCTTTTCGCCGTCGACTCCATCCCCGCGGTGCTCGCGGTCACGCTCAACGCCTTCATCGTCTACACCTCGAACGTATTCGCCATTCTCGGCCTGCGGTCGATGTACTTCGCGGTCTCCGGTCTGATGAAAGTTTTCCGGTTCCTTCACCACGGGCTGGCGCTGGTATTGATCCTGGTTGGCCTGAAGATGATCACCGCGGATTATTTTCCGGTCCCGACGCTGGCGACGCTTGGTGTAGTGGCTGGAGTGCTGGCAGTGTCAGTGATCGCATCGGTGGTGTACCCAGAGAAGAAGAGTGCCTAGCGCGACACTACACAAACCGTACGCTCTCCCCCTTGACCACCGAGTGCTTCAGAAACTTCTTGTCATCGTGGCCGGGATAGTCGATGCGGTAATGCGCGCCGCGACTCTCCTCGCGGGCCAGCGCCGAACGTGCGACCAGCATTCCCGCCAGATGTAGGTTTGCCGCTTCGTGCGACCGCCGCGTGCGCGGATGTGCCACTCTCGGCGCCAATCCCTCCAGCACCTTGATCGCCTCTTGCATTCCAATCCTGGTACGCACCATGCCGGCGTTCTTCCACATGACGTCCTGGATTTGACCAATCAGCTCTTCGATGCCAGCGTCTACCGGCCCGTTCTGTGACGCGGCTTTCTTCTGCGCGCTCGCAGACTTGCGTGCCGGTTGCAGTTCCTCTCGCATGGCCTTTCCTGCGCGCGCTCCATACACAAGACCCTCGAGCAGCGAGTTGCTGGCCAGCCGGTTCGCGCCATGCACGCCGGTCGCGGCCGCTTCGCCTGCGGCATAAAGCCCTGCCAGGCTGGTCTTGCCGTTCAGGTCGGTGCGCACCCCGCCTATCGCGAAGTGAGCCGCGGGGCGAACCGGAATCACGTCCTCCGTGATGTCAATGTTGAGCTTCATGCAGGTCGCATAGATGCGCGGAAAGCGCTTCTGCACTCTGGCGGCGTTCAGGTGCGTCAGGTCGAGATACACGAAGGGATCCTTCGCGCGGCTGACTTCCATCTCGTGCATGATGGCCCGCGCCACCACGTCGCCCGGCGCCTGCTCCGCGAGGGGATGGTATTTCGCCATGAAGCGATCCATCTCGATGTTCCGCAGATAGGCGCCTTCACGGCGCAGCGCTTCCGAAAGCAGAAAGCGTGGCACCTTCTTCAGGTACAGCGCTGTGGGATGAAACTGAATGAACTCCATGTCACTGACCTCTGCGCCCGCGCGGAACCCCATAGCCACGCCGTCTCCCGTAGCGGCGTCGGGATTGGTCGTGTTGCGATAAATCTGTCCCATGCCTCCCGTGGCCAGCAAGACTGCCGAACAAGCGATCTCTTCCGGCAATCCCTTCTCGCTGATCAGCGAAACACCTGTCACCCGCTGGCCTTCAGTTAGCAGTTCGGTGGAAAACTCGAACTCCAGAACGGAAATATTCTTGCGCGTCTGCACCTTGGCATGGAGAGCGCGCAGGATCTCCCCTCCCGTCGAGTCTCCCGGAGCGCGCAGAACGTGGCTGTGGCTGTATGAGGCTTCGGTTTCAAATACCAGTTTCGTTCGATGGCGGTCGAGCCGCGTGCCCCAGGCTATCAATTCCTCGATGCGCTCAGGCCCTTCCTCGACCAGAGTTTTCACCGCTTGCGGAAGGCACAGGCCATCACCGGCAATCAGAGTGTCCTGCAGGTGCAGGATGACCTCCTCTTCATCACTGAGCGCAGGCGTGATTCCGCTTTGCGTCGACAGAGTACTGAAGGCCTCTTTTTTCGCCAGCACCAACACGCGTCCCGCGTCCGCCAGTTCGATCGCGGCTCGCAAACCCGCAACCCCGGCGCCAATCACTACGAAATCGGTCTCGGCTGGAAGACCTTTCATAAACGGGCAAATGGTACCACTTCCGCGGGGGCCCACGTGATCAAAACCGCAGTGCCGATACGCTATTATGGAATTCCCATGGCGCAGGTCACCATCCATGTCGCACCGCGGCCTTACCAGGCCCGGATTGAGAACGGCTTGCTGGGGCGGGCCGGAGCCTTGCTGGCGGAGTTGTTGCCTCAATCCAGCAAAGTTTTTGTGGTAACCGTCCCCCCCGTGCGCCGGCGCTGGGGCACAAAGCTGGTTCGCTCCCTGGTCGCCGCGGGCTTCAAGCCCCAGGTAATCCTGATGACCGACGGGGAGCCTGCCAAGAAGCTGCGGACGATTGAAACCCTGGCCGAAAGATTGTCTCGCCTGGGCGCGGACCGCAAAGCTGTTCTCGTCGCACTTGGCGGCGGCGTGGTCGGCGATGTCACGGGACTGCTGGCCTCCCTTTACATGCGCGGCGTGGAACTGGTGCAGATTCCCACCACAGTCCTCGCCCAGGTGGACGCATCGGTCGGCGGCAAGACCGGTGTGAACCTCGGGGCAGGGAAGAACTTGCTTGGAACGTTCCATCACCCTCGCGCGGTTCTGATCGATCCTGAAGTCCTCCGCACGCTTCCCGACCGCGAGTTTCGCGCCGGCCTGTACGAGGCGCTCAAGTGCGGGATCATTGGAGATCTCGATCTCTTTCTGCGCTTCGAACAAAAGCGGGCACAGATCTTGAAGCGCGATCCGCTGGAGCTCGAAGGTCTTATCACCCAGTCCGTGAAGCTGAAAGCCGAAGTCGTCTCGGCGGATGAGCGCGAGGGGGGCTTGCGCCGCGTCCTCAACCTCGGTCACACCATTGGACACGCTCTGGAGGCGGAGACCGGTTACCGAAGCCTGCTGCACGGCGAGGCAGTCGCCTGGGGCATGATCGCCGCGACCAACATTGCCCTCACGGTAGGGCGCACCGACAGCGTGACTGCCGGCCGCATCGCCGACGCCGTGCTTAGCCTGGGCCGCCTGCCGGAGCTTAAGGTGAGCGCCCGCAAGATTCTCGCGCGCCTGCAGGCGGACAAGAAAACGCAGGGCGGCGTGGTGCATTTCGTGCTACCGCGCGAAATTGGAAAGGTCGAAATCGCCGCCGATGTTCCGGACAGCGTTGTGATCGGTGCCGTCGAAGAATTGCGACGCCTGTCCCGGGGCGGATGGGGAAAATGATAAGTGAATGCTGATTGAAAAACCACGTCTGATGAGCTTCCAGATTCAGTGAGCAATCAACCATCAGCAATAAAAATTCCCAAACGCACCCGTCGGCAACGTTCTGAGAACCGGTCGGCTATGGTTTCACGTTGGGATCGGTTGCGCTGAGAATGAGCGAGCGAACCAGACCGTCCCGCATTTTTAGCCACTTGACCTGACCGCTGAGGATTTGCAAGGCGTGTTTCTCTGCGCGCCATCTTAGGAGGAGGAAAAGCGCGAGCATTACCGCATCGAAAACAGCTGCGCCCACCATACTAGGGATCAGTCTTCCAACGATAAGGAAACATACTTGCGTTATTACTCCGAGGACAAAGAACGAAATAGAAATCAACCAGATCTTCTGACCGACACGGTAAACATTGCCATAATAGAAGACCCTCTCCCTCATTGCATCCGAGAAGTAATTATTGAGGAGGTAGAAATAGATCTCACGAGCTTCCTTCATCTCAATGGGGCTACTTAGTTCTTCAGCCCTGACGAAGATGTGGTGGGATGGCTGCTGCTCACTGTACGTTTTGCTATCCTTGGGAAGATAAGAGAAGTAAAGGACAAGCCCGGCAGCTAGGCCAAACCCTGCAAACGTAACACCGGCAAGTTTGGTAGACTCCACATAAGCCCCGAAACCAGCGAAAGAAAGCGCAATGTACCAAGCCCCACAGAGAGCGGCCATGTAACCGGGGATCAGGATTCTAAAGGTTTCAAAAACGCCGAAAGTCCCGGGCAGCATATCCCTCCTCCTGTTCTTTCTGTTGGATGGGAAACCATCAAGATGAGTTCATACATCCTTCAACGCTAGCGTGCAAGGAAAATATTATGGACGCGGAGACGTACCTGGTTTTTGATCTCGAAACATATCCAGATAAAGAATTGGTGAAGGAAGTGCACGGTGTCGAGCTGGAAGAATTGAGAGATGAGCAGACCCGCAAAAACGAAAGCACATTCCTCCCCTGCATGTTCCATATCCCTATCGTTCTTGCCGTCATCGAGGCTTCTGCCGACCTGAGCGTCCGCTCGGCCGAGGTACATTCGTTTCCTATAGGGCGAGAGCGAGACCTCCTCCGCCTGTTTTGGGATCGCTGCAATTCCCTCGCACTAACCACCGACGCGGTGGCACCGAAGGGACGCATAGTAAGTTTCAACGGTATTCGATTCGATCTCCGCGTTCTCGAACAGCGAGCGCTAAAATACGGGATCAAGTGCAACACAGTCTTCCGGGCACCCGAATACCATTTCGACGTTCCTTTGTTCCTTTCGCATTTGGAGCGGGACAACAGGAGGGGATTGAGTCTCAAAGCACTGTCGAAATTAGTTGATCTGCCGGGAAAGTCCCTGATGGAAGGAGCCGAGGTGCAATCGGCGTACGACAGGGGGGAGATCGGTCGGCTCGGTGAGTACTGCTTCTTAGACGTCGCGCAGACGTATTTGCTATTTCTTCGATGTCTGGTTCTGCAGGGGGCAGAAGAGCGCACGTACGACCGAGGATTTCATTCCCTCATTAAGCATCTTTCCGGTTCTGATGACCCCATTCTGCACGGCGCCCTTCAACACCTCGTGCCTGCGGCCCATGTCTGAGTGCCCGAAACTCGTTCTCGGAGCTTCCCCCGAAGGCGCACACGACGCAGATTCCGCATCGCGGGCCGTCCGCGAGATGTTCACCTCGATCGCTCCGCGCTACGACCTGCTCAACCACGTACTGTCGTTCAACGTCGACCGCCTATGGTGGCGCCGCACTGCGCACTCCTTCGCGCAGACCCTCGCCCAGCCTGACGCCCGAATTCTGGATCTCTGTTGCGGCACTGGCGACATGACCTTCGCTCTCCGCAAACAGACGGGGAAACGGCGTCCCCAAGTCTTCGGTGCTGACTTTTCACATGCCATGCTGCAGCTCGCTCGGTCGAAGTCCCTCAAGAAGCTCGCACAAAACGGCAACTCTGCAATGCCGCACTGGATCGAAGCCGACGCCCTCTGTCTCCCGTTCCCCGACCGCCACTTCGACATCGTGACTTCAGCCTTCGGCTTCCGCAATCTCGCGGACTACGACGCTGGCCTGCGCGAGATCGTCCGCGTTCTGCGCCCTGGAGGGCAGTGCGGCATCCTCGACTTTAGCGAGCCCAAGGGCGTGATCGGCCACCTGTATCGGTTCTACTTCAAGCAGGTTCTGCCCCGGGTCGGTACGCTGCTCTCCGGCGTGCGCGGACCCTACGCCTATCTCCCCAATTCGGTCGAACGTTTCCCTGAGCCGCAGGAAATGCTAGACCGCATGCGCCGCGCCGGTTTTCGCGAAGCCACTTGGACGCCCTACACTTTCGGCATTGCAGGTTTGTATCGCGGAAGGAAGTGAAGGAGAGAACCGAGAAGGGAAGTGCCGTTGGTGCTGGATTTCCTATGACCCAAGACCTATGACCCAAGACCTAGAACCCAAGACCTGTCACCCCAGACCCAGCCCTTTGCCTATGTGGAGCCCGCGCCCTGCGCCGCCGCCGGCATAGTCTTGAAGCTGTCCGCGAACGCATCAGCAATCGTGTAACGCATCACGCTCTCATACTCCGCACCCAGAAAGCCCCGCAGCCGGTCCGTATTCATAATGTATTCACCGGTCATGTAAGGAAGTGCCTCGGGCGGAATCGCCGAGATCTGCCGCTTCCATAGAAATTGCAGCACGAGATGCATCACCCACTTACCGGGAACGCGCACCAGTTTCGCCTGGGCCATCTCAATGCAGCGTCCGAACGTTAGCGGCTCGCCGCGTCCGGCCACGTTCAGAACGGTCAGGCGTTGCGCCTCCGGATCGCGGTGCAGAATATGTGCGATCAGCCGGGCCATATCGTCCACGTGAACGAACTGAATCTTGTGGTCGAGGTACTCTTGCCCGCGCGGCAGCATGCAGGGCAGCCGTTTGCCCTCGCTCCGCATTTTCTCCGCCCGCGGCCCTTTGCCGTTGGGTGTTCCCCGGAACGCTCCGAGCAGGTAATTCTCCACGCTGGCGCCGGCAAAAATATGGGGACGCAGAATGTACACGCTGCATCCTCGCAGGGCTGGCGCGCGCTGCTGCACCACCTCGTCGGACTGCCTTTTATGAATCGCGTAGGGCAGGGTATGCGCCGCCATTACGGAATCTTCCGTCGCCGGCCCCGGCAGGTTGGGTCCGTAGGCGGAAACGCTGCTGGGAAAGATGAATTGCTTGATCCCGGAATCTGTCGCGCGGTTCGCCTCTGTGACAGCTTCCATCACGCGAGCAGTACCAGCCACGTTGATCTGCCACATGCGCTCGACATCGAGCACCCCCGTGCGTACGGGATCGATCACAAATGCAAGATGAACCACCGCCGCCGGTCGCGTGTCGCGCAGCAGTTCGAAAAGCGCCCGGGTGCAGGACTCCTCGCCCAGATCCAGTCGCTCGAACTGCAACGGAACATCGGTTTGGGGTGGACTCAAGTCCACCCCAATCACCGAGAAATCCCTCAGCAGCGGGAGCAGCCGGGATCCCAGGTTTCCCGCAATGCCGGTGATCACGACGACAGGTTTCGCGCGCTCCATTTAGCTCGGCCTGGGTTAGTTCGGCTTCGATGGAGGCGTCGGTGCTGCAGGCGGCTGCGGGTTCGTAGCCGGTGGCGCTGCTTGTGGCGGCGCACCCTGCGGCTGCGTCGGCTGAGGAGCCATCTGCGGACGCGGCATGTGCGGCGGCGGCGTTCCGGGACGCACGCCCGGCGGCCCTGCCGGTCCTGCCGGTCCAAAATACGCCTCGTTGGGCACCGCCTGGAACGAGTTGGTGTACTCATCCATTACTTTCTTCATGCGTTCGCTCTTCAGCTTGTTATGGATTTCATCTTTCACCTGGTCCAGCGGGAGAACTTCCTTGCTCACCACCTTGTATACATAATGCCCGCCATTGTCGCTGATCACCGCGGACACCTCTCCTCCTTTTAGATCAAACACCGAAGCATGGGCTGGAGGCAGTCCTGTCCGTCGCACCTTGGGCAGGTTCACCGTCGGGTTATCTACTTTTTGGCCGGCCGCTCCGAACGCTTCCTTTTGCAGCTTGGCGAAGTCCTCACCCGCTGCTGCCCGTCCTCGCAGGCTGTCAGCCAACTTGTTCAACTCCTGCTCGCCTTCTTCCTGCTTGGCCTTGTCCGCAGCCTCCTTGGCCTTCTGCTGCTCGTCGGTCAGCTTCTCCGGCTCTTTCGCCTCGTCCTTGTCTTCAGCTTCCGCCTGCTTGTAGCGCGGGATGAACAGACGATCGACAGAAAACTGCTCGTACGCTTCAGGATTTTTCTTGTAGTAGTCGGCAACCTCGGTGGCCGGCACTTTGTCGGCTTCTTCCTGCACCGTGCGCTGCAGTTCCGTGGTCAGAATCTGCATCTTGGCAATCTTCAGCGTCTCGATGAATCGCGGACTCTTGTCGAGTCCCTTTTTCTTCGCCGCCTCCGACATCGCCATGAACCGGGGAAGAGCCTGTTCCAGCTGGCGCTTCAATTGCGGCGTGACGTTCGGCGAAAGCCCGCTGGCGATCTTCTCGAATTGCGCCCGGGTGATCTCCGTCTTACAGTCCGCCGGTTTCTTCGCAGGTGCGGCAGCCGTCGTGCTGGCGCCGGTTTTGGACGCCGCAGTCGTCTTCGGCGCCGGTGGGCAAACACCCTTGATCGTGAGCACAACAGCACTCTCCGGGACTTCCGCAGGCGGCTTAGCTTCCGCCGCTGGAGCCGGAAGCGGCATCGCCTGGCCCGGCGCCTTTTGATCCGGCTGAGCCTGTGCCGGCGGCGTCGCCGGCTGTGCCTGTCCCCAGGCCAATGTTCCCAAAAACACACACAGCAACCAACTCTTACGCATACAAGATTCCTCCAGGATTGGTAGATCAGGAAGTTGGACAACTCGAACCTAGCATCCTAACATAGAGGCCGTTTCCCGCAGAATCCCGCTTTACCCCGAGTGGTGTCACTTGGCATCCACAGGGCACAGTTTGGCTCTACTGTATTGTGAGTGTCGTGTTCGGATTGCTGCCGAGCTTGAGTTCTGGAAGCGACGGCAACTGTGTTTCCTGTAGAGTAACAAACGGCTTCACGCCAACGGTCAGAGTTACAGGCGTGCCGCGCTTGGTAGTGGGCCGTATTGGAACCACACCTAATTTGCCATCGTCCTCTAAAGATGACGCAAGCGCGTCAACGAATGGGCGTTCATTAGGTGGCCCAGAGACGTTAATACCGACACCGACTCCACCGAATGGCAGAGTCTTCCCTCTCATATCCTCGACGGTCAATCTACCCGCTTCTAAAGCGAACTTTATTTGCGTGGCGATAACAAAGCCTTCCGCGTCTAGGGCATACGAGACGAGTGTGACCTTACGCCCAGAAAACTTTTTAAGCGATTCCCCGATGGTGTTTTGCTGTTCCCGGGTCAAATTTCGAGCCGCGATTAGTAGTTCTAAGTTGGCCGCGCGTTCTTTCGCATCGCCAGCCTCTTTTCGCGCTATACCCGCTTCATTGTTCAGTGTTGCATATTCCCCCTCGCTTAACGTTTGCAAATGGCGCGAGAAAACGAATATTGCGCCATCGGCGAGTAGTTCGCCAGCGATTCCAATCACAACCAGCAGCTCAAAAGTCGCGAGTGACCATTTGAGTAATCTTGGGAATTTCTTGTATTCCCCGAGCACTCCGACGGTCAAAATGGCCCCGAACACCAACAACAAGACTTCTGACATGTCCAAGGCAGTCGTAGTGGCCAATTTAGACAGTAAGAAATATCCCATATCGCCCTATGACCTTTGTGTGGTCTGTGGAAATCAACCGGCACCACTACCTTACTCCGATTCCCTTGGCGCAATCCCGCCTCACCAGCGATAATCCCATCATGTCCGGGACACCGGCCCTCTACTCGCCCAACGCCATGCGCGCCGAAAAACGCGCGGTCGCTGGAAACTCGGTCGTCGCCGCACTCTTCATCACCAGCGGAAAAATCGTAGTCGGCGTCACCACCGGCAGCCTCGGAATTCTCTCCGAAGCCGCCCATTCTGCGTTGGATTTGATTGCAGCCCTGCTCACATATTTCTCTGTCGGAGTTTCCGACAAGCCCGCCGACGCGGACCACCAATATGGCCACGGTAAAGTGGAGAACTTCTCGGCCTTCGTCGAAACCGGCCTGCTTCTGCTGACCTGCGCCTGGGTTATCTACGAAGCCATCGCGCGCCTGTTCTACCGCCACGTCGAGGTCGAGCCTTCCATCTGGGCATTTGCCGTGATGCTGGTCTCCATGGCCGTGGACTGGTGGCGTTCCCGCGCTCTTGGCCGCATCGCCACCAAGTACGAAAGCCAGGCTCTTGAAGCCGACGCGCTGCACTTTTCCACTGACATCTGGTCCGCAGGCGTTGTCGTGCTCGGTCTTGTGCTCATCCTGCTCGGGCGCGTCTATCACCTCGATTGGCTCCGCAACGCCGATCCCATTGCTGCTCTGTTCGTCGGCGGCGTTATTATTTCCGTCAGCTGGCGTCTGGCGCGACGCACCATTGATGCGCTGCTCGATGCCGCTCCCCCCGGAGTGCTCGCTCAGATCACCGATGCCGTCTCCCGCGTGGATGGCGTACTTGAAGTCGGACGGGTGCGCATCCGCGGCGCCGGCAACCGCTATTTCGTCGACCTCACCGTAGGACTTGCCCGCACCGTCACCTTCCAGCGTTCCGAGCAGTTAGTGGCAACGGTGACCGCCGCAGTTCACGGCATTCTTCCCAACGCCGATGTCACCGTCCAACCTCTGGCCCGCGCCCAGCGCTCGGAAAACATCTTCGACCGCATTCGCGCCGTCGCCACCCGCCACAACCTCAACGTCCACGACATCAGCGTGCAGGATCTCAACGGCCACCTCCACGTTGAGCAGCACGTCGAACTCGACGAGCGCATGACCCTCAAGAGCGCCCACGATCAAGTCACGGAACTCGAAGCCGACATGCGCCACGACGTACCCGAGATTGCCGACATCCTCACTCACATCGAAAGCGAGCCCGCCACCATTGAAACCGGCGACGAGCCAGTCCGCGACGCCGGCCTCGAGAGGCGGCTGAAGTCGCTCGCCACCCAGTTTCCGGAAATTGTCGACATGCACGACATTCAGATCAAGAAAGTTCGCGGACGCCTCTACGTTTCCTGCCACTGCACGCTCTCCGACGATCTGCCGCTCGCGCGCGTCCACGACATCCAAACCGAACTCGAGATCAGATTCAAGCAAGCTGCGCCGGAGTTGTTCCGTGTATTGATTCATCCCGAACCGACCACGGACAATCGGAGGTAGAAATGCTGAACTCGTTGCCCACGCCCATCCTCCTTGATATTGCGATCTTGTTTACCGCGCTGTCGTGGGGATTGGGGGCCTATCTGGTCGACAAGAAAGTGTATGTCTTCGCTTCATTGGCGATTGGTTGCTTCGTCTGCTTATTTGGATACAGCGTCGAAAGCCTGGGCGCACCCCCATGGGCGGTCGTGGCCGCACCGGTTCCCCTGGATTTCTTACTTCTGTGGTACGTTCTACGACAACTGCGGAAGATGATCCTGGCCTATGTCGCCATCTGGGCCATCTACATCGTCTTCCATGTCCTGCTAAGCGCATTGCTCCATTACGATTCGCTGATTCCCGCCTGGAGATTGCACTCGTGAATTCACCGCGGAGTCGAGTTCTGACAGAGTTCTGACGAAGAGGGTCGCACCATGACTGAAGCTCGTACTACTTGGATCGACAAGCAGCGTTTCAACGGAATCGCCAGCAGCGGCCATTCGATTGTCGTAGACGGCGACAAGGCCGCGGGCAACAGCCCGATGGAATTAGTTCTCATCGGTCTGTGCGGCTGCACCGGTTACGACGTCGTCTCCATCCTGCAAAAGAAGCGCGAGCCCTTCACCAGCCTCGAAGTCCGCGCCGAAGCCGAGCGCGCCACCGACCCCCCCTCCGTCTATACAGCAATCAAGCTGATCTACCGCGTCGGTGGTAAAGTGTCTCGTAAGGCTGTCGAGGACGCGGTCCGCCTCTCGAAAGAAAAGTACTGTTCGGTCTCGGCCATGCTCCAGAAGACAGCGAACATTACCACCAAGATCGAATATCTGGACGCTTAGAGCCCCTATGCCCCCCAGACTCATCCTCTTCACCCAGTCCGGCTGCCTCAACTGCGAGGTGATGAGGATTTTTCTTGAGGCGAAAGGACTTGCCTTCGAGGAACGCAATATGACTCTAAACGCCGCCGCCCGCGTTGAATTGCTCGAAACCTATCACTGCCGCTCCGCCCCCACCCTGGTGATTCTCAGCCCGGGTGGCGCCGAAGTGATCGAGGGCTTCGACCCCGAGCGCCTTGACCGCTTCCTCTCTGCTGCCTGATTATCGAAGCGATTCGCGAGGCTCACCATCCCGAACCCCGATCAGCAAAGCTTACGGGCGCATCCTCTGCGTGGTTACTTCTTCATCGCCTCCGCGGCATTTCTCTGGGGAGTCTCTGCCGCCCTGGGGCGCGCCGTATTTACCGGGAAGCTGCCCTTGAGCGCGACCGCTTTTCGCCCCATCGATCCGTTGATTCTTTCGCAGACCCGCACCACATTCTCTCTGCTGGTGCTGCTTCCTCTCCTGGTGGCTTCGCAAGGATGGCAGCGCATCAAGCTACCCGCGCGCGATCTCGCGTACTGCTTCCTTCTCGGAACCCTCGGCGTGGCCGTCTCAAACTATTTCTATTATGTCGCCATCCAAAGAACCAACGTCGCCACCGCCATCATCGTGCAATACACCGCTCCGGTCTGGGTGTTGCTCTATGTAGTGGCCCGCGGACAGCAAAAGCTGACACCGCACAAAATCGCCGCTGTCGCCCTTGCCGTCACCGGAATCGCTCTGGTCATCAACGTCCTCGGAACCAGTCCGAGCTCTGCACTTCGCCTCGACGCGTATGGCATCGTCGCCGCACTGGTCGCCTCGTTCTCCTTTGCCTTCTACAACGTCGCGGGACACCGCATACTCGCCCGCTACGACCGCTGGCGCATACTCGTCTGGACGCTCGCCGCGGCCGCCGCATTCTGGCTTATCGTCAACCCGCCGTGGAAAATCGTCGCCGCCCACTACGCGCCAGTGCAGTGGCTTTTCCTGTTCGTTTTCTCGATGATCTCGGTGCTGGGAGCATTTTCGCTCTACTTCCTCGGCCTCCAGCATCTGGAGCCCACCCGCGCCATCGTTGCCAGTTGCCTCGAGCCGGTATTTTCCATTCTTCTCGCCGCGCTGCTGTTAGGTGAAGTGCTGCGCCCGATTCAGACCGTGGGGATTGTCTTCGTACTCGCTGCCATCGTAATCGTGCAGCGCCCCGGTCGCAGCGTCACCGAGGAGTCAGTCGTCGTCGAGCCGATCGAGTGAAGATGCCCGACCGTCTTCCCAAGAGCTTCGATTTCTACTCCAGCTGCCTCCCTTTGGTCTCCGGCAATTGCGTCGTCATCAATGCCGCCAGCAGATATCCCGCGGCACACAAATAAAACGCCCAACTCAGACCTTTCATCTGTCCCACACGCCCAATCACCAGCGGCGCGACTGAACTCATCGTCCGCGCGCCGTTGTATGTAAAGCCAAGCGCACGCGCCCGCACTCCAGTCGGGAAAATCTCGCTGCCCATGATTCCCGAACCGGAGAAGATCCCGGTCCCGAAGAACGCCACCACCGTTCCCAGCACCGTGAGCACGCTGGGCGAACGCGCGGCAGCATAAAGTGGAATCAGAAGTGCCGCCGTTAAGCTATAGACGAGAAATGCCTTGCGCCTTCCAAGACGATCCGCCACCCAGCCGAAACTGGCGTAACCGGGAAACATTCCGAACAGGTTCAGCACCACCAGCAGGGTTGTCGTGCCCATCACCCCAAATCCGCGCCCGCCCTGCGACGCCGGAAGCGACAAATAAGGCGGCAGCCACGTAAACAGCCCCCACCACGCGAACATGCCGCAAAAGTTGAAAAGCAGCAGCGCGAACGTATGCCTCCGGTAAGGTGGCCGAAAGATCACGGAAAATTTCGCCTCTCGATTCTTCGTCTCTCGTGTCAATGAGACGTAACCTGTTACGTCTGGGCCGCCGCCGGAGCCGCGGCTAATCGCATCGGCGCGTCCCTGCGACCCACGCTCTTCCCACATTTCTGATTCCGGCACCCCGCGCTGGATCCACAACGTCAGCAGCGCCGGCAGAATTCCCACAAAGAACACGGCCCGCCATCCGAAATACCGCGCCACTGGACCCGCGACCAGAGCCGCCCCAGCAAAGCCCAAAGCCCACGAACTCTGCACCAGGGAAATTGCCTTGGCACGGAACTCAGTTGGCCAGCTCTCCGCCACCAGCGTCGCGCCCGTATTCCATTCGCCGCCCATGCCCAGGCCGAGCACGAATCGCGCTGCCGCCAGCAATGCGATGCTGGTCGCCAGGCCAGAAGCGAAAGAGCAAACTGAATACGTCAGGATGCTCGCCATCAGCGCCTGCTTGCGCCCGAGGCGGTCCGCCAGAAAGCCAAACAGCACACCGCCGATGCCGGAAGCCAGCAGCGTCAGTGTGCCCAGCAGTCCCGCCGTAGTCTTGCTCATACCCAGGTCGCGCATCAGCAGCGTGAGCACCAATGCGTAGAGCATGGTGTCGAAGGCGTCGAGCGCCCAGCCCAACGCCGCAGCCAGCAGCGTGCGCCGCTGCCCCGGCGTTGCCTGCCGGATGAGTTGGATCGGCCCAATCGCCATGAAGTGCGGATTGTACGGCGCGTTCAGAAATTGTCAATTTCCGATTTCGACAGACTGTCATCCCGAGCAAGCGTTCTCGCGCAGTGAGGGGATCTGGGCGAGCCGCGCGAGGTGTCGCAGCCTGCCCTGAGCGAAGCCGAAGGGTTCTTTGCGATGCAATAATCGCGCGTTTGGCTCGCTTCCTTCTTCCCGCGGCCAACCCGGACGTTATCTTCCTCGGTACCCTCACGGCCCCTTTACAATGTTTTTACTTCCCGAGCAGCGATTCTTGGTTAGCCTTGTCGTGTGACCTTCAGGTCACAACGCTCGAAACTGGATGTGCTTATGCGATTTCAGCGGGTTGCCGTGCTTCTAACTTTTCTTCTGACGTTCCTCACCCCTTGCTTCGCTCACCATATGGCGGTTGTCGTCAACAAGGACAACAATGTTGGTAACGTTACAGCCGTCCACCTGGCCAGGATTTTCCGCTCCGAGGCCAAGAAATGGCCTGACGGCAAGGCCATCATTCTGGTTCTGCACAAGGACTCCGCTGGGGAAACGGAAACGCTGGAGCGCCTGGCCAAGATCAGTGCCGTCGAATTGAAGGCGCTGATCGCCGCTCACAAGGATTTCATCGTGATGGCAGACTCCGACGCCGACGTACTCAAGATTGTGCAATCCACGCCCGGAGCCGTCGGCTTCGTCGATGTCCGTTCCGTCGACAACACTATCAATGTCGTGCGGGTGGACGGCAAACTGCCCATGGAATCAGGCTACCTGCCGCATTAGCAATTGCACCTTATGACAAACTCCCGCTCGCGTCCCGCCAGCGACTCACCCTGCATTCTGTGCGCCGCCTGATGCTTAAGGACGGTCGCAATTCCGCCTTCGCGATAGAGCCGGTAAACTTCTTCTTCCCAGGATCGGTCGCCATCTTCCGCCCACTGAAACGGAAGGGTCTTCATCTGCCAGTGTTCCGTGGCGAATAGCCTCGATGAGTCCAGAGCGGCTCGCAGGATTTCCCGTTGCTGCGTCGATTGCCCCGGCTTTCCGGCGGGACAGCCCAACGGAAAATCGAGGAAGCACGTGCGCGGAGGTTTCACGTTCTCGCTCGCCTCCCAAAGTACACTCATGCTCAAGGTCGGAAGACCACGCGCTTCCAATCCTCTGGCGATCAGTCCGACGGACTGATGGCAGGCCGGTCAAAAAGGAAACAACAGCACCAGGTCCACATCTTGAGAGTCATACACCTGCTTGATCGCGGGTACCGTCTGGTCCAACAGTTCGGTATAGCGTTGAATGGACCCAACCATCGATACAGCCGTATCGGCCAGGCGGCCGATCGCGCCCTCAGCTTCAAGTTCCTTCATCCGGTCGAGCGGGTAGGCCACATTCAGATCCTCCTCTGCCCACTTGCGCACCGCCGTTTTGTGGGAAATCACCAGTTTCGAAAGTGGCGTATCGCGCGGCAGCAGCCGGAAGGAAATATCCTCGGTTTCACCTAGCGGAGGATCCTCGGGCAATTGTGCGCCACAACTGACGAATAGCCCTATAGTCGATTGCGCGATCGGTTTTCGCAGAGGAGTAAGAACTGGCGGATCAAAAAGCGGCGCGGGTTTCGGCATCTGCCCGGTGAGCTCGGCGAGCAGTTTCCTCATGCTGAAAGGCATAGCCCTCTCCGCAAATCATCCAAAAAGATTTCAATTCGGGCGTGGGTTACAATTCCGAACTGGTTCATCATACACCGGCAAAAGGACTGAGAATGCACCTGGGAAGGGCGACACCAGCTGGCGCTCCCGTGAACCTGACTGAGTTGATTGATGAACAACCGATTGGCAGCTTCCAGGTCTGGGTGCTCCTTTTGTGCGCCGCCGCCATGTTTGTCGATGGCTTCGATACTCAAGCGATAGGGTACGTTGGGCCCAGTTTAAGCGCCGCCCTGGGGATAAAGCCCGCAGCTCTCGGCATGGTCTTCGCAGCCGGTGGAATGGGCGCCATCCTTGGCACTCTGGGGTTTGCCCCCGTTGCGGATCGCTTCGGCCGCAAACCCGTGATCCTGGGATGCGTGCTTCTTTTTGCAGCGTGCAGCTTCCTGACGTCCTTCGCAAATACCGCCCGCGAGTTGATGGGGATGCGGTTCGCCACAGGACTGGGGCTGGGCGGTGTCGTGCCGAATGCGCTCGCACTCACCGCGGATTTCATGCCCAGGCGCTTCAGGGTGACCCTCGTGCTCCTGGCATGGTTCGGTTTTTCTATTGGGTCGGGGCTCGGCGGTCCAATCACCGCCCACATCTTGGAAAGCCACTCGTGGCGAACCGTTTTCATTCTCGGGGGTGTGCTGCCCGTGTGTCTTGCTCCCCTCTTGTGGTGGAGCCTGCCGGAATCCCTCCAGGGCCTAGCCCAGCGCGGAGGGCATGAACCTCAGATCCGCGCCACGCTTGCCCGGTTAAGGCCTCACTCGAGTTTCCCGGCGGACGCAAAGTTCGTGACCCTGAAAAAGCAGAAAGGCTTCCCAGTGGCCCTGCTCTTCCGCGAAGGCCGGAGCCGCGTGACCATCCCGCTATGGATCATGTTCTTCATGGCCTTGCTGGAGTTGTTCTTTTTGAACAGCTGGCTGCCGACGATTCTCCTCAAGGCCGGCATCTCGCAGCACCAAGCCATCGTGGTCGCGTCATTGTTACATTTCGGAGGAATCGTGGGTGGCCTCGCCCTTGCGCCGCTCTGCGACAAGTTCAATCCCTATTTCGTGCTGGCTATCGCATACGTTTTTAGCGGAGCTTGCATCGCGGCGATTGGCATCGCTGGAAACGCCGCCATGCTGGCCATGGCGGCAACCTTCTTCGCGGGATTTTTCACCTTCGGCGCGCAGAACACTGCCAACGCGATCGCTGCCACAAATTATCCTACCGCCATGCGTTCGAGCGGAATCGGCTGGGCTCTAGGAATCGGACGCATCGGTCAGATCGTCGGCCCTTTGATTGGCGGACTCCTGCTCTCGTTGCATTGGGGCACGCATGGGATCCTCTACGTGATCGCGGTACCCTCAATCATCGCCGCGGCTGCCGCATTCTTCCTGCGCGCCTCGTCGATGCAACTCCGGCCAGAAACTGAGCCGGCGGTGTGAGTTCTACCGTCTCAGGCCCGCATCGCGCCGCTGCGTGCGTTATCTCTGCCGCAGCAAGTGAAAATATCTGCGCGCTTTCTTCACATCCCGAGCGATCTGCTCCCGCAACGCCTCCACCGATGGAAACTTGATCTCATCGCGCACGCGGTCGAGAAAGGAGATCTCGACTTCGCTCTCCGGCGTCAGTTCAATGGGATGGAAGTTCAGCAGGTGCGTCTCGACGGCAAACGAATCTGCCCCGAAGGTCGGACGATTGCCCACGTTTGTCACGGAATCAAAACGCTCCGTACCCACGCGCGTCCACGTGATGTAGACCCCGTCCTTCGGCACAAGTTCTTCGTAGCGCGCCAGATTAATAGTCGGAACGGTGTACTTCGAGCCCAGGCCTCGCCCGCGTCCCGGCGTACCTAAAATGCAGAACGGACGCGCCAGCAGATGCCGCGCCCGGCTCACCCGGCCCTCGCCAATCAATTTCCGGATATGGCTGCTGGAAACAGGCTCGCCGCGCAGTTTCTGCTCGCTATAAACTTTCACTTCAAAGCCCATCTCCTGCCCGAGCTGCGTCAGCAGATTCACGTCGCCCGCACCCTTGTGTCCGAAGCGAAAGTTATAGCCTTCATGCACTTCACGCGCATGCAGCTTCTTCTTCAGGATGCGCTCCGCAAACTGGCGCGGCGTCATCAGCGAAAGATCGCGCCCAAAGGGCAGCACCAGCACGGCGTCGATTCCCGTAGCGTCGAGCAGACGCAGCTTTTCCGGCACAGGAGTGAGCAGCTTCAGTCCCGAGTCCGGCCGCAAAATGCGCGCCGGATGCGGCTCAAACGTAACCGCCACGGCCTTGGCTCCGCTCGACCGTGCCCGGCGCACAATCTCGCCCAGCACGTGTGCGTGTGCCCGATGCACTCCGTCAAAGTTGCCCACGCTCACCAGCGACGGCCCGAATCCCGCCGGAACGTCTTCGAGTTTGTGAAAAACGTCCATGGACAGCGATTTAAGACAAATAATTAACCGCCGAGGTCGCCGAGCACGCCAAGAAAATCAGAGGTCTTCTCAAAACTCAGATCCCTGAATTCCTCTGCGTACTCGGCGTCCTCCGCGGTGAAAGCTTTTGCTTGCGGCCGCCCTCTGGCTCAAATTTCAAACTCCAGCTTCATGCCGTCATAAGACAGCCGCACATGCGGCGGCAGGATGGAGTTGGTCGCCTCGTGCCCCAGATCGTGGCAAATGTGTGTGAAAAACGCCCGCTTCGCCTTCACCCGCTCTACGATGCGCAGCGAATTCTCCACCGTCGAGTGCGTAGGATGCGGCTTGTGCCGGAGCGCATCCAGGAAAAGAATGTCCAACCCTTCCAACTGATGGAATGACGCTTCCGGTATTTCACTGTGATCGGTGAGATACGCCGCGCTGCCAAAGCGGAAACCGTAAATCTCCGCTTCGCCATGAATCAAACGCACCGGCTCGAAGCGTGCTCCGAAGAGCTCAACCGGTCCATCAATCGGCCGCAATTCGACTTGCGGCAAGCCGCCATACTTGTAATCGGCGTCAAAAATATAGCTGAACATCTTGCGCAGGAAGGCCGCCGCGTCCGGACGCGCGTAAAGCGGCAACTTCCCCGGCTTGTGACGGTAACTGAGCGGGCGCAGATCGTCGATACCCAGAATGTGGTCAGCGTGCGTGTGCGTGTAAAGAACCGCGTCCAGACGTGTGATTCGCTCGCGGATGGCCTGCCCGTAAAAATCAGGCGTGGTGTCGATAAGCACAACCTTGCCCGCATACTCGACCATCACCGAAGGACGGGTACGTCGGTCGTGCGGATCACTGGACTGGCACACCGCGCAGTCGCAGCCCAAGGTAGGCACACCCATCGACGTGCCGCTGCCCAGCACCGTGAGCGTGGCCTTCATGCTTTGACCTTCATCGTCCGCTGGTTCCCGTGGCAGCTCCCGGCTGCGGCGGACGCGACAGTGCGTTGGTCACCTCAACGTAGGCCATTCGTACTTCGTAGAGGCTGTTCTGCAGAAAGGTTTCTTCCGTCGAAGTCAGGTTGCCCTTGGTCTTTTCCGCCAACAGCGTAAGCGTGTCGATGGTCTGGCGCGCTCCGATGATGTCAAGGCGGGGCTGGCCGCCCTGCTCGTGCATCAATCCCAACTGCAGCATCGCCGTCATGTACAGCGACGCCAGGAAACGCTCAAAGGTCATCTCAAACTCTTTGGCGGAGCGCCCGCTGAGTTCCACACGCGAGTCCAGTTCCTGCGCCGATTCCCGGTAGGCATCGGCCTGCGCCTGTTGTTCGGCAGCGGTAGGGGCCGCGGGCATGCCTTGCCCCTCAATTCCATCGCCCTCAGCAGGAAACGCCGTCACCGAGCCGGTGGCGGGCGCTTCTTTGGCCGCGCTTGGAGCGGTTGCGACCGAAGCGGGAGGCGCCGCAGCCTTCGGCGACTCGGCTTCCTCGGAAACATCTTTGCGCAGCTCTCCGTCCTCCGTGAACAAGCGACGGTCGGTTACAGTGAAAGCTGGTTCCTGTCTCTTCTCAGCCATAGCATCGTGTCCTTGTAGATCTTTGAGATCTTTGATTCTTGCCAGAGTCTTGACGAAGCTCTTCTTCGCGTCCTTCGCGCAACCTTGGCGACCTTCGCGGTTAAAAGCTTTTACGTCTCCTGCAGCAACGAGTCCTCGGCCTGCCCAAGCGCGACACTTTCCAGCGGCAACTGACTCACAGTAGCCTTGACCGTCCCGATCGTCACCTCGCGCCCCGGCACTCTCACCTCGCGCCGAATGTATCCCAGGGCCACCGTCTGCTCGCCTGAATGCGTGCGCAGAACCGCGACGCTGGTGATTTCGCCAACTTCCTTTTCGCTCGAGACAATTGTCGCCCCCGCCGCGATGTCTGCCGCGCCATCCACCAAAAAGCCGGTAAACTTGCGATGCACGTTGCCCCGCGAGTGAATGCGCTCCACGATCTCCTGCCCCACGTAGCAGCCTTTGTTGAAGTTGAGTGCGCGCATCTGCTCGGTTTCCTGAGGCAGGTCGCGCTCGCGAATGTCGACGCCGTAGAGCGGAATGCCGGCCGCGATGCGCTGCATTTCCAACGCTTCACTGCCTACGGGCGTTGCTCCGGCTGCGAGTAGCGCCTGCCACGTCTTGTAAACATCTTTGGGCGCGAGCCAGACTTCATAGGACTCCTGCTGCGCGTCCTCGCCGCGGATTACCGTGCACTCGACGCAGCCGCAATCGCAATTGCAGCGCGGGGTGATCATCTGCAACGGCTTCAGATTCGGAACCTCAATTCCCGCGATATTCAGGATGGCGCGGGACCTTGGTCCCGCCAAGCCCAGAGCCGTCTGCTGCTCGCTGATATTCGTGACCTCAACATCGTCCATGATGATGTAATGCTCGAACGTCGCGACGATCTTCTCGACCTGGCTGCGATCCGTTTCTACCACGAGCGCCTCGCCGGAGTTGGAGTTATGCACGACCATGTCACCGAGGATGCGGCCTTGTGGGTTGAGCAGGAAGGCATACACGCCGTGTCCCGTGGCGAGATCACGAATGTTGTTGGTCACCATGCCGTTCAGCCAACGCACGCGATCGCCGCCGGTCAGGGAAATTCGCGCGCGGAAGCCCAGGTCATAGATTCCACACCCGTTCAGCAGGGAAGAGAACTCTGCCTGGGGATCGGCAAAGCGCGCCGTCGTCGTGGCTCCGCGGTAGTCTGCTACGGCTAGAGGTTGCGCTTGGTTCGCCGTCTGAGCACGAAGAGCGTCTTGGAGTGGGGTGTACGTCATTGAACACTCGATTATAAGCGAAGTGCGAGGGCTATCTGTTCGGTCCGGTTCGGAGCCAATTTCCCACGCCGGAGCATTCGACCTGAACGTAGAATCAAGCACTTCCACCAAGACTCAACAACTTCCACCAGAAATCAACGACTTAGCCAGAAGTTAACGCTAGGGGCCTTTCCCGGCGATTCTGAAGGCTCCGGCGCCAGGACGATCTCTCAGGATCCACCCGGGTCCTAAAGTTGCTCTGCGTGCTCCGCAGGTACCCTAGCGTCGATTTTACAGACCGGCCTGATTGGCTGGCAGGGGGATCCGAACCCTGCCAGGGCTCCTGAACGTATAGCTTGAAGTGAATGTTTGGCACAACCTACTCATTCGGCTCGGCTTGTGGTAGCTTTTCTGCCGTGGACCCGCAAAAGCCTTCCCGGAAACGTATTGCCGTCATCCCCGGAGACGGGATTGGCCAGGAAGTGATTCCTCAGGCTCTCAAGGCCATCCATGCCTCGGGAGCCGACGTCGAGCTGAGCGAATTTGACTGGGGTGCTGACCGGTATCTCCGCGACGGGATGACGGTTCCTCCCGATGGCTTCGCCATGCTGGGGCGCGACTTCGACGCGATCCTCGCCGGCGCCTTCGGCGATCCGCGCGTCCCCACCAACATCCACGCCAAAGAAATCCTGCTCGGCATGCGCTTCAAAATGGACCTCTACGCCAACGTGCGGCCGGTGCGGCTGCTCGATGCGGCGCTGTGTCCGCTGAAAGGCGTCGAACCGAAGGATGTGGATTTTGTCGTGATCCGCGAAAACACCGAAGGCGTTTATACCGATGCGGGCGGAGTCTTCAAGCAGGGCACGCCGGATGAGATCGCGATTCAGGAGGACGTCAACACACGCAAGGGGGTGGAGCGCATCATTCGCTACGCGTTTGAGTATTGTGAGCGCAACACCAAGCTTGACGGCTCGCCGCGCAGGAAGGTGCCGGGACGACTGATAATGTGCGACAAGTCGAATGCCATGACGCATGCCGGTGGCCTGTGGCAGCGCGTGTTCAAGGAAGTGGGCGGCGAGCATCCCCAGATCGCGGCGCAGCACATGTACGTGGACGCGCTGTGCATGCAGATGGTGCGCGATCCGCGGCCCTTCGACGTGATCGTGACCAATAACATGTTTGGCGACATCATCACCGACCTGGCAGCCGGACTGCAGGGCGGGCTGGGCATGGCCGCCAGCGGGAATATTCATCCAGGAAAGACGTCGATGTTTGAGCCAGTGCATGGTTCAGCGCCGCCAATCGCAGGGAAGAATGTGGCGAATCCGTTGGGCGCGATTCTGACTGCGGCCATGATGCTGGGGCATTTGGGGTTGACGCGCGAAGCCGCGAAGATTGAGGCCGCGGTTCTGGAAGCGGTGCGGGAGAAGAAGACAACGCAGGACATCGGCGGAACGCTGGGGACGCGGGAAGCCGGGGCATGGGTGGCGGAGCGAGTCAGTCGCACCTAAAACTACGTGTCATCCTGAGCGGAGCGAGACGATTCGCGAATGCGAATCGGCCCGCGCAGTCGAAGGATCCCTATACCGTTCGGGCTGGCAGGGTGCGTCCTGGCGTTCTCCCTGCGCAGCATATTGCCAAGAGTGCGCCGCTAAGGTCGGGAGTTTGCCGTGAGAACTCCTTGACCAGCTCGTGGCATCTCCAGCGTGCGAGGGATCCTTCGACTCCGCATGTGCCTTCGCTTCGCGAAGGCACATGCTCCGCTCAGGAGGACAATTTGCCGGGTTACCGCGAGGCTTTCCACGCTTCGTACATCGCTTCCAACAGACTCTGGCTGTGGCCGTCGTAGTCCCCGCTGAGCTCCCACATGAACATTCCGCCGAAGCCGCGTTTCTGCATGACGTAGCGGGTCTTGCGCGCGGTAGTGGTCTCGTCATCGTAGGTGATGAAGCCGGGTAGCGTCAAGGTCGGGATATATGGGTTGGTCAGGTAGGGAGCTACTGCCACGCTGTCGAAGTTGCGCGTCCAGCCCTGCTGGTTGACCAGGCCTTTGATATATGGAGCATAGCTAGGCGAGGAATTTACGCAAGGGCTGCACTGTGCCCATAGCTGGTCTGTGCCGTCGAATTCGTATCCGTAGAAGGGCGTTCCGATGTTGAGCTGCTCCACGGGAACACCGAACTGGTCGGCGTAGAGGTCCATCGAAGTCTTCACGCTGCCGGCCTGATCGGGGTCGGCGGGATTCTGGAACAGCGGCGAAACATGGCCGGTGGAACTTGACCACGTTCCGTAGAAGTCGTAGGTCATGACATTCATGAAGTCGAGGAGCGGCGCCAGCGCGGGAATGTCCAGACCCGGCCCATAGGTTCGGGGATCCGCAGTCGTGGCCATGGAAATCAACCATGGGGAAGGCAGGCCGTTGCGCAATTCCTGCATGAGCGTAGTGCAATCAGCGCGGTTCCAGGAGTTGGGCACTTCCCAGTCAACATCGACACCATCGTAGCCGTACTTGACAAGAAATTCGTGAACATTCTTCACGAAGGCCTGACGCGAAGTTTCCGAAGCGGCCATCCGATTGAAGCGTGGACCTTGAATGCCATCGCCGCCGCCAATCGAAATCAGAACCTTGACGCCAGCCGCGTGCGCCTTGGTGAGGAGTGCAGGCTCGATGGTGCCGGCCGGAATCAGGAGGGTGCCGTCGGCCTGGGGAGCGAGCAACAGGAAGGCGTGCGCAATGTGGGTGAGTTTCGAGTAGGGAATCTGGTCCGCTGTATAGGGCGGAGTGTTGTACTTCGACCATGCCGTGTAATAGCCAAGCAGGCGCTTGGGTGCGGAGGGAGAGGTCTGCGCGGAAGCAGGCAGGGCTGGAAGAGTCAGAAGAAACAGGGCTGTAGCGAACAGACAAGCCATTCGGCTGACACGACGACGGAGATTCGGGAACAATGACATGGTCGAAACCTCACTCAACGGGTCGTTGATCGAAGGGGACTGCCCCGGGTGCGAGGGCAATTTTATCATCGTCTTGGTTTTGCCCGATGTCATCCGGCTAATTAGACGAGTTTTCATACTCGACCGGCGGAAAGTATAGACTCGAAGGCAATGATAACGATGAACGGAATTGCTAAGCGGCGACTGCTGGCGATTGCCGCAGCGGTTCTGCTGGGGGTCTGCGGTGCTGAAATTGCAGCCGCTGGGATTGGGCAGGACAAGAGTCAAGAGCAAAACCAAGATCAAAACCAAAGTCAAAACCAAGATCAGAGTCAAAAGCAGTCGGACAAGAGTGTCCGACCCACACAAGCAAACCCATCCCAGCCTAAAGAAGAAGTCAAGATCACGCCGCGGCAGGCGGAGGAGCTTTTTCACTCTGTCGACGAGATTCTGGCCTTCGACAGCAAACGTACGGGACTGCCGATCAAGAAGCAGGTCAAGCGCCGGCTGACCAGCCGGGATGAGGTGGTGGGGTATCTGACCAAGCACATGAAAGATGAAGACGTGAAAAGGCTGCAGCGGTCGGAACTGGTGCTAAAGAAATTTGGACTGCTGCCGCGCGACTTTAATCTGGAAAAGCTGCTGGTGGCGCTGCTGCGCGAGCAGGTGGCGGGCTACTACGATCCGAAGACAAAGACGGTGAATCTGCTGGATTGGGTTCCGATGGAAGAGCAGGAGCCGGTGATGGCGCACGAGTTAACGCACGCGCTGCAGGATCAGACGATCGGGCTCGACAAGTGGATGAAGAAGGGCGAGAAAGATCTGGGGGAGATCAAGAAAGATCCTACGCCCGCCGACATCGAGAACGACGAGATAGACAGCGCGCGGGAAGCTGTGGTGGAGGGTCAAGCCGAGACCGTGATGCTGGAATATGAACTCGCGCCGGCGGGCCGGTCGATTGCCGATTCCCCGGATCTCGTCGAAACCATGGAAGAGCAGATGGCGAATGGGACGGACGACTCGACGGTCTTCAAAGACGCGCCGATCTTCCTGAGGGAATCGCTCACGTTCCCCTACAGCTATGGCATGAAGTTTGTGGTGAAGCTGCTGGAGAAGGGCGGCAAGGAGAAGGCGTTTGCCGGGGTGTTGGCGAGTCCTCCGCACACTACACGGCAGATCATGCAGCCTGAGACGTACATGTCGGGCGAGAAGATTGAGCCGATGGGTGTGCCGGAATTCAAGCGCGACTTCAAGGATTACGTGAAGTTCGATATCGGCGCGATGGGAGAATTCGATGTGGCGGTGCTGATCGAGCAGTACGCGGGGAAGAAGTTGTCAGATCGGCTGTATCCGGAGTGGAGGGGCGGGTACTATTATGCGGCGCGTCCAAAAAAAGACGCAACGGCGCCGCTCGGCCTGATGTATGTG
>Ga0210404_10000134_pt1 | contig 49957 bp, 28 predicted proteins | sample IncBWH28MmetaG_FD_155455 | JGI IMG/M metagenome (GOLD analysis project Ga0210404, IMG submission 155455) | Forest soil microbial communities from Barre Woods Harvard Forest LTER site, Petersham, Massachusetts, United States - Inc-BW-H-28-M | ecosystem: Environmental > Terrestrial > Soil >... | reverse complement strand
CGAGGTCACCGGCTGGAAGAGGGGACAGCGCGTTGGCGTCGGCTGGCATGGCGGGCAAGACAACACGTGTCTCGAATGCCGGCGTGGACACTTCCTTTACTGCCGCAACCCCAAAGTTGCAGGTATCAGCTACGACGGGGGGTATCAGCAGTACATGGTCGCTCCCGTCGAAGCACTGGCGGTAATACCCGACACGCTAAGCGACACCGAAGCAGCGCCGCTGCTTTGTGCCGGAGTCACGACCTTTAACGCCTTGCGACACGGCGGCGCGTCGCCGGGTAGTCTTGTCGCGGTGCAAGGCGTCGGTGGTCTGGGGCACCTTGGAATTCAATTTGCGAACAAGTTTGGCTGCAAGGTTGCCGCGATTGGCCGAGGCTCTCAAAATGGGGCGCTCGCAAAGAAACTCGGGGCGAGCTTCTACATCGATAGCCAGTCCGTAAACGCGGCCCAGGAGCTACAGAAACTCGGCGGAGCGCAAGTGATTCTGGCGACAGCACCTAACTCGAAGTCTATGACCGAGTTGATCGACGGCTTGGCGCCGACTGGGAAGTTCATGGTCGTAGGCATATCACCTGACCCGATTGCGGTCACACCGTTGCAGCTTATCAGCGGTGAGCGCGCCATCCAGGGTTCGGCTGTAGGAACACCAACGGACTCCGAGGATACGATGAACTTCGCTGAACTAACCGGCGTGCGTCCCATGATTGAAACATTCCCCCTCGAAAAAGCGGCCGAGGCTTACGCGCGGATGATGAGCGGCCACGCACAGTTCCGCGTCGTTCTGACGATGTGAAGTTGGTCTGTGGCTGGCATCGCTTTGACCTTGTTGGCTTTTTCCTCGGAGCGCCGGTTGCCACATTCGTTGCGGCGGAGTATTCGGAGGTGGTTCGTTCGCTGGTTCTTGTATCAGGTACAAGATTGCCCTTGCAAAGCTACTTCTCGTGAGCGGCCTCAGCCGCGAGTTTCTGTCAGCATTTGACGAAGGTACGATCGACGGAATCATCCGGAGTTTTGTGACAATGAGTGACTGGCCTCTGATCGAGCCGAATATCAAGGTCGATCTCGCCCTGGATGTGCGGGAGCAGGCCAAGAAGATCCGGGCACCGACATTATCAATCACCGGGAAATACGACCAGATAGTGCCACCCTTCTATACTCAGGAACTGGCTGACTTGATTCCGCCCTCAAAGAGGCCGAAATCCCTTCGGGACACTTGTCTTTCCTCGAAAAGCCAAGCGATCTGACGTCAGCCATGTGCCCCATCATCCCTCCCTGGCCGGCCTCGACCGCCAGAAGCGTAATCAGCTGGCGCAGCGGTGCGTCATCCATGTTCACCTGACCGTGGTCTGTATGCCGATCATCTGGCGCATTCCATAGCGATTCGCCTTTTCGCTCTTGGCACGGCGAAGAAGCAAAGAACTCGTCCCGGAGCTTCGGGCCTGCCGCGACACCTTCTACCGCGTGTCACGGAACGTATCAGCAAGCATCTCACTGGGCTGGATCAATGGATCGATTGAAAACAATAATGAAGGCTAACCCAGCAGGCAAAGTGCTACCGGGAACTCCGACAAAACCTCCGAAACACTAATCTCGCCTCTTGAACCCAAGAATTTCCCAGTGAGCACATTGCGATACCCTGTATGGAAATCGCCGGATGGGAGCACGACCACCGTGTCCTCCCAGATTCGGGGTCCGATAGGTGGAAGGTCGGTGCTATTAAGCAAGCCAGCCACGAGACGCGGTGCAACAACGAGCAGGGTGGCGGTCTCAGATTTCCTGGCAAACGCGACAACGTGATCGGCTTTTGCGCCTGCAACCGCTAATGGTAGGTACTCGCCCTCCTGAAAAAGGTTTGGTTGTTGTCGACGCACGCACAGAGTTCTCCAGGTCAAATACAATTTCATTCGACCGTCCTCAGGAGTCTCCAGCAAGCGCTCCATCAAAGATGCATCAGGGGCGTCACCCCATCCGCGGATACACTCGAAAAGCTGCTGGCGGCGAATGTAGTCGACGGGACGACGGTTGTCTGGGTCAACCAGGGTGAAATTCCATAGTTCATTACCCTGATAAATGTCAGGAACGCCGGGGCATGTCAATTTGAAAAGCGTCTGCGACAGGCTATTCCACAGGCCGATGCGAGCCACCCGGCGTTGGAAGGGTAGAAAGTCATCGAGAAACCGGTTCTTAGGATCAGGTTTGAGCAGGGTCCTCACGAACGACAAAACCGCATTTTCATATTCCGTATTTCGATTGATCCAACTGGTGTTCTGCTTGGCTTCACGGATTGCTTTCAACATGTAGTTTTCCATTCGCTCAGAGAAAACTTTCCAGTCGTTCCCGTCAATGCTGTTGCTCATATCGGTCAGTGACTCCGACGGCCAGGCACCCACGAGCGTTTGATAGAGCAAGTATTCGTCGTTTGGCGAAGGCGCGGGCTTGTCATTGACCAGACGCTTGTGGCTGCGATTGAAGCGCCGCCAGTCGCGCACTCGAAGCCTCCACAATCCTGATATTTCGGAGAGCACGTCAATTCGCGCACGAACGTCCTCCGAACGCTTCGAGTCATGCGTGCTGGTGGTCAGCATGGTGTGAGGCCAGCAATCTAAGCGTTCCTGGTTCGCTGAGTGAAACTCCGTAGTGGTAATTCCGAACCGGAGCAGATCGCCTCCGACGTCGTTCAACGAGACCAGCCGGTTGTAACGGTAAAAAGCGGTGTCTTCCAGGCCCTTGGCCATCACTGGACTGGTGAACTGCTGAAACTTCATGGCGAAGGTTGTGACTTCATTTCGATATGCGGGATCTTGTCCCTCCGCGATGCGAGTCAGAAGCACGTCACTGATGAAATCAAAGATGCTGGTGTCCGCAGCCGGGCTTCTCCATTTGGCGGAAGCGATGCCAAGGCGGATATAGTGTGCGTCCTTCTCCGAGATGCCCGACGGACTCACGTAGGTACGGTAGAGGGGAAAACTGGCGACCACTTCCGTCAGCGCGTCGCGCAGGCTATTGAGAGTGAAGTCGCAGGTTCGGCGCTTTGAAAGCGCGATGCGCGTAAGGTGGTTGGCAAGTACATTCAGCTCACTGGCCAGGGCAACCCGCATAATGAGTTTTCGACAGCGGTATGCGAGATCCTCAAAATGGGTCTGCTCACTGGTGAAGTTTCGGTAGATGCGCTCCAACCGCATGACGGCTGACGGTTCCACAAACAGGCCATTGACGAGATTCGCGAAGTCGTAGCCGGTGGTACCGCACACGGCCCACCCGGCGGGAAGCCGCTCCGAGCCGGTAAGGATTTTTTCGATAACCACGTATTGCGACCCGTTCTCGGAATTGTTGGTGGCAAGTGCGATGCTGCGCTGAAAGCGTTCGAAGTACTCCGCTGGATCGTACAGACCGTCAGGATGGTCAAGGCGCAGGCCATTCACTTTACCTTCCGCCATCAGGCTGAGAATGAGACGATGGGTTGCCTCGAATACGGTCTCACTTTCCATACGAATACCGGCCAGATCGTTGGTATCGAAGAAGCGCCGGTAATTGATGTCATCGGCGGCAACCCGCCAATTGGCAAGGCGGAACGCCTGTGCTTTGATCAGTTCATGAAGTTCTTCGAAGCTGGCAGGGTCGGCGGGATTCCCGTTGATCGCTTCGACGGCGGGAATGATGCACTCGGCAACCGCGGGGCAGCGCGCACATAGTTCAGCCAGCCGGTGCTTATGGATCTCTTTGTCGCGATTGCGCTCGGCAATGCGATCGCTGCTCGTATCCTGCCTTCTGGGCAAGTGGCCGAAAGCGGTGATCAGGCTCTGAAATTCCAATAAATCCGCGTTCTGCTGGCCGAGTTTTCCTGCCAGGGAGTCCGTGCAGCGCAGCAACACGCGCGGGTACTCTCTGGGGTTGACCGGGAAACGATGTTCACGATAGTGAATGCTGAATTCACCACGCGCCGAATCGAAAACAAGTTTCAGCTCACCGCTTTCCAGGACCGCGCCGTAATGGTCGTGCAGCACAGGGACCAGAACTTTTCCACGAAGTTCGTCCTTTAGCGGGTGCCATTCGATGTCGAAGAAACTGGCGTAAATTGAAGCTTCACCATTCTCCAGCACATCGAGCCACCAAGCATTATCGCTGCCCATCACTCCCATGTGATTGGGAACTATGTCCATGATCAATCCCATGTCGTGCTGATGGAGGGCTTCCACAAAACGGTCGAAATCCTCGGCACCACCGATCTCGGGGTTGAAGGAGTTGTGATCCACGATGTCATATCCGTGCATACTGCCCGGGCGGGCCTTCAAACAGGGCGAGACATAGCAGTGACTGATACCGAGCGCGGAAAGGTAGGGGACTATCGCCGTCGCCCGGGCGAAAGTGAAGTCGTGGTTGAGTTGCAGGCGATAGGTTGCGCGCGGGATGTGCGAATGGGCAGTCATGATTCCAGAAACCACACCACGGACCAGGCTGGCAATATTCCTTGTTGCAGCGCGTTAATACTGACTTGCTTGCTAGCATAGATAATCGGCTTGTCGGGAACAGCGAGAACCGATAAAGATTCCGACCCAAGATTCACCACAAGAGTGAGTTGTGAATTGTCTGAAAACTTCCAACGCGCGATGAGGCCGCGATCTCCACGAACTTTGTACTCCGCCTTGACACGGCATGCAGTCGAAAGAAGCGGGAGTATGTGATCGCGCCGTAGTTTCAGAAGTTGGCGATAGAAGCCGAGCCACTCATGATGGCCCGGTTGTGCGACGACGTTCCAGTTGAGCTGCGAGGACTCGAAAGTTGTGGCAGCGTTCGGGTCGGGGATCCGCTCACGATTAGCCGGGTCGTTGAACCTGGAAAAACGAGCAAACTCATCTCGCCGGCCGGCGGTAACCGCCTCAGCCAGATCTCCCTTGAAATCGCAGAAGAAGAGAAACGGTGTTTCCGCACCGAACTCTTCGCCCATGAAGAGCATCGGTGGAGATGGGGCGAGCAGAAGTATCGCTGCCGCGGCGCGAACGGCAGAGGGATCCGCAATCTTCGTGATCCGCTCTCCGAATGCGCGGTTTCCGGTCTGATCATGATTCTGCAGGAAGGAGATAAATGCGGTGAGTGGGAGACCGTCCGTGGACTCACCGCGAAGCTGGCCGCTTCTGTGGAGAGAAACCTCCCCCTGGTAAGCGAACCCGTTGATCACGCAACGGCCCAGGTGATCGAGAGGGCGTTCGGAGTAGTCTCCGTAATAACCGTCCCGTTCGCCGGTTAGCAGCACATGCAATGCGTGATGGATATCGTCATTCCATTGAGCAGTATAAGCCTCGGGCTGGCAGCGCTCATTACGTCGCAGGTAACGGGACTGGTTGCTGTCGTTCTCCAAAACGAGGTGGATATGGCGATCCTGCCCCAGGGATTTTCGGACTGCCTCGGCCAATTCCGTGAGGATGTGCAGCTTGGAGTCGTCAGTGATCGCGTGAACAGCATCCAGACGCAGTCCATCAAAGTGATACTCGTTCAGCCAGTACAGCGCATTCTGGATGAAGAAGTCCCGGACGACCCGGCTTTCGGGGCCATCGAAGTTAATGCCATTTCCCCAGGGCGTGCGATGACGATCCGTAAAAAAGTTCGGCGCGTAGGAACCCAAGTAGTTTCCTTCGGGGCCAAAGTGGTTGTAGACGACATCCAGTAAGACCATGATGCCGCGGCTATGGGCGCTCTGAATAAGCTCTTTGAGATCTTCGGGCCGGCCGTAGGTGCTGTCGGGCGCGAACGGGAAGACGCCGTCGTAACCCCAATTGCGCCGGCCTGGGAAATCGGCAACTGGCATCAACTCCAAAGCGGTGATTCCGAGGTCTGAAAGATAGTCGAGATGCTGGCGGATCGCGGCGAATGTGCCGCGCGGGGTAAAGGTTCCGACGTGGAGTTCATAGATAACCGCTTCTTCCCACGGGCGCCCACGCCAGCCAAGATCCTGCCAGTCGAAATCATCGGGATCGATTACTTCGCTCGGTCCATGCACGTCCTGCGGTTGAAAGCGGGAGGCGGGGTCAGGAACTTCCCGCTCATTATCGATTCTGAACTTGTATTTAGTCCCGGCGCCGGCCGCATTGGTTGCGAGCTCAAACCAACCGTTATCGCGGCGGTCAAGAGGAATCCTCATGGGGCCTTGGGCATTGCCAAGGCAGAGTTCTACCCCACGGGCAGCAGGAGCCCACAGGCAAAAGCGCACGCTCCCATCGCGACGACACTCAGCGCCGAACGGCATGTCATGACGGCGCTTCATGCAATTCTTCCTTCTTGCCGTTGGTTCGGCGCTCCATCAGAACGACCATGGAGCGCGCCTGCAGTGGATAGCGTGCTCCGGAATCATAGGTATCGGCGGGACGCAAACCATCTTCTCGAGATGTATCCATCCATGCGCTCCAGTGGGCACCTGGACGATAGGCCGGTAGCATAAATTCTACATCCTCATGATGAGCGTTCAGTAACACGAGGAAGTTCTCATCAGAGAGTTTCCGGCCGCGTTCATCGGTCTCGTCCAGTCCCTGGCCGGAGAGCAACATTCCCAGGCAACGAACCGATGAATCGCGCCATTCGTCTTCGCTCATCTCATGGCCGGCAGGGTTGAGCCACAACACATCTTTTACGTTTGCGCCTTTGATCGGGCGCCCCTGGAAAAAACGCCGACGCCGGAAAATGGGATGACGCTTGCGCAGATTGATCAGGCGTTGAACGAAAGCCAGCAAGTCCCGATCTTGCGGCTGCAAATCCCAGTTGACCCAGCTGATTGAATTATCCTGGCAGTAGGCATTGTTGTTGCCCAGTTGCGTGTGTCCGATGGCATCTCCCTGATACAACATCGGTACACCCTGGGAGAGCAACAGCGTTGTCAGCAGATTCCGCTTTTGTTTGGCGCGGAGAGCCTGAATGTTGGGATCGTCGGTGGGGCCTTCTACTCCGCAATTCCAGCTGAGATTGTTGTTATTGCCATCCTGATTGTTCTCCCCATTGGCCTCATTGTGCTTCTCGTTATAGCTGACAAGATCCTGAAGAGTGAAGCCGTCGTGGGCGGTAGCAAAATTGATGCTGGCATAGGGACGGCGTCCACTGTGAGCGTAGAGATCGCTGGAGCCGGTAATGCGGTAGGCGAGGTCTCCCGCGACTCCACCGTCGCCTTTCCAATAAGCGCGAACCGTGTCGCGATAGCGATCGTTCCATTCCGCCCAGCCCACGGGGAAGTTTCCCACCTGATAGCCTCCTTCTCCGATGTCCCATGGTTCGGCAATCAGCTTTACCTGCGATAACACTGGGTCCTGATGGATGATGTCGAGAAAAGCCCCTAGGCGATCGACTTCGTGTAGCTCGCGGGCGAGCGTAGCAGCCAGATCAAAGCGGAATCCGTCGACGTGCATCTCGAGAACCCAGTAACGCAGACTATCCATGATCAACTGCAGAACGCGGGGATGCCGCATGTTCAGAGTGTTTCCGGTTCCCGTATAGTCCTTGTAATAGCGAGGATTGTCAGGTTCCAGGCGATAGTACGAGCTGTTATCAATTCCTTTCAGGGAGAGTGTGGGGCCCAGATGATTGCCCTCCGCGGTGTGGTTGTAGACGACGTCAAGAATCACTTCCAATCCCGCCGAGTGCAGGGTCTTGACCATGGTCTTGAATTCGTGGATCGAATCAGTCGCCAGGTAGCGAGACTCAGGCGCGAGAAAGCAGATGGAATTGTAACCCCAGTAGTTGCGTAGACCGCGTTCCACAAGTCGGCGGTCGTCCACGAAGCTGTGCACGGGCATGAGCTCGATTGAGGTCACCCCCAATCGAGTGAGGTATTCGATTACCGGAGCCGTTGCCAAACCTGCATACGTCCCCCGCAAGTCCTCCGGAACGTCGGGATGGGATGTGGTGAATCCCTTTACGTGGAGCTCATAAATCAGCGTCTCATGCCAGGAAATACGAGGTGGCGTATCAGCCCCCCAAGTAAAGGCGGAGTCGATGACTCGGTTCTTCGGCATCCCCGCGGCGTTGTCACGCCGATCAAAAGACAAGTCTTCGTTTTTATGTCCGACCCTGTATCCAAAGTGGGAGTCGCTCCAACGGATAGCCCCCTGAACTTGCTTGCCGTAGGGGTCAAGAAGAAGTTTGTAGTGATTAAAACGATGGCCTTGCGCCGGCGCATAAGGGCCATAAACCCGGTACCCGTACAATTGGCCCGGACGGACTTCTGGCAGGTAGCCGTGCCAAACCATGTCAGTTTGCTCGGGAAGCCGGATGCGAAACGTTTCACGTTTCCCCGAAGTGTCAAACAGACAGAGTTCCACTTTCTCCGCGTGCTCTGAGTAAAGTGCGAAGTTAACACCTTCTCCGTCCCAGGTTGATCCCAAGGGATACGGTCGGCCCGGCCAGACGATAGGTTGAGTTTGGTTGGACATCTACCTTGAAATCCTTTGAGGTGCCAGAAGGTGCCTCTCGGAGCCTGAGATACACCCGTAGGTGCCCAGCTTGGCACGATACTGACTGAACCGATCGACCGTACATACAGGGATGCCTGTAACAGTCCCGTCTCCATGTCTCAAAACGTTGCTGTCGGTCTTGTAGGCGCGTAGTCGGCAGGCGCGGTGACGCCATACCGTAGACGGCGGATATCCCATAAACTTTTCGATAACTAGCAGGCCTGTCGGGTTTTTTCTGGAGTGGCGAGGGCGAGAATCCTTCTTTCGGCAGAAGAGCTTCCGCGGGGAGCTTTCTCCCCTCAATTTCTGCAACAATGTTGCAGTTAACTATGGCCATTCTTAAGGATGGAGGCAGGCCCCAGACTTAGCAAGAAAACCTGGCCACGGGCATAGAGCTTTGCATCAAACTCAGGCCACGTTTGTGCGGGTTACTCAGTGCCATCGGAGGGTGAAAGGCTGCAAGAATGAAAGAAATACTGCCGGCGGATGGACAACGTCGCGTAGTGATTGAGAGGGTTTCGCCAGAAATTGACTGCGGCCGATTCCCGATCAAACGCGTAGTTGGCGAAGCTGTAGTTGTCGAGGCCGACGTGTTTGCCGATGGTCATGACCAGGTCGCCTGTCAGGTGCTTTATTTACGCGCGGGCGAAAAAGAATGGCAATCGTCGCCCATGACAGCGCTGGGTAACGATCGCTGGCGAGGTGCGTTTGAGTTGCCGAAAGAGGGGCGTTACGAATACACCATTGAGGGATGGATTGATCACTTCCAAACTTGGCGCGACGGTCTTGCCAAGCGAATCGCCGCGCGACAAGACGTTCACGTCGATTTGCAGATTGGAGCCGGGTTGATTGAAGCGGCCGCCGGGCGCGCCAAAGGGGAAGATGCCGGGATTCTGCGACAACGGGCGCGCAGAATACTCGAAGAAAGGGACATACAATCCGCAACATCCTTCGCGCTCGAAGAAGAACTGTTGAGGGCGGTCCGGCGTTATCCCGAATGCCAGTTTGCTACCCGGTACGGGAAGCCTCTGTCCGTCGTGGTGGATCGAGAGAAAGCCAGGTTTTCGACGTGGTATGAAGTGTTTCCGCGATCATGCTCGCCCGAGGCTGGACGCCACGGGACCTTGCGGGATTGCGAGGCGTGGTTTCCTTATGTCGCGTCCATGGGTTTTGACGTAGTCTACCTGCCGCCGGTCCATCCTATCGGCCGTGCCTTTCGAAAGGGAAAAAACAATTCAGTGGTGGCCACGCCGGACGATGTTGGCAGCCCCTGGGCGATCGGATCGGAGGAGGGCGGCCATAAATCAGTTCATCCCGAGTTGGGTACTCTTGAAGACTTTCGGCATTTTGTTTCCCAGGCCGCGGAACACGGCCTCGAAGTTGCTCTTGATATCGCATTTCAATGCACTCTCGATCACCCCTATGTGAAGCAGCATCCGGAATGGTTCCGGAAGCGTCCGGATGGAACCATACAATACGCCGAGAATCCGCCGAAGAAATACCAGGACATTTACCCCCTGAACTTCGAAAGCCAGGACTGGCAGGCGTTATGGAATGAGTTAAAGAACGTTTTTGAGTTCTGGATCGATCAGGGAGTTCGTATCTTCCGTGTCGACAATCCCCACACAAAAGCGTTTGCCTTCTGGGAGTGGGTAATCGGGGAGATTAAGAGGGAGCATAGCGATGTGCTCCTGTTGGCGGAGGCGTTTACCAGGCCGCATGTAATGTACCGGCTGGCCAAAGCCGGTTTTTCCCAGTCCTACACCTATTTCACCTGGCGCAACACGAAACAGGAGTTGACGGACTATTTCACCGAACTCACGCAAACCGAAGTACGAGAATACTTCCGCCCCAATCTCTGGCCTAACACGCCTGACATCCTTCCGGAGTTTGTCCAGGTCGGCGGTCGTCCGGCCTTCATGATCCGATTGATTCTGGCGGCTACCTTGGGGGCCAGCTATGGCATTTATGGGCCCGCCTTTGAGTTATGCGAAAACACGCCCGTGCAGGCTGGCAGCGAAGAGTACTTGAATTCCGAGAAATATGAACTCAGGCATCGCGATCTGCATTCCGCGTGGACTTTGAAGGATCTCATTTCCCGCATCAATCGAATCCGCAAAGAGAACGCGGCGCTGCAAAGCAACCGCAGCCTGCGCTTTCATGGCACAGACAATCCGATGCTGATTTGCTACAGCAAAACGACAGACGCCCTGAGCAACGTGATTGTGGTGATCGTCAATCTCGATGCATTCCACCGCCAGACAGGTTGGGTTGATCTCGATCTCCCTGCCCTCGGGCTGGAGGCAGGTCGTGCGTTTCAAGTTCACGATCTGCTGGGCGAGGGCCGGTATTTGTGGCAGGGTTCACGGAACTACGTGGAACTGACTCCGGAGAGTCTAGCGGCACACATTTTTCGGGTACACCGGTAACCAGGACAGAACGCAATTTCCACTATTACGTATTGTCATTGAATCGCGTTCTCCAATTCGCGCTGTAATGGAAGGAGGAAACCATGGCGCAAACCTTGCAATCCTTATCCGACTTCGACGTATATTTGCTGGCTGAAGGAACGTTTGACCGTGCCTACGAGAAACTCGGCGCCCACCTCACGGAGCGGGATGGACGTCAGGGCGTGCAGTTTGCTGTGTGGGCGCCTAACGCCAAGCTAGTCTCGGTAGTTGGCGATTTCAATCAGTGGAATCCCGCTGCCAACGTGATGCACTCCAGCTCTGCGGGCGTGTGGGAGAGCTTTATACCGGCTCTCGGTCAAGGCGCGATGTACAAATATCATGTGGTCTCCAACTATCGTGGCTACACGGTCGACAAAACCGATCCGTATGGTTTCGCCGCGGAAGTTCGTCCCCACATGGCCTCCCGCGTGTGGAATCTAGAAAACTATGCCTGGAATGACGGTTCGTGGATGGCGAGCCGGGCGAAGAGAAACGCGTTGGACGCTCCAATTTCGATATACGAGGTGCACTTAGGCTCCTGGCGGCGCGTGCCTGAAGAAGGAAATCGCTGGCTGACTTATCGGGAGATGGCGCCGGTCCTGGCGGAGTATATGCGGGAGACCGGTTTTACCCACGTCGAATTGCTGCCAGTTATGGAGCATCCTTTCGATGGCTCCTGGGGATACCAGACCACCGGCTACTTTGCTCCCACCAGCAGATTCGGTACGCCTGACGATTTCAGGTATCTTGTGGACTGTCTTCATCAAAACGGGATCGGCGTCATCCTCGATTGGGTCCCTGCACATTTCCCGAAAGATGAGACGGGTCTCGGCTATTTCGATGGCTCTCATCTCTACGAACACGGCGACCCGAGGCAGGGAGAACATCCGGACTGGAACACTTTCGTGTTCAACTACGGCCGCAACGAGGTCCAAAGTTTTCTCATCAGCAACGCCCTGTTCTGGCTCGACAAATATCATGTGGACGGTCTGCGGGTCGATGCCGTGGCCTCAATGCTCTATCTCGATTATGGACGGCGCGAAGGCGAGTGGATACCAAACCGCTACGGCGGAAGAGAAAACATAGAAGCGATTCATTTCCTGAGAGCGCTGAACGAGCATGTTTATGCGGCATATCCCGACGTCATGATGATTGCGGAGGAATCGACGGCGTGGCCGCAAGTCTCACGGCCCACGTACGTTGGAGGACTGGGATTCGGTCTCAAGTGGAATATGGGCTGGATGCATGACGTACTGGACTACATGTCGAAAGATCCCGTGTTCCGCAGCTATCAGCATAACAAGATCACGTTTAGCCTGGTTTATGCCTTCGCTGAAAACTTCGTCCTGCCTTTCTCGCACGATGAGGTTGTCTACGGGAAGGGTTCCATGCTGCGTAAAATGCCGGGCGATGAGTGGCAGAAATTCGCGAATCTGCGACTTCTGTACGGGTTTATGTTCGGCCATCCTGGCAAGAAGCTCCTGTTCATGGGCGATGAGTTCGGCCAGTGGTCGGAGTGGAATCACGATGCGAGCCTGGAGTGGCACCTGCTGGGAATTCCACTTCACGCTGGATTGAGGCAGTGGCTGGGTGATCTCAACGCTCTGTACCGCAGCAATCCGGCCTTACACCAACTGGACTCCGATGCTGCCGGCTTTGAATGGGTGGATTGCAATGACGCGCAGATGAGCGTCATCAGCTTCCTTCGCCGGGGGCGGAGTCCTAATGAGCAACTGCTCTTTGTCTGCAATTTCACACCCGTCGTTCGGCAGAACTACCGCATGGGTGTGACTGTGGACGGTCGTTGGAAAGAGATCCTGAACAGCGACGCAGCCTTGTACGGCGGCAGTGGCCAGGGAAACTTCGGAGGCTTATCGGCGATGCCACTCCCGGTTCATGGACGGCCTTTCTCCCTGAATATGACTCTTCCTCCTCTTGGAATTGTGGTTTTTCGCCCGGAGTCTTCCAGCAGCCTTTAAGGAAAGGGAAAAGCATCATGGCAAAGCGGCCGGGCAGCGCGGGAGATCCTCTCTGGTACAAGGATGCGACTATCTATGAGTTGCACGTCCGCGCATTCAAAGACAGCAACGGCGACGGTATTGGCGATTTTCCCGGCTTGATCCAGAGGCTGGATTATCTTCAAGACCTGGGGGTCACCTGTCTGTGGTTGCTTCCCTTTTTCCCATCACCTCTTAAAGACGATGGTTATGATATTTCCGACTACATGAACGTCCACTCGATGTACGGGACGATGGACGATTTCCGGGCTTTTCTGACAGCGGCTCACGAGCGCGACTTGCAGGTAATGATCGAACTGGTGGTGAATCACACCTCCGATCAACATCCATGGTTTCAGGCGGCGCGACAGTCTCCCGATGCGCCAGAACGCGATTTTTATGTGTGGAGCGACACTGACCAGAAATATAAAGATGCGCGAATCATCTTTACCGACACGGAGCGCTCCAACTGGACTTGGGATCCCGTGGCCAACCAATACTATTGGCATCGGTTCTTCTCCCACCAGCCTGATTTGAACTATGACAACCCGAAAGTGGTCGAAGAAGTTCTGAAGGTGATGCGTTACTGGCTCGACATGGGGATCGATGCTTTGCGCGTAGACGCGATTCCCTACCTGGTAGAGCGCGAGGGGACCAGTTGCGAAAATCTTCCGGAAACTCATGCCATCGTCAGAAAACTGCGGAAGGAGATTGATTCAGACTATTCCGGCCGCGTGCTCCTGGCGGAAGCGAACCAGTGGCCGACCGACGTGCGTCCTTATTTCGGCGACGGCGATGAATTCCACATGGCGTTTCATTTTCCGCTCATGCCGCGCATTTATATGGCTCTCCGCCAGGAAGACCGGCTGCCCATCACCGACATCATCGCGCAGACTCCTGCAATTCCCGACTCATGCCAGTGGGGACTGTTCCTGCGAAATCACGATGAGTTGACTCTGGAGATGGTCACCACGGATGAACGCGACTACATGTACCTGGCCTACAGCGCGGACCCCCAGATGCGCATCAATCTTGGCATCCGCCGCCGTCTCGCGCCCCTGGTTGACAACAGCCGCCGCCGGATCGAACTGCTGAACAGCTTGCTTCTCTCTTTCCCCGGTACGCCGATTCTTTACTACGGGGACGAAATCGGAATGGGAGACAACATTTATCTGGGTGACCGTAACGCCGTCCGCACACCAATGCAATGGAACGGGGATCGCAACGCCGGTTTTTCCACCGCAACACCCGCCCGGCTGTATAGCCCGGTCATCATGGATCCAGTCTGGGGATATGAAGCGGTTAATGTGGAAGCTCAGCAGAGCGATCCATCTTCGCTTTTGAACTGGATGCGTAACATGATTGCCCTGCGCAAGCTGTTTCGCGTGTTTGGACGCGGCAGCATCGAGTTTCTTGATCCATCGAACCGCAAGATCTTGGCGTACCTCCGGCAATATGAAGGCGAACAAGTCTTGTGCGTCGCCAATCTCTCCCGCTTCGCGCAGCCCGTCGATCTGGATTTATCGAAAGTGAATGGCTTGACTCCTGTGGAAATGCTCGGATACGTGGAATTCCCGCCCATCGAGCGTCAACCTTATCGGCTTACCTTGGCACCTTACAGTTTCCTCTGGCTAGAGCTTCAACGGAGGGAAGCGCCCACCGGCGTTAGTGTGGATCTGACAGAACATTCACCGCTGAACGTAAGCTCGGGATGGGAGAGCATCCTCGAGGGACCGGGCCGCCTTCGCCTGGAAACTGTGGAACTCCCGGAGTTTCTGCCCAAGCAACGCTGGTTTGCGGGAAAGTCCCGGGGGATCAAGGGCATTCGAATTACGGACTGGGTTCCCTTAAACGTTCCGTTGAATGTTCCGCTACATGTTCCGTTGAATGCCCCATCGGATGGATCGCAATCCGCGCTGGTACTGGTCGAAGTCGAGTTCGACACTGGGCCCCCTGACTTATACTTCCTGCCGCTGGCGATGAGTTTTGGAGACACAGAAAACGAACTGCAGCGGCCAGCCCCGAACGCCATCATCTCCCCGGTTCTATCGCACGGAAGAGAGGGTTTGCTCTACGACGGAGCCTTCGACGACCAGACTTGCGCGTTGTTGTTCTCGCTGATCAAGAATGCCAGCAGGATCGACGAGCACCACGGGTGCCTCCGGGGCATACGTGGAAAGGCGCTTCTGGATCTCATGGCGCCAGCGGAGACAACATTGCAGGTGCGGCGTGGCTCAGCGGAGCAGAGCAACACTTCAATTGTGTTCGGAGACCGGTTCATACTCAAGCTGTTCCGGCGCCTGGAACCCGGATTGAATCCCGATGCGGAAATTGGACGGTATCTGACCGAGAAGACTAACTTCGACCGGATTCCTCCTTTTGCAGGCTCGATTGAAGGTGACGGGCTGGCTGCGATCGATGGCAAAGTCGCGACCCTCGCCATGTTGCAGGGCTTGGTAGCGAACGAAGGCGACGGCTGGAAGTGGAGCCTGGAAGAGCTTGACCGCTACTATGAGACCTGTGCCCCCTTAGCATTTCCGGAAAACTTGAGTGGCGAGCTTCAGGGGCCACTGGAGCTCTCTGAAAACCCCCCAACTCAGATGGCCCGTGACCACCTCGGTTTGTACCTCGAAGCTGGCGCAACCCTGGGGCGCAGGACTGCGGAACTCCATCTCGCGCTGGCTGCACCCACAGACGATCCTGCATTCGCACCGGAGGCGTTGACTGGTGTGGAGCTTAACGCGCAATTTACCAGCATCCGACAGCACGCCTTCAGCGTCCTGGACGCGCTGAAAGAGCGTCTGTCGCACTTGCCCGATGAAGTGGTCGAGGTTGCGGCTTCGGTGCTGAGCCGTCGCCGCCAGATTCTCGATCGCTTCGGCTCCCTAGACGGTGATTTCCCGGGGATACAACGAATCCGAATTCACGGGGACTACCATCTCGGGCAAGTGCTGCGCGTAAAGACCGATTTCGTGATCCTGGACTTTGAAGGCGAACCGGCGCGACCACTTGCTATTCGGCGCTCCAAGCAGAGTCCACTTAAGGATGTCGCGGGGATGTTGCGATCCTTTGGTTATGCCGCCTATGCCGGTCTGATGAACTATACTGCCCGGCACCCTGAGAATGTGACTCGCCTCGAACCCTGGGCTCAGCTTTGGGAACGGTCGGCTGCTGCGGAATTCTTGCGCGCCTACCGTGAAGCCGCGCAAGGTGCCGATTTTCTGCCGCCTGGAGATGTTGATTTTCGCAAGCTGCTCAATGTCTTCCTGCTTGACAAGGCGCTCTACGAAGTGCTCTATGAGGTAAACAGCCGCCCCGCATGGGTACGCATCCCCCTGATGGGGATTATGTCGCTTGTGCCGTAAATGATGCATGCCCCGGACTGTCCGGTCCTGCGGGCGGAGAAGAAAATTACTACCGAGGCTGAAGAGTGGAAGGTGACTTCATCCGCCAGCAGGCGCTGGAAAAGATCGAACAAATCGGCGCGGCCGATCTGGTGGTTGGCATTCTGGCTGATCTCGATCAAGAGACGGTGGCGACCGTGCATGAGGGCCTGCGAACGCTTCATGGAGATCCACGAATCGTAATTCTGTCGAGCGATGGGAGTTCGGTCCAGGCTAACGCTGATTCGACGAGTTCCGGGAAAGGGCCGTGGTTGTCCGTCGTTGCGTGGCCCTTAATCGGGCCGGATGCTTCGGGCGCTCCTATGCAAAGTATCTCCACTGCCTATCAATCGATTTTCGCCGCCGGCGAAAGACTGGGAGCTCGGGCCGGCTGCATCATTGCCTCGAAGCTGGAAGCGGCAACCCCACAATGGGTCTGCCAACTGATGGAACCCGTGCTGGAAGCGGAATTTGATCTGGTAGCTCCCTACTACGCTCGCCGCAAATTCGAGGGATTGTTGAATAGCAGCATTATCTGTCCGCTCGTCCGATGCCTCTACGGAAAGCGGATCCAAAACCCACTAGGACCTGACTTGGGATTTTCTCGAGCATTGTTCGGAATGCCCCGCGGGAGCGATCGCAATGCTCATCAGGTGCATCCGCTCGCATCACTCGCGCCGGTTGCTATCTGCGACAACCTTCGCGTCTGCCAGGTGCATGTCGGCTCGCGCGTCCTCCCACCCACGGATTGGACGAACATCAGCTCTCTCTTGGTGCAAGCCCTGGGCCCGGTCTTTCTGGCCATGGAAAGGAACGCGGCTTGCTGGCAAAAAACGCGCGGATCCGTTCCAGTATCCGGATTTGGCGACCCGTTGGCAGCATCCGATGAGAGCGCAACGGTTGATGTGAACCGCCTGCTGAATTCGTTCCAACTGGGAATCCGGGATCTGCAAGAGATCTGGGGGTTGGTTCTCCCGCCGGCGACCTTGCTGGAGCTCAGAAAGCTGGCGCGTTCGACGCCAGAGCAATTCCAGATGCCCGATGAATTGTGGGCGCGAATTGTGTACGACTTCGCGCTCGCGCACCGTCTTCGAACCATCAACCGTGAGCATCTGCTGCGGTCGATGACTCCTCTGTATCTGGGATGGGCCGCGGGCTACGCCAGGGAAGCGGAGACCGCAGAGGGAGCCGCGATGGAGCGCCGGCTTGAGCGCCTCTCGATCGCTTACGAAGTCTCCAAGCCATACCTCGTGTCCCGGTGGCGATGGCCTGACCGGTTCAACCCATAGCCGAGCTATGAGAGGGAGATTTGTTTATGAGGGAGCATGTCAAGCAAGCATTGGATCAGTCAACGACGCGATTCCTAACCGCATTAACCCGGCTGCTGCCCGGATTGGTGGCGCTCATTGTGGCGCTGCTGATCTCCGTCGTATTGGCCTGGATCCTGGCCATTGTAGTGCGCCGGTTGCTGGTCAGCGTTCGGTTTGACGAGCGGCTGGTCCGGTGGGGCTTCCCTTCGCCTGCGGAGTGGTCCCCAATGAAGAGTCCCTCCATTCTGGTTTCACGATTCGTCGCTGGCTTAGTCATCATGACGGGACTCCTCATCGGTGTGTCGGCTTTTGATGCCGAACTGACATCTTTGCTCGTGCGTAGCGTCTTTGCCTATGTACCGAACATTGTAGGCGCCATGCTGGTCCTGTTAATGGGAAACATTATTGCGCGCTTTCTAGCGAGAAGCGTATTGATTGGCGCTGTAAACATGAACTTCCAATACGGTCGCCTGTTGAGCGTCGGGGTGAAGTGGCTGGTGATTGTGTTGGCGGTGGCTATGGCTCTGGAGCATCTCAAAATTGGTTCGGGCATTGTCGAGCTTGCGTTCGGCATTCTGTTCGGTGGAATAGTGCTGGCCCTGGCCCTATCGGTGGCTTTTAACTCAAAAGAGCTCGTCACTAAGTCACTCGAACGCGACGCCACCAAGACAACTAGCGAGACCATCGAAGACCCGCTCCGCCACCTATAGGACAGACCGTTCTCGATGGCATCAAAATCGTTGCAATCTCGAGTGACGGACCACCCAAGAACTGGCTGTTCGTAACACAATTAGATCTTCGCACGAGGCGAACTGGGTCAGGGGCATCGCGGTCGCGTCCGCGCGGAGTGATGCTGTACACCGTACGCACGCCGCCCCGAGCCAACGTCATTCGCCAAACCTCTCATGAAACCAATTGCGAGCGCGGTGGAGATCACGCGACTTGGTGGATCGCGCACGCATTGATCGCACGAGACTCGGCCAAAACGTCGACGAATCGGCCTCGTAAAGTCCGTGATCGGTGTTCGAATCGCCGCGCCAGCTCCGCTGGTATAGCTCGCCGCAATCTCAGCGATAGGTCTTAGTCCAATGATTCTGCAACGGCAGCCAGCCGATTCGTAACCTATTTGAGACTCTCCACATACGCGATCAATGCCTTCAAATCATCCGGCGGCAGATCGATGGGGGGCATGCCGCCAGCGTTCATTTTCGCGGTGGGATGTTTGAACAGTTCGGCAAGTTGGTCGGGTGAGAATTTTGCTTTTATGCCAATAAGCGGTGGGGCTGCGGCCGTACCCACTCCGTCATCGCCATGACACGCATTGCAGGATTGTCCTTCGAAGATAGTTTTCCCCTTCGCGGCTAGTGGGTCCGCGAGCGCCACATTTGCCGCAACCAGGGATGCAGAAGAAAGCTCCGGCTCAAATGGCTTTCTTGCGTATTCGTCTTCTTCGGCCCTCTGCTTCGCCAGTTGCTGGGCTACTCCAGAATCGTGTCGATCTAAATACTGACTGCGGAGGCCGAGGCCCACAAGCGAGAACAGCACGAATACGTACGCTCCCATTGCTGCAGGCCGCTTCCACGGACGTCGTTCGACGCTCTTATCCAGAAAGGGAAGCGCAAGAATGGCCAGCACAAGAAGAGTGGGGATTACAAGCACGCCGACAATCGCGGCCGATCCATGCCAGTATTTCAGCCATTGAAAGATGGGTAGGTAATACCATTCTGGCCGCGGTACATACTGCGCATCCGCAGGGTTGGCAGGCGGTCCAAGTTGCATCGGCACGAAAAAGCAGAGCAAGCCGAGTCCGATGATGAGCAGCGCCGTCAGCGAGAGATCCATCAACACTTGGCGGGGGTAGAAAAGTTCCGACTTCTGTTTTGGGTGGTAAGGATCTTCGTTAACCGGTCCGGCCGCGCCAGCTTTGCGGAATAGAAAGATATGGGAGGCCACAAGCGCGAAAATAAAAGCAGGAATCAGAAAAACGTGGGCAACGAAAAATCGCGAAATGGTAAGAGTCCCCATCTCCGTGCCCCCGCGCATCAGGCGCTTAATGCTTTCACCAATCCAGGGAACTTCGCTGACGGCGTTCGTTCCTACGGCTGTAGCAAAATAAGCTCTCTGGTCCCACGGAAGCAGGTAACCGGTGAACGCCATTGCTAAAACCAGTCCGAAGAGCACGCATCCAGAGAGCCAGAGAAGCTCGCGCCGGCCTTTGTATGCTCCGTAGAGGTAGGTTTGGGATAGGTGCAGAAACAAGACGACCACCATTGCGCTGGCCCCGTAGGCATGGAGGCTGCGGAGAAAAGAGCCAGCCGTGACTGCTTTTGTAATGTAAGCGACCGTTGTGTGTGCGTGATCCGCTGAGGGAACGTAGTACAGCGCGAGAAATATCCCAGTGATGATTTGTGAAAGAAATATGAACAACAGGCCCGATCCGAATATGTAGGCAAAACGGGCGCCACCGGGAATGGGTTCGTCGAGCGCACTGCGAAGTAGATCGTCCAGTCCGGTGCGGCGGTTCAGCCATCCCCATAGTCCTGACGCGGGTGGTGGGGAAGTATCGACATCGCTGCTATGCGTTGAGTGCATTTCCTCTCAACCTATGACTTCCTTGTCCGAGACCAGTTGCCGGAAATATTGGAAACGCACCAGCAGTTGCCCGTCGTGGATCGACGTTTCCAGCGTATCCATCCCTCGCAGTGACGGCCCGCTGACGCGCGTTCCATCTGCGGCAAAAGTGGCGCCGTGGCAAGGGCAGACAAACTGCTGTTTTTCCTTGTTCCATGGGACTGTGCAACCCAAGTGCGGACAGATAGAAGTGAGAACTTGAAGCTGGCCCGCAACGTCTTTCGTCACGTAGACTGCTTTTTCAGATACGGCTTTGCGCCATCCGTCCACTTGCTCAATCTGAATGGTGCGCATCACGGGTTCGGTCAAGGACGAAAAGTCGGTCAGCGCTCCCACGGATGACTCTTTGAGGTCGGTGGTGCGCCGCAGGAGAGGAAACAGAGCGAAGCGAATGAGCGGCACCGAAAGCAGCGCGCCTACAAGGAATGAGCCGAGTCCTAGCAATCCCCCGAGAAAAGAGCGACGGCTTTCGAGAGACAATTCAGATGGCGAAGGTTCGGGTGTAGTGTTTTCTGAATGTCCCGCGCGTTCAAACATGCAATCCCTCATTTTGCCGTGCTTAGGCGGCGACCACGACCATATAGGACTCGCTACTTCTTGTTCGGCAGGGCTCGGATATAAGCGACGAGCTTCGTTACATCGTCGGGCTTGATCTTCGCACCAAACGCCGGCATTTTCCCTCGACCCTTAGTGATCACTTCACTGAGCGCCGCGTCACTTTGCTTCTGGACTTCGTCGGAACGCAGATCCTTGGCGTGCATTGCTTTGCCGGTTGGGCTGCCTCCACTGCCATCGGCGGAATGGCATAGGACACAGTTGGTCTTGTAAATCTTATCCGCATCGGACTGGGCATAAAGGGCGGGGGACACGACTAGGCAGCACAATGTGCTTGCCAGAATGATTCGCAGAACAAATTCTCGCATGTCTATCTCCTCAGAGGACAGGGAGCCGTTGCCAGTCTGAAATCCTTTGGCCGACGCTGTAGACTCCCAGCCTGTTCGATGTTGCACGCCTTCAGGCTAGGAGTCTACAACACTGCGAGAACCTAGAAAACAAATCGTGCCAGCAAATAGACAGTGTTGTTTGCAGATGCATCCCGTCCGACGCCGTCGTAGTTCACTCGCGCTCCGTTGAATCGGAGATAGCCTGTGTACTGCACCGCAAGGTCGATGTTCTGTGCGGGCCACCACGAGGCATTCAGAATGTAGCCACTACTTTGAGGACTCCCGTTAGCGCTTCCGGAAACCGCAGCCTGAGCAAAGAGCAGGGGGTCGGCGGTTCCGGTTACGTCAAAGAATCCGGCTGTCCCTGAGAATTTTGTGCCAAAGTGGTATTCGACATTAGCCTGTGCGGTGTTCAGATGGTGAGCAACCTGAGCTGCTCCGGTAGCAGCGAACGTCGCCAGCAGGGACGAGTTCTCCCTAATATAACTGCCGCGGATGGAAAGCACGTCGTTCTTGAACTGAGGAATCGTCCGGTCGTATTGAAAATCCGCGGCCCAGTCTGTGTAGCCGTCCATGAGTCCGGTAATCGCGTTCGGAGTGCTCTTAACGTGCATGCCGTAGCCCCCAACTTCTAAATAGTTGTTCTTGGTAGAAGTCTGCCAGGCCACCCGCCAGTAGGGGGCCATACCCCGGATATTGTGAGCAAACCCTGCGCCAGAATTGGGCTGCGCACCACCTATATGTTCTGAGCGATAAATCGTGCCCGCCAGGTAGAGGTGATCGTCCCACATCGTGTAGCCGCCCGCTCCTGCAACATCCTGGGCGAGACTTCCATTGATAATCGCCCGTGCGGAAGGTCCAGGAGCCACGTTGCTTCCCACAAAGGGGTACCCCCACGCCGGTGTGCTGTTCCAAAGATCCTCGACGCCCGGATTGTTGTTGAGCGTGATTCCGAATGTGAAAGGCTTTCCAAACAACTGGCCTGCCTTATTGGCATAGCGGATATCCGTGTTGTCCCAACTGAAGTGATCGCCCTGTGTGTTGTAAGTGACCTGCACAAAGCTGCCAACATGGCTGGTCCAGGCGCCGGCCAGGAAGAGAGATGCCGCCTGCGGAAACTGGAAATTTCCGTTCTGTGTGGTTGGCTGCGGTGATTTTGTCGCGGTAAAGGAAGTATCAAAGATTGCAGAAAGAGGAAATGCCTCCAGAAGGTGCAGCACGGAATTGTGGTCCTTCTTCTCATCACTCACCTCAGGCTTGGTGGCGAATGTGTAGCCTTCCACCTTGAATTGCCTACCGAAAGCATTCAGCTCCGGCGGCGCGTAGTGGCAGGACGCGCAGGGTAGTCCTGTTTGCCGTGAGTAGCTCGGGACGGCGTGTGCGCCAGGCACAAAGAGAACTCCCAGCCAAATGATTGAAAGAAGTTTCGACAGCATTCCAGCTGAAGATTCAAATTGCTCATGCAGCATTGGTTTCTCCTTAAACATCTGGGGCCCATACCGTGTGTTCACGATGATTCTCGCCGGTGGGCGATACGACCGCAGTGGTGAGGGTCACCGCCCTTTGTGATCAGGATCACAAGTTCAGGACATGGTTTAGTCCTTTTTCTTCTTTGTTTCCTCCCTAGAGCGGGACGTATGACCGTAGTTACTGTCCCATGTGACTAGCAATCACAGAAGGGGGATCACAGTTCGAGAACCGCAGGAATAGACGCGCCGTCAGGGCAAAGACGAAAACGAAAGCCGAGTTTCCTAACAATGACCTGCATGGCCAGATTGTCGCGCAACAATTCGCCGAATACACGATGCAGCTTCTGATCGCGCGCGATCTGGATCAACCGGCGCAATAATTCGGTTCCCAGACCCTGTTTCTGGCACTGATCGGACACGAGGATGGCAACTTCTGCCTCATCCTGTGCGTCGAGTTTGACCAGTCTGCCCACTCCCAGGATCTGCTGCTGCCCCGTCTTTCTGTCTGTGCAGTCCACCACCAAAGCGACCTCGCGCTCACCCTCAACATGACAAATGCGGACCAGGCGCTCGTGCGCCACACGCGATTGCAAGCTGGGGGAGTAGAAGTAGCGCATGTACACACTGCGGCCGGAAAGCGTTTGATGGAATTGTGCCATCAGGGGTTCGTCATCGGGGCGAATTGGCCGCAGCGAAACCTCGGTTCCATCTCTCATGGTGAATTGTGAAACCAACCCGGCAGCCGGCTCCGATTCAGATTTTGCCGGCTTTTCCGCCGCGTTCTGCGGTGGCTTAATCAGGCCTTCTCGGATTTGACTCATAGGACCCTCCCACAACGCTGAAGATCACTCCGCGATCTCAGAATGAATTCAAACCAGGGAATGCCCGCTGATCTCGACCTGGATTTCGAATTTCTGGGGCGTTGCCAGCGCGCGCGAGACCAGACACAGCCCCTTCGCCTTATACAAGAGAACGATCGCTCGCTGCCGGTTCTCTTCACTGGCAATCGTCAAGTTGGGCCTGATGACAATCTCGTTGAAGCCATAGCCAGTGTCCGTCTTGCTCACGGTTGCCTCCGCTTCCACCGCCAAGTCCGTGTATTCAAATTTCGAGTACCCAGCGATTGCATGGAAGGTCGTGGTAAAGCAACTCGCGAGGGCAGTCATCAACAGATCTTCGGGTGTCCACCTGCCTTCGACACCGCCGAACTGCGGCGGCGCCGTGAAATGAATTGCGTTTGGGGCCGAATCGGACTTGGCAATACCGGTCTGTCCCGAAGTCCACCAGGCTACAACGCGATACTTATGTTCATTTTCCATTACGTACTCCCGAGAGCTTGATTGCGTTTCACGGCCATTATTCCTGATGATTCTGCGCCAGGAGGGCCAATCAAAGCGGTGGCCGAGGTCACCGCTCCTTGTGATGCCAGTCACACATCGGGTGCTACAATACGCTGAACTGGAGGGTGCTGAATGCGCGCCCCTTACGGCTTAAATATCATCGACAACTGCGTGCTCTGTCCCGTGCGTGAGGAGCATTTATTCTGCAACTTACCTCTGTCTGCAGTACAAAAGCTGAACGAAATCAAGTCCACTGCGGTATATCCCAAATCGACGATGCTATTTATCGAGGGCCAGCAGCCACGTGGGGTATTCGTGCTCTGCGCAGGAAAGGCGAAGCTCTTCACATCTTCGAGCGATGGCAAAACAATCATCACTAAGGTTTCGGAGGCTGGGGATGTCTTGGGTCTGAACGCGACCATCTCCAATCGGCCCTACGAGGTAACGGCCGAGATGATGGAGCCGGGCCAGGCTAATTTCATCGCCCGCGACGCCCTCCTGCAATTCCTGCGCGAATACGGAGAGGTGGCATTACGAGTTGCAGAGCAACTCAGCCGCAACTACTACACCGCCTATGAGGAAATCCGAACTCTAGGTTTGACGAGTTCACCTTCAGAGAAGTTCGCCAAGCTTCTGCTCTCCTGGTCGCCAGATAAGGGTAACGCGAATGAGCCTGCGCATGTGAAGATGACGCTGACCCATGAAGAAATCGGGGAAATGATCGGCACGACGCGCGAGACAGTCAGCCGGTTGTTCTCTGACTTCAAGAAGAAACAGCTACTGCAAACAAAGGGATCCACCCTGATCATTCGCAACAAACCTGCCTTGGAGAAAATGTTGAACTCCTAAGGGTCATGTGTTGGCGTGTCACTCCGAGCCGGCACGTTAGCGCCTTCTCTAAGTCTCTGCCAGCTTCGAAAATTCGACGCGCTGCTCCAATAACGGATCCGTCGAGTTTGCAAGCTTCTGTTCGATCCGTGCGATCTGACCGCGCAACCATCCGACAAGAGCTTCTTCCAACTCGAACTGCGTGCCGCAGCGATAGAAATAGTCAATGGTCTCCCCCTTTTCATTGAGGGGAATAAACCGGCACGGCGAGCTCTCGCCCCGCAGTTCACGGGGAACGAAGTCTATCAATCGACACTCGCTGCACGGATGTGTCCGAGCGGACTCCCCTAGGTTCGGACAACTGGGCGAGTCTTCGAAGATGTAGGGAGGACGCCAGGGTGCGCGAGGAGAGCGCCCGTAGCCTCCATCTTCCACGAATTTTAGTTCAAACTTGAGGAGCTCTAACATTTGGTGCTCTTCTTGTGCCATACATCCACCTCTCTATATGGGATAGCCTCGCAGAACGCTGTCTGGGTTGCGATGATCGTTGTCACGTGGCTCCGTGATTTAGATCACAACTGTGCCGCTCCGCGCCGCGTTATTCGTACCGAAAGTCGGTACGTCGGAAGCGATCGTTACAAGTAGGACATCCCTTCGACAACTCCCAGTTCACCTCATGCGGCGGAAATCTGGGTTCCTCTTGTCTCGACAACGTTGTGCGCTGACGCCGAGGATGAGAACAGAGATATGAGACCTTCGACCAGGGTTGGGTGAGTCAGGATCGCATCGCGCAGCGCGGTGTAGGGCAGCCCGGCGATCATCGCAATCTGGACGGCGGCCAGGGTCTCCCCCGCGCCGGCACCGAAAGCCGTGAAACCGAGGATGCGATCGCTCTCAGCCTCCACGAGGGCCTTCACAAACCCGCGCGTCTCCGAAAGCGTGTGTGCACGCAGGTTGGTTTCCATTGGGACCTTAAACAGGCGATACGCTAACCCTTGAGCCTCCGCTTCTGTTTGACTCAGCCCGATTCGAGCCAGTTCGGGGTCGGTAAACAGACAGTATGGGACTTGCCTGCCCGTGGTCACACGGTTGCCGCCGGTTAAGTTGGCATGGACTGCGCGGAAATCGTCGATGCTGATGTGCGTGAATTGCGGGCTGCCTGCGACCTCGCCGATCGCCCAGACGCCGGGCGCGGTGGTCTGCAACCGCTCGTTGACCTTGATGTATCCCCGGTCGGTGAGTTCAACGCCGGCCACTTCCAGCCCGAGTCCTTCGGTGTTCGGAGTGCGGCCTGTGGCGACCAATACATGACTGCCCTTTAGGACTTTCTCAATTCCGCGCTGCTCGCCATTCTGGTCGCCATTATGCACGACGACGACACTCACCGAGTCGCCAGATTTGCCCGACACTTGCTTGATTCGTGCACTCAGGAGAATGTCGATGCCTTCATCTACGAGCAGGCTGCGAAGAGCGTCGCATACGTCCGGGTCTTCTTTGGACATCAGACGCCGGTTGCGATCGATCATCGTCACCTTGCTGCCGAAGCGGCGCATCGCCTGGGACATCTCCACTCCAACGTAACCCCCACCGATAACCAGCAAGTGTTCGGGAATTTCATCGAGTTCAAGAGCCTCGATATGCGTCAGCGGCTGCGCTTCAGCAAGGCCAGGAATTGGTTCCATCGCGGTACGCGTGCCCGTACTGACGATCACATTCGCGCCCCGCAGTTGACGTGTGGTCCCGTCGGCGAGGGTGACTTCGACTGTTCTCGGAGCCAGGAACCGGCCGGTGCCCAGTATGAACTCGGCTCCCGTGTTCCTGTAATTTTCCATATACATGTCGTTCAGGCCACGCACCATCCTGCGTTTGCGTTCTCGGACGCCCGCCATGTCGATCGCGAAGCCATCGCACATGATGCCGAATTCCTTGCTTCGGCGAAAGTACGATGCGACTTTCGCGCTGTGGATGATGTTCTTGCTCGGCAAGCACGCGATGTTCGGGCATGACCCGCCGATGTATTTGCGATCGACGACTGCGACGCGCTTGCCTTCACCAGCAAACGTCCACGCAGCGATGGTCGAGCCGGTGCCACCACCGAGAATCACCAGGTCAAATTCTTCCGGCTGCGCCTTCTTAAATACCTGAGGGGATGAGGAGCTTTCGGTATGCTTCATGCGACTTTTCCTTTCTGAGCGAACGATTGGGCGTCCCGTTCTGGGCTGTAAGTTTATCTTTTAGTTACCCTCCCCCCTCCCCCCTCAACTTTCTAAAATATTTGGAATCAGCAACTTATCGACTTTGAGCGGCGAAATTCCTCGCAGAATGTTCATAACAAAGATCTTATAAGTCAAAATCTTGAGAGCGTGGGACTTACGAGCCGATTCTTGAACGCGAGCGTCTTGCCGGTATTGCTGCGTCCATTCCTGTGCCGGGACAATGATGGAACAAATCGGGGGTCGAGCGCAAGGTCAGATGTCACAAGGCGGCTGTGAGAAAGCGGCCCACGAGATCTTCATGAGGGTATAGAAGTATGCCGTGTTGCCTGGAGTCGGAAAGATCGGTGGCGACAAAGGCTCATCGCTGCGATAAAGGGGAGCAGGGGAGGAAATCTCCCAGCTATCGGCTGACAAGTGCGCACCCTTCGGCTAAGCTCAGGGCAGGCTCTTTCGAAAACCACGAAAGGTGCGGCAGCCTCAGTTTTGGTCGTGTAGGAATAAACCTTTAAAGATGGGCCAGCCCCGCCGGAGTGGCGCCTGGGCCGACAAGGACGGGGCGTTCTAAATTCGTAATTTTGACCTCCTTATTCCTGGCGCTTCCTCGCAGCGTGCGCATTTCCGCACTTCTCCAATTGTGCCGAACCTTCCAAAGAAAGTTAACAGTTTAACCGGTTTCACACTCAGCAACTTGCCTCAGGCCGTCAAGCCAATACATCTCGCAGGACGCGGGTTGCGTTCATCCTGAAGTTTTACGAAACGCGGATTTTCAACAGACGAGGCCCTTCTTATGCTTGACCGCGAGCACGCTGGGACGTAAGGTGCTGCGCAAGTTCCAAGAGGGAGATTCGCCAGCGGCAGCATCCAGTAACGCACTTGTCAATCAGCCAGCACGACGTCCGACTGGGCAAGGGCATTCGTCGATGAGTCCGCAATACTTCTTCCGATCCGCGCGTTAAGCAAATCGGCTCCTCAATTTAGCTTTGCGAGTCAGGAACTCGTGTCTGTATCGGATACGTTCTCAAGAGGTGAGCTTATGCGTCGACCAGTATCAAGCCTGATCGCTTTTGTCATTCTCCTTTTCGTCCTTTTTGGAACCGCCATACCATCTCAGGCAAGCCCGCACATCACAAATATTAGTCCTACTTCTGCGCCGGCGGGCGGTGAGTTGATTATTGGAGGAGACGGCTTTGGCGCTACGCAAGGCACTAGTTCGGTCACCATCAATGGCCAACCGGTGACGCTGGTCTACAACTGGAGCGCCGTTCAGCTCTTCGTACAGATTCCACTCACCGCGACGACAGGAAGTGTCGTCGTCAAGGTCGCAGGCGTCAAGAGCAATTCGATCACGCTTACGATCGTTCCGGCGCCATCAATGACTAGTGTTTCATCAAGTTCCGGGCCTATCAACGACACACTCACGATTACGGGCACGAACTTTGTCGATGCGAATGAGTCTTTCCCACCGTCTGTTACGTTTTACCCAACAAACAGTTATCCGGCTTGCGGCTTTACGGCCAGCCCCATTAGCTCTACGAATACATCGATACAGGTTCAGGTGCCGCCCGGAGCGACCACTGGGCAGTTCGCTGTGTTTACCGATGGCGTGGGCAGCAATCCCTTGCCCTTCACAGTGACTGGAGCGCTAGCCCCGGTAGCCGATGCTGGAGCAGACCAGGTTGTACCGCTTGGGAGCACGGCCCAGCTCAATGGCACTGCATCCTACGACTTGAACGGGTATCCACTTAGCTATCAGTGGTCTCTCTGGAGCGCCCCAGTCGGCAGCAAGGCTGTCCTCCAAAACCCCACCAGCCCGTTCCCCACCTTCATACCGGATGTGGCGGGCCCCTACAGCGTGTCCGTTACCGTAAGCAACGGCACGTTCAGCAGCGGTCAGGCATCTGTAACAGTCGTTTCACCGCCATGGGTGTTTGGTGATCCAACAGTGAGTGCCGGGCCGGATCAAACTGTGAATGTTGGGGCGACCGTGTCGCTCGATGCCAGCGGAACGACGGACATAGCCGGCCTTCCGATTACAAGCTACCATTGGATCCTGTGGTACATGGCGAACGCTAACAGCCAGGCGGTGTTTCAGGGTACAACTCCTTTCTCCAACCCAAATTCTTTAAATCCCACGTTTGTAGCAAGCGCCGCAGGAAGCTACTTCGCTGTACTGTGGGTACAGGACAGCTACCTGGCCAGTCTGTCTCCCTATGCTGCGTCTTCTAGCGCAATTGTTAAGATCACCACGATCAACTCGCAGCCCGTGGCCAATGCCGGCCCAGTCCAAAATATTCAAGCGCCACAGACGGTGCAACTCGACGGCACTGGGTCCACTGACGTGGACGGAAATGCCCTCTCCTATTCATGGGCGATTCTCAGCAAGCCCGCCGGCAGCACAGCGACGCTGAGCAACCCGTCCTACCCGCAACCGACGTTTTACGCCGATGTCGTAGGTCCCTACGTCGTTCAACTCATCGTCAACGATGGCACGATCAATAGCCTGCCAACTTGTTCAACGAGTTCGGCCAGCCGCACCTCGACGGTAACGATTACCAATGCGGAAATCATCCCCATCGCCGATCCGGGTCCGGCCCAGACTGCTCCCATCGGCGCAACCGTCACGCTGAGCGGAGCCGACTCCGTCGATTTTGACGGCCACCCTCTGAGCTATAGCTGGACTATGCTCTCCAAACCTTCCAGCAGCAACGCCAGTTTGTTCTTTCCCACGTCAGCGAATCCGTACTTCACTGTGGACGTAGCCGGAAAGTACGCAGTTCAACTCATCGTGAACGATGGCGTCATGAACAGCACGCCTCAGACGGTGTTGATTTCCACCGACAACTCACGGCCAGTTGCGGATTCGGGGCCGCACCAGACACTTCTGGTGGGGAGCACGGTGCAGCTATCGGGTGCGGCGTCAAATGATGCTGACGGGAATTCTCTTACCTACCAATGGGCGATCCTGTACCAGCCTTCTGGAGCCCATGCTGTCTTGTCGAGTTCTAAAACAGTAGACCCGACATTTGTGGCGAGCGTGGCGGGCCTGTACGTGGTGCAACTGATCGTGAACGACGGGCAGTTGAACAGTTCGCCCGTCACGACGTGGATTAAAGCAGAATCACAGAACCAAGCCCCGGTAGTGAGCGCTGGGCCAAACCAGACGATTACATTACCGATCAATACAGTCAGTTTGAACGGCACAGCAACGGACGATGGGTTGCCCAACGGGACTCTGATCATCACTTGGAGTGTGGTGAGCGGCCCCGGAACGGTGACTTTTTTTAATCCCAATGAGGCTGTCACGCAGGCAACGTTTTCGGCAGCTGGCACATACGTGCTGAGACTAACTGCGAACGACACGCTTCTCTCGACCAGCGCGACCACGACAGTTATGGTTAATCCCCCTTTGGATCAACCGCCGGTGGTCAGCGCAGGCCCGAACCAGACGATTACGTTGCCCGCGAATATCGTCACGCTAAATGGCTCCGCAACCGATGGAGGGCTACCGCTTACGACTACCTGGTCTGTGGTTTCAGGAGCAGGGCCAGTCTTATTTGCCAATGGAAGCGTTCCAGTAACGACGGCGATGTTCACGATTGCGGGCGTCTACGACTTGCGGTTGACGGCAAGCAATGGGCAAACCTCTGCGAGTGCGGATGCGACGATTACTGTGAATCCACAACCGAACACTCCGCCATCCGGCACGATAGTGCTTACCCCCGCCAGCGCCGGACCCATCAATACGGGAACGGCACAGCAACTCCAAGCCACCGTCACAAACAATCTTGGCGGGGCAATCACTAATACGTTGGTGACCTTTAAGGTGAGTGGTCCAAACGCAACCACTGGCACGGCAACCACAAACAGCAACGGAGTCGCGACATTTAGTTATACGGGAACAAAGGCGGGAGTAGACGCAGTGGTGGCAACCGCGACGGTGGGCTCGCTCCCGCTGACCTCAAACAGCAGCATGATCAGTTGGGTACTGTCGTCCCCGGGAATTACGGGATCGACGGTGACGGGCCAGTTCTTCGTTTCTCCGCACGGCTCCGGGACGTTTGATATTGCGAAGGGAACCACGGCGGCGTTCACTCAGACTTTTGCGTCCATCAACTTCAATCCGCCCACGGGCAGTATTCCGGGAATGCCCAACACGATCGGCGTGGCGACGGTTCCTTTTACCGACGTGACGACCGATGCGAACGGCAACTATACAGGCAGCGTGATCGCGCAAGGCAATGGACTCCAGGCCGGCGCGGGAACGCTGGCAACGTTCGAAGCGGTATTCACCGGAACGTTCACCGTGGCAGCGGCGGGAGAGGTTACCTTCAATTTTCTTAATGCGGACGGATTTGTTTTCGGAATCGGCAACGGCGCCCAGCGAGTGAGCGGTACCTACGTCGATCCGCCCACCTCGACGGCTTTCAATGGATACGCCGTGATGGGTTCCTTCAACACGGTTACGGCGCCTGTGGCGAACACAATTACGGTGAAGTTTCCGGCAGCCGGTTCTTATCCCTACGAAGTGGACTATGCAGATTCTAATCAGGTGAGCCTGATCCCCCCTGGGTCTACCTGGAAATATCAGATAGCGAATCCGACGCTAGGTAATATCACTTCGATCTCACGGAGCAATGGCATAGTAACCATCAGCGTGAATCAGAATCTCAGCAACTTCGTTAAAGGCACTGTGGTTACGGTTTCTGGCGTCACCGATGCGACGGATTTTCCGAACTCCAATCAAACCGTGACCAACGTCAATTCTGATGGAGGCGAGAACACAACGTTTACCGTTACTTGGGCAGGTTCGAATGCATCCTCTTCCGGAGGGACACTGAACGAGCAGCTGGCTCCTGCATTTTTCTTGATCGGGTTCGACGATTCAGGATTTTCCCTTGGGCAGGCGCCTTTCACGAATGTAGTGGGAGGTACCGGCACTCAAGGCTGCCCATTGATCGGCAAGACACTGTTCCCAGAGTTCGGCATTGTGGACCTGCGGAAGCTGATCACGCTGCCTCCTGGAGCAACGAATGTCCAGGCTCAGGTGGCCATCGACAACGATTTCACATTGTGGGTGAACGGCACCCAGGTGATCAATCAGATTCACGAAAATTGCGCGTTCGAATGGAACTACACCGTTTCCATTCCTGACAACCTGTGGGTCTCTGGCACCAACCTTATTGCCGTACAGGCGCGCGACCGCGGACTCGATACTGGGTTTGAGTTCAACCTGGTCGGTCCTTCCAGCCTTACTCCGGCAAAGCCGCAGACCCTCCTGATGTCAACGAATGTCAACACGGGCCAGAGTTCCGTGACCATGGCTCCGAGCGCCAACTTCACTCAGATACTTGGGCAGCCGACAACTTTTACCGCTCTTGTCACCTCAACGTCCGGCGCACCCGCACCCAACATTCCGGTGACCTTCAACGTTGCCGGAGCCAATCCGCAGCAGGTGATCATCACCACGGGATCCAGCGGAACCGCTTTGTTTAGCTACGAAGGATTTTTTGTCGGCACTGACATCGTGGAAGCGTCAGCCCAGGTCGCCACCACGCCTGTAGTTTCAAGCCAGACGCAAGTGGCGTGGACGTACCAGACGATCCTTCCACAACTGGGTACGCTGGTCCTCAGCCCAAGTAACACGCAGAACCAAACCGTCGGAGGGACGCAGACATTTACTGTGCAGGCGCTGGACGGTTCCGGCCACGCGGCGCCTAACGTTTCGGTGACCCTGATCGTCAGTCTTGACAATATTCAACAGTCGACTAAAACCACAGATTCTTCGGGAATGGCTACTTTCAGTTATGTGGGCGGAAGGGCTGGAACAGACACTGTAGAAGCCGACGCGAACATCAACGGCACGGCCGCCTTTTCAAACCTAGTGACCGTCAATTGGGCAGGCCAGTCGGGTGGCGGAACCACCTACGTATTCACGCCGCAAGGGTGGATTGGCACGCCGCTAATTGGGGCGATTGTCCAGGGCCAGGTGCCAATCATGCTCGCCTCTGGAATCACGCTGACCTCCGGGACTCTCCAGTACTTCCCCAGCTCGAATCCTTCCAATGTGACGGTGCTGAATGCAAATACCACGGGAACAGGCCCGCTCGCTCTTGGAACAATCGATACCACGCTCTTGGCGAATGGCCAGTACACCATTCAGCTTCAGGCAATTGCCTCCAACGGCGCCGCTCAGCTCAACGAAACCGTTGTGAGCGTGACCGGAGAAAACAAACCGGGCCGGGAAACCGTCACGGTCACGGATCTGAAGGTTCCACTGGCTGGAATTCCCATCAACATCACGCGAACCTACGACAGCCTGAATCGCGGCACGGTGGAAGACTTCGGCAATGGCTGGAAATTGGGGACCACGGTCGAGCTGAGCGTGGACCTGCTTTTGAACGTCACGTTTACGATTGACGGGAAGCGTCAGACTTTTTACTTCACGCCCCAATCCACTGGATCAGTGTTTTTCCCCTGGTTACTCGTGCCACACTACACACCGCAGCCCGGATTCCACGGGACGCTGACTTCAAACGGATGCGGAATCCTGATTTACTCGGGTGGAACCTTAGTCCAAGATTCATCAGGAGTGGTGTGCTTCCCGGGCGGCACTTATCTACCAACCGTCTACACGTATACGGACGCTGCTGGGCGCGTCTACACCGTCGCCAGTAGCGGCCAGTTGCAAACCATCAAGGATTTAAACGGCAATATCCTAACGTTTGCTTCGAATGGAATCACCAGCAGCGCGGGCGGGGTCGTAGTTCCATTCGTCCGGGACAGTCAGGGCCGGATCACGCAAATCACCGACCTCAACCAGAACAACTACGTTTATACCTACGACACTTCTTGTGGGACTGGGAATCTGTGTTCGGTCACGTTCCCGGGCGTCAGCAATCCGGCAACGTACACCTACTACAGCGATACGAGCATAGACAATCATCTATTGCACACTCTCACTGACCCGAATGGCAGCACATGGATCAATACGTACTACACGGCAGACACGCAAACCTGTGTCGGGTGCGTGGGGCGACTGCAGAGCGTGCAGAGTCCCTCCGTGCCCGGGTCGGGGGGAACCTCGGCGCCTTACATCACCCAGTATTCCTACAACGCGACCACGAACGCGACCACAACAACCAATCCCGACGGCGGGATCGTAGTCCAGACCAACAATACCTTCGGCAAGCCGCTGGTCGTTACGGACGCGCTGAACCACACCACGACGTACGCCTACGATGCCAACCAGAACCTTGTCAGCCAGACCGATCCCTCGGGCAACACGACCATCTACACTTACGACGCGAACGGCAACCGGACCTCGATCAAGGATCCAGCGGGCGACGTCAGCACTAAAGTTTACAACCAGTTTTCAGAAATCACATCCGCGACTGATGCCGTGCAACCGCCCAACACCACAAACTTCTTCTATGACGTTAATTTCAATCCCAACAAGGCGACGGACTCCATTGGCCAGCTCTATGCGGCTACTTATGACGCTCAGGGCAATGCGGTAACTCGAACCGACGCAAACGGAAATACAACCCAGTTGACATATGATTCCAAGGGCAACCTGGTCAAAGTGGTCGATCCTTTGAACGAGGTGAACAGCTTTACCTATGACAACATGGACCGCGTTCTCAGTCGGACCGATCCGCGGCAGAATCAAACCGTCTACGCGTACGACGCTCTGGGGAATCTAACTGACACTACCGATCCGCTCGGGCACGTCGTTCGCTCCACGTACGACCTGAACGGCAACAAGCTTACTGACGTCGACCCCTTGGGCCGAATCACGTCTTATGCGTATGACAACCTGAACCGGCTCATCAAGGTCACCTATCCCGACCAGAGTACGAAGCAGTATACGTACGACTTCCGCAACAACAAGACCAGCGAGATGGATCAGTTGGGACGCACGAACCTGTATCAGTACGATCTCGCGGGCGAGCTGCAAAGCATCACGTACGCCAACAGTACGGCAGACTCTGGAACAGTGAAGTATGCGTACTATCCAAACGGTCTGAAGCAAACGCTGACTGACGAAGTGGACAACAACACTACGTACACCTACGACGCGGCCAGCCGGCTGACAAACGTGAAAGACGCCCTGGGCAACAACACGGGCTATGGCTACGACGCCGATAGCAGGCGGTCGAGCATGACCGACGCCAACCAAAACACGACGACCTACGCCTACGATGCCCGCAGCCGCTTGCAAACCGTGATCTATCAGGATACGACCAAGGATCAGTACACCTATGACGGCGTGGGGAATCAGTTGACGTTTACCGATCAGGCGCTAAACAAGACGACGCGGAAATACGACTTGGTCAATCGGTTGATCTCCGTCACCGATGCACTCACGCCCGCCGGCGTAACCCAATATGTATACGATCCGGCGGGGAATCTTCTAAGCACCAACGACGCGAACAGTCACATCACCTCGTTCCAATATGACAGCCTGAACCACAAAGTGTTGCGGGCTCTTCCCGTGGGCATGGTCGAGACGTTTGCTTACGATGCGATGGGTAACGTGAGCGCCAAGACGGACTTCAACGGCAAGACCACAACCTACAGTTACGACACGCTGAACCGGCTGCTTAAGAAGACGCCGGATCCGTCGTTCAGCGCCCCCAGCATCAGCTTCACCTACTTCCCGACCGGAACGCGGCAGACGATGGCGGACGCCAGCGGCTCGACCTCGTATACCTATGACAACCGCAACCGCCTGAAAACGAGCGCCACTCCCGAAGGCACGCTCAACTATACCTACGATGCCCACAGCAATCTGTTGACGATTCTTTCGTCGAATACCAACGGGGCATCGGTTACGTACACTCCCGATAAGCTGAACCGGGTTGGGACGGTGACGGATAGCCGCCTGGTGGCGCAGGGCGTGTCCTCGGCGACAACCACCTACAACTACTTTCCGGTGGGAACCCTGCAAAACTACACGTACTCGACCAACTCGGTGCAGACTGCCTACACGTACGACACGCTGAACCGGCTGAAGACCATAGGATCGAGCAAGGGAAGCAGTTCCCTGTCGAGCTTCGCCTACACTCCGTTCCCCGCGGGGAATGTCCAGACCGTTGCCGAATTGAGCGGACGCGCGGTGAACTACGGGTATGACAACGACTATCATCTGCAATCCGAGACCATTACCGCCGATCCAGGCCACAACAACGGGGCGGAGACCTACACCTACGACCCAGTAGGCAACCGCAAGACGCTGAGTTCCACCATCCCGTCGCTGCCGGGCAGTAATTCCTATTCCTACGACGCCAATGACCGCTTGAGCACTGACACCTACGACAACGACGGCAACACTATTTCTTCCGGCGGGACCGCGAACACCTACGACTTCGAAAACCGCATGCTCACGCACGGAGCGGTGAGCATGGTCTACGATGGCGACGGCAATCGAGTAAGCGAGACGGCCGCCGGGGTGACGACGAAATACCTGGTCGACACACTGAATCCTACGGGCTACTCGCAGGTGCTCGACGAACTGGTCAGTGGCTCAGTAACGAAGACGTACACCTACGGCCTGCAGCGCATCAGCGAGAACCAGCTCTCCGGCAGCACGTGGACGCCAACCTTCTACGGCTACGACGGCCACGGCAACGTGCGGTTCACCACCAACACCGCAGGCACGGTGGGCAACACCTACCAGTTTGACGCTTTCGGCATGCCCATCGCCGCCACAGGGACTATCACGAATAGCTATCTGTACAGCGGAGAGCGCTTCGACAGCAATCTCAACCTGTACCACCTCCGGGCACGGTACTACAACGTCCTAACGGGTAGATTCGAGACCATGGATTCTGATCCCGGGAACATCGTTCACCCGAAAACTCTACATAAGTACGTCTATACTGGGAACAATCCCGTCAATGCCATTGATCCGACGGGGAAAGGTTACCTTGAGTATCTGGGACAAATCTTAGGAGAGGATACGCTCGCTTTGCGGTGGTCAGCGCTAGCGGTCCGAACAGAATTGTTTGAGGCGTGCCTTGTGGGAGAGATTATACAATGGAGAGAAATCGGCTTGAGTCTTCCCGAAGCAATCGCGGAGGCCACTGTTTATTGCAGTGCCCTATACCCCCCGATACCGTAACAAATGTTCCTCGCGGAAGGCGGTTTGGCCGCCAAAGATGAGTTTTATGGAATCCAGATCATCCTATGATGTAGGGAAGTTTCTAGCAGCAGTAAAGGATTTCGAAAGGGTTATTGAGTTAAGCGAGCAGCTCTGCCAAGACGGTGGCAAGTTAGCTCGCCTTTTTGGTGTCTTTTTTGCGATGACGGTCGCATTTGCGATTCGATCCAGTTTGGCCATTGGCGAGCGCGATTTGCCCGAAATGGCCGCAGATATTGGAGCGGATGGATCTGGCTCTACCGATGCAGAACAGCAGAGCGTTCCGACACTTAATACCGTGCGTACTGCGATACCAAAGGTTGTTGCCGCCGTAGCCTCGAGCAACAGTGCCGCAACCACGAGTGCTCTTGCAGGGATGGGAGTACTTGCTCTTTGTCCCAATCCAGGAGAACAGTTGTCCAGGCTGGAATGGATGACTGCAAACGTTGGTAGCGGCAATCGGCTGATACTCCTGGTTGAACTCGCTCTCTTCGCTGTCGAGCTTCGAGAGTTTGATCGTGCCACGAGATACGTTGCCGAGGCACGCGCCTTGAGTCCGACTTCATGGGAATTCTACAACCTGTGCGTACTGGAAGGCCTGTTTGCATTGAGGGCCGGGAAGCAGGGCGAGGCGCTCCAATGGTTGGAAAAGTCAAGTAATGCCTGCCAGGTTGACGAACATGTATCCCTCAACTGTGCGATCCGTGCTCCTAATTTTTTGCTGGCGCAAGAGCTGCTAGCACAAGGAGTGCGACCCGCGGTCATAAGACACCTGTCGGCTTGCAAGTATGTGTGGAATTATGCCCAGCTGCCATTTGAAAAATGGGTCGGGATCATCGAGCATGGCGGGATTCCGAACTTGCAGGGCTCGGAAGAGGTTCAGGCATTAAACCAACCATATTGGAAACTACGGACGGCGTGGATGCGAGCTCGTTGTCTTGAAGAAGGGAGAGAACTGCCCCCAATTGAGCCGAATTCGAAGTCCCCAGCTGAGGTTCTGAAGGCGAGGGAAAGGCTTCTGGAAGAACAGCAGCGGTACGCGGACAAGATCGTGAACCAGACCATTAAGTACCTCGATGATTGAGGTGTCGGATCGCGCCTGACAAGACGGTCGGTGGCTGACCGACACCATTTCCTCGGCGGACCATCGCCAATACCTACGACTTCGAGAACCACATGCTCAGCCACGGGACCGTGAGCATGGTCTACGATGGCGACGGCAATCGGGTAAGCGAGACGGCCGCTGGGGTGACGACGAAATACCTGGTCGACACACTGAATCCGACGGGTTACTCCCAGGTCTTGGAAGAACTGGTCAGTGGCTCGGTGAAGAAAATGTACACGTACGGCCTGCAGCGCATCAGCGAGAATCAACTCTCCGGCAGCACGTGGACGCCAACCTTCTACGGCTACGACGGCTACGGCAACGTTCGGTTCACAACCAACGCTGCGGGCACGGTGGGCAATACCTACCAGTTCGACGCCTTCGGCATGCCCATCGCCAGCGCTGGGACGATCGCGAACAACTATTTGTACAGCGGCGAGCGCTTCGACGACAACCTCGACCTATACCACCTGAGAGCGCGGTTTTACAACACGCTGACGGGCCGGTTCGAGACTTTGGATCCGGAACCGGGCAAGATCTATGACCCAGCAACATGACAAGGATTTGATGAGGCGAAAGACGGTTGCGCGATCCGTCCTTCCAGAAGATGGCGTGGCCATTGCTGGCCGGTGAGGTCGCGGTAGCAGGGAACTGCCGCCTACGATCCCATCAGTTCGCCGTCGACGCGTGTCCTCCGGTTTCATCCCAAATGCGTACGCCCTGCGTCTCCTTCAGCAGCAGACTCCCCACGACAAACGTGATGCCGGCAACAATCATCGGGTAATAAAGCCCAGCATAAATATTGCCCGTAGCCGCGACCGACCAGAGACCGATCAGCGGCAACAAACCGCCAAACACTCCGTTTCCTATGTGATAAGGCAGAGAAACCGACGTGTAACGAATCTTCGCCGGAAAGGCCTCGATCAGGTAGGCCGCGATCGGTCCGTAAACCAGACACACATAAAGAACTTGTATAAACACTAACAAAACCAACATGCGGAGATTCGGATTCGGGGCTTCCTTGGCTGGTACCAGTACGCCGTTCGCCCCCGTGGTCATTGGGGTGAGTTTGGTCGCACCAGTCACTTTGTCCTTGGCGGACGTTACCGTGACAATGTTATTCCCTGCGGCGCGTTCCATCGCCTTGTAGATCGGTATATAGGTGACGACCGCAAGCAGGCAACCCGCCATCATCAGCTTCTTCCGGCCGATTCGGTCGGAGAGCGCTCCCACTACCGTGAAGAACGGCATCCCTAGCAGCACAGCGAGCGCTACCACCTCATTTACAGTTTTGCCATTAATTTTCAGGATCCCCCCCAGGTAGAACAACGCATAGTACTGCCCGGTGTACCAGACCACGCCCTGCCCCGCGGTCGCTCCTAAGAGCGAAATTAGGACGAGTTTCAAATTCGCCCATTTGCCGAAGGCATCCTTAAGTGGCTGAGCGGAAGTCATCCCCGTACTCTTGAGCTGAGCGAAGATGGGCGACTCCTTCATCTTCAAGCGGATGTAGAGTGAGATCAGCACCAGGATGATGGACACGAGGAAGGGGATGCGCCATCCGTAAGCAGAAAAAGCGTCCTTCGACATCGAGTATTGAGTACCCAAGATTGCGATGAGCGAGAGGAAGAAGCCCAACGACGCCGTGATCTGGATGAAGCTGGTGTAGAATCCGCGCTTGTTGTCGGGGACGTGCTCGCCCACGTAAACCGCGGCACCGCCATATTCCCCACCCAGCGCTAGTCCTTGCAAGACGCGGATCAAGAGGAGCACGATCGGTGCGAACCAGCCTGCCGTCTTAAACGTCGGCAACAGGCCGATGGCAAATGTCGAAAAGCCCATGATGGAAAGCGTGACGAGAAAGGCATACTTGCGCCCAACCAGGTCGCCGATGCGGCCAAAGAATAATGCGCCGAAAGGCCGCACCAGGAAGCCGACCGCGAAAGTCGCAAGATAGGCGAGATAGGCGAACGTGTCGTTGCCTTGGGGATAGAACTTCAGGGCCAAGATCAACGTCAGACTGCCGAAAATGTAGAAGTCGTACCACTCGATCATGGTGCCGACAGACGAGGCCATGATCACGCGCCAGATGCTGTACTCTGCCTTGCCTGTTCCCGCGACTTGCGCAGCATTCGCCATACTTCCTCCATTTACCTGCAGTATCTGTCCTGGACTTACGTTTGCAGTCCCAGGTACTACACGGCTTCGGAACACCCCCACCAAAACGGCAACGCGAGATATTTAGACAGCGAAGGCGGTCTTAGACTTGGCTGCAGCCATGATCAGCCTCGCCGGAGATGGTATCACCACCCGCAAGGCGGCTTTCGTCGCAGACGTGTTTCCTCCGGTCTGTGCCAGACGGCCAGCCATTTTACTACCGCTTGTGCGACCCGGGGCGTATTCGAGGCGAGACCAGTTGACATGCCGCGGCCCCTTCTCCTTCGAGCATCCGCAGTCGGTCGCGTATGTCATCGCAAAGCAACGTGACAGAAATATCGCCGAAGGCCTCGGGATAGCGGTCGAGCCGCCGTAGCGCAGCCTGCAACAGGAGCAGGGCTCCCAGGGGATTGTTGCGCTGCAGGTGATGGAACGCCGCTGTCACCTGGATCAGTCCCTGCAAGAACGTCTTCTCCGGCTCGGGCGACCCCAGCCAGACGCTTTCCCACGCCTCATGTGCGGTAAAGAACTCGCCTGCATCGTAGAGTCGTAGGCCTTCCGCCAGGGGCCCCTCGGTCCAATCAAGTTTCATCGGCTGCGACCTATACTACAAGCTAGCATGGTACGAGCAGAGATCCCCGCCAGCCTCACCCGGAATCGTTCCTACGATCAGAGAAGGAATGCAACGTGCCGCCGCCATGACCGGACACTCAGTATCAATGTGAAAAAATATTAACTTTCTTTTTAATCACTGCGTCACAAAGCCTTCCTAGAATTCCCACTCATCCTGATTAAGAGATTTTCCTGTGTCGTGGAGCAGTCCCCGATGAATCGGACTTCTGCCCAAATCAGTGCGCAACCTGACGTTTTGCCATTTCCTATTGAGGAGCTCCTGCGTATGAAGCCAAGTCATTCCGCCTCGATTCTCCCCTGCGGTTTGAAGTTCACTGCTGGCCTGATACTCGCGCTGCTCTGGGCGACGATGGCGCTTGCGCAAGTGGACCGAGCAGTGCTCGAAGGTACGGTGAAAGATCCGAGCGGAGCGACTGTAGTGGGGGCCAGGGTCAAAATCATGGCCGTGGACACCGGCATCACGCAGGAGCAAACGACCAATTCGAGCGGCTACTACCGCCTTCCCGGCCTGGCGGTTGGACGCTACACCGTGACGGTTGCGAATACCGGCTTCAAAACAAAGGTGATCGAGGACGTGATACTAGACGTTGGTCAAACGCGGACTTTGGACGCTACGCTTGCGGTAGGCGCGCCAACCGAAAAAGTTGAGGTGAAGGCGTCGGCAGCTCCCGCGGACCGCAGTTCCGCGGAGGCGTCCACCGTTATTCGAACCGATCAGATCGCAAACCTGCCCAACAACGGACGCGACTGGTCCAGCTTGTCTTTGCTCGCGCCGTTCGCTCAAGATGATGGCGGGGGCGATCAGCGCACCATCCGGTTCGCTGGCCGCGCCCGTGACGACAACAACTTCCAGATTGACGGCGTCGATGCCGGCGGCATTCAGGAGCAGGCTCAAAAATCACAAACCCGCCTGCAGATTTCGCAGGATGCAATCGAAGAGTATCGCGTCAACAGCGCTTTGTACGACGCCGAGTACGGTACTCAGTCTGGGGGCCAGATCGATGTCGAGACCAAGCACGGCACCAACGACTGGCATGGCAGTGTGTTTGGCTACCTGCGAAATTCGGCTTTTGATGCTCGGAATTTTAACGACTTTGACGTTAATGGAAACCCTGCCATTCCCCCGTTCCGCTACGGCCAATATGGAATGTCGTTTGGCGGTCCGGTCGTCAAGGACAAGCTATTCTTCTTCGTGAACTACGAGGGTCTTCGTCAATACGGCGCAACGACGAATCAGCTTCAGGTACCGAATACCGCCACAATTCAGAGAACTCTGACCACCTCACCGCAGATGTGTTCCATCCTTCAGGCGTTTCCCTGGCACGCGTCGGCCGGTTCCACCGGAAATTGCAGTCCCCTGCACGTCTATCCCGACGCGGCCTTTAAGGACCTAACCCACGGCCTCAACGGCAATCCACCTGTGCCCGATTCCGATCAGCTCACGGCCCCGGCCCCAACCACGGTCCATGAAGACACCTGGCTCATCCGAATGGATTACAGGATCAGCGATAAGACCACACTATACGGTAGTGCCCACCGGGACATCAGCCTGGTGAGCGGCACCAACGGTAGTGGTGCTCTTCCCTACGACCTGGTTAAGACGATCAATCATCCCGCGGGTTACTATATTGCCCTTCAAAACACTTTCTCACCGCGCCTGCTGAATGAGGTTAAGGTTTTCGTAAACCGCGCTCCCTTCATCAATCCGCAGGCAGGTCCCCTGGATTACGCAGTCCAAACGAACAACTGGGCCACGATCAATGACATCAACGCGGATCACGAAGTCGGCACGACGTATGGCGTCGTCGACAACCTTACCTGGGCTCGCGGCCGCCATACCTTCAAGACCGGCATGGAGATTCGCCGGGTTCGACTGAATCAGGGCAAGACTGCCGACAATATCCTCAATTTTACGGACGGCGACCCGGCCGATGCGGGCTTTGTGAAAGCGCTGTTATACCAGATTTCCTTTACCGCCCCGTGGTGCTGCCATAAGTATCGGCGCACATTCTATATGCCTTATTTTCAGGATGAGTGGAAGGTGACCCCGAATCTCACCCTAAATCTTGGGCTGCGCTGGGAATACTATGGAGTGGCTCACGAGGCCGACAACCGGACCACCGTTTTCGATGTCAACGAATTTCATGGAGTCTGCCTTGGATCAGGTTCGACCAACGGGCCGTTTCCCACTCCGATCAACACGCCACCCTGTCCAAAGAACCCGGCTCTTTACAATCCGGATTACAAGAACTTCGATCCCCGCGTCAGCATCGCCTGGGCCCCGAGTATTTTTCACGGGAAGACCGTTATCCGGACGGGGTTTGGAATCTACCATGGAGCGGCTCAAAATGATGACTTGAACGCCGGCTTGGAGAGCGACAGGTTCACGGCATTCGTCAATATCGACCCAACGCAATCCCAAGGTACACCACTGTTGCCCGCTTACCAGCAGGAAGTCCCAGACCTGAGTGGCTTGCAGAACAATCCCAATATCCCTTTTTCGCTTCTTCAGCAACCTCGCGCTCTGCAGCGGCATGGACGCCGCGACCTGTATGCGGAGAACTGGGGCCTCACTATCGATCGTGAATTGCCCGCCAATCTTCTGGTGTCGGCCCAGTATCTGGGAACTCGCGGAGTGCGCTTGTTCTCCCGCGGTGGCGTCAACTTTTGCCTTACCAAACCCGACTATAACGGAAACTGCACCCGGGTGCTGGACCAGTACTATCCCGATCCCAACAACCCGGGGGGCACGATTGATCCTTACGGCTCAGTTGACTATAAATCTGACATCGGGGCGAGCACTTACCACGCTCTTCTTCTGAGTTTGGAGCGACGCTTCTCCAGCGGCCTTTCCTTCCAGAGCCGATACACCTGGGCTCATTCCATCAATGATGGTTCGGTCGGCGGTGGCGAGTCGAACGGCCCCGAAAACGTGAATTGCCTCCGCTGCGATAAGGGACCCAGCGTGTTCGATATCCGCCACAACTTCACGACAAACCTGGTATATGAGCTCCCCTTCGGCCCCGGCAAACCTTATCTCAGCGATTCGGGTGCGATTGGCAAGATCGTGGGCGGATGGAGTGTCAGTAGCATCGGCCTCTGGCACACCGGCCATCCTCTTACCGTCACAATGAACATCAACTCCACTCAACTTCCCGACAATAACGATCAGACCACACAGAGGCCCGATCTGGTTCCCGGAGTGCCGGTCCTGCTCGGCGGAGGAGCACCGAACCACACCCTTCAGATCAACCCCGCAGCATTTGCCCCGCCGCCGCTCGATCCAGGCGGTGTAGTCACACAGATCATCAACCCCGGCCCCAACCAGACCGATGTATGTCAACTCTCCTGTGGCTTGGTGAGCCGATTTGGCACCGCGCCCAACGGAGTCATTCGCGCGCTCCATTCCTGGCAGATTGACTTTGCGCTCATGAAGGAAACGAGGCTGACAGAGCGCGTTTCGATGAAGTTTGGGGTGCAATTCTTCAACATCTTCAACCACGTCCAGTTCGGAGATCCGAGCACCGATAACCTGACGCTTAACTACAGCGCGGTGGGAGTTCAGCAAACACCCGGGGGACCCATCCAGACAGTGCAGTCGCTAAGCCCCAAGGGCAATCTGGGACAGATCACCTCGACCAACAACTTCAACAACAACAACGACAACTCCGCTTCTCCCAACACGGGTACTGGCTTGCCAAGGCAGATTCAATTCATGCTCCGCTTCGAGTTCTAGCCGCAGAAAACGGAATGATTGCGAGATTCAGGTTCCTTTCAGGTTGAACGAATAAAGTTCATTCAGGCGGATTGTCGTCGCCAAAGCTTCTGTCGAAAAGGATCGCGAGAACTCATGAGAAACGAATCTTTCGCATTGTTGCGAACACGCCTACGAACATGCTTGATGGTTGCAGGTTTCGCACTTTTGTTTTGCGCGCTTCCGGCAGCTGCCGCTCCGCCTTCGGATGGCTACACCGTGGTCAAGAAGATCCCGATCCCCGGCCAGGGCAGTTGGGACTACCTCAGCGTGGATGAAGCCGCGCGGCGTCTGTACGTTTCTCACGGAACGCAAGTGGAAGTGATTGATGTGGATTCGCTCGCCATTGTCGGCAATATCCCGAACACGATGGGCGTCCATGGAATTGCGATTGCGCCGGAACTGGGACGCGGGTTTGTGAGCAACGGCCAGTCCGCGACGGTTACGATTTTCGATCTCAAGACACTGAAGCCGATTGCTGACGCGCCGACCGGCAAGAAGCCCGATGCCATCATCTACGATCCGGCCAGCTCGCGAGTCTTCGCGTTCAACGGCGGCAGCAATAGCTCAACAGCCATCGACGCCGCCACGGGCAAGGTCGCAGGCACGGTCGATCTTGGCGGCGGGCCTGAATTCGCGGCTGCGGACGGCAACGGCTTCGTTTACGACAACCTGGAAGATGAGAGCCTGGTTCTAAAAATCGATTCCCGCAAACTCACAGTCGAGAAGCGGTGGCCCACCGCTCCATGCGCTTCCCCCAGCAGCCTGGCCATGGACCGCGCCAACCGCCGTCTGTTCGTGGGTTGCCGAAGCAAAGTGATGGCGGTCATGAATGCCGACACGGGCCAGGTCATCACCACGCTGCCGATTGGCGATCACGTGGATGCGACCGCTTTCGATGAAGCGACCAAGCTGATCTTCAACTCCAATGGCGAGGGAACCATCACTGTGATTCGCCAGGATAGTCCCGACAAATATTCCGTGGTCGAAACCGTGAAGACTTTGCCGCGGGCCAAGACCATGGCTCTCGATCCGAAAACGCACCGGCTCTTCCTGTCCACGGTAGAATCGGGGCAGTTCGAAGTGCTGGTCGTGGAAAAATAGGCTGTCCCTGGGTTCAGGGCGTAAAGTTTAACTATGCTTTCGCAACGCCGAGCTTTCGTGCACAAGGTGTCGCTGCTGTGCGTAACGGCAGCGCTATTTGCGTTGACTGGTTGCACAAAGAAGTCGAGCGCTCAGACGTCGGTTGATTTGCAGCAGACGGTGAGTGTTCCGTTTCGCTTCGTGGCCTACGGTGACACTCGCTTCCATGACCCTAAAGATACGGAAGCCGCCAATCCTCCCGTGCGCCAGGCGCTGGTGCAGGCCATCGCCGAGGCCAACCCCGCGTTCGTGTGCTTCACCGGCGACATTGTTTACAACGGCAACGACGCGAACGACTGGAAGACCTGGGACACCGAGACCAGCATCTGGCGTGACAAGAATATCCCAATTTATCCCGCGCTCGGCAACCACGACCTCCATGGGAACGAGAAAGATGCTTTGGGCAACTACTTTCAGCGCTTCCCCGACCTGAAGAACAGCCGCTACTACTCGGTAAGGGCCGCGAACTCGCTAGTGCTGGTACTGGACAGCGCTCTGGAGGAAACATCCGGCCCGCAAAGCCAGTGGCTGGCTGACAAGCTGGACAACATCCCATCAGATGTGGACTTCGTCTTCCTTATGTTTCACCATCCGCCTTACACCAGTTCCTCGGACGAGAAGAAGTATGGTGGGGGGCACTCTGCCCGACCCCACGAACAGTCGCTGGCAAAGATGCTGGAGGAACGCCAGGCCCACACCCGCGCGCGTTTCGTGGTTTTCTCCGGACATGTGCACAACTACGAGCGCCACGAGCACGGCGGCGTTACTTACTTCGTTACCGGTGGAGGAGCGGCTCATGCCTATCCCATCGAGCGTGCCCCCGACGACCCTTTCCAGAGCAAAGAAGTGAACTACCATTACCTCCTCGTTGAAGTTGACCATCAGCAGTTGAAAGTCACGATGAACCGCCTGGAGTTGAACAACGGGAAGGCGGTGTGGACGCAGCCAGATTCGGTGAAGATTGCGCTTCCGGCCGCAGCGTCCAGCAAATCGGCGGCGCGCTGACCACCCTACGCTTAACGACCTCGCCGGGCAGCCGGGACGGGTGTACACTGTCTGGCAGCCTTCCAAGCCCACAGGGAACCCTACTGGTGGGTACGCCGACCGAGTCCGCCCTGCCTTCCCCCCGGCGATGGCTGGAGCCTTATGAGGAGTTCTCCGGAAGCCGAGCGACGTGTCACACCTAGCGGAGCGGCACGAGGCTTCTTCTTTGTCTACACCTACTTTCCCTATTTTCTGTTATGCCTGATCTCGCTCTTCGTTGGCTTGACCCTTGCCTTCGCACAAGGTGATTCTCAGCCGACTGCTGCTCCAAACGCCGGCGCCCAGTCTGAAAACAAGCAGAACGTGGCGGAGGTCGCTTCTCACGATGAACCGACCACATTCCGAGTGAACGTAAAGCTGGTGGTCGTACGCGCCGTGGTTCGCGATTCTCAGGGGCATGCCGTCGGGAATCTTCATAGAGAGGACTTTCAGGTTTTCGACAAAGGCAAGCCACAAGTGATTACCCAGTTCGAAGTCGACGAGCCTGGGGCCCTGACCGCTAAGGCGCGCCAAAAGTCGGATCAGAACTCGGGCGAAGGTGCATCCACTGAAACGCCTTCTAGTAGCGCCCAGGCGCCACCTATACCTGAGCGGTTTGTGGCCTACCTTTTCGATGATATGCATCTGGAGTTCGGGGACCTCGCACACGCGCGCGAGGCTGCCGAACGCCACTTCTCCAGTTTACGGCCGACCGATCGGGCCGCTATTTTCACGACATCAGGTCGAACGAGTCTCGACTTTACCGACGATCGCCCCAGGCTGCATGAGGCATTGCTGCGTCTTCAAGCGCAGCCCATCTCGGGCAGGGTCGTCCACGATTGCCCGGAAATCAGTTACTACCAAGCAGATCTGATAGTTAACAAGCACGATCCTGACGCCCGGAACCTCGCCATCCAGGAGGCATCTGATTGCGGACCCATTACCCCGCAAAATACCACGCTCGGTAATCCCGCAGGCATGGTAGATGCGATCGCCATGGGTGTGTTGACCGCCGGCCAACAAAACACCCGCATCGCTCTCGGTACTCTTAAGGAGGTTGTCCGCGCGGTTTCCCGGATGCCCGGTCAACGAAGCGTTGTCCTTGTTTCTCCAGGCTTTATTGCTCCGGACCTGCAGTCGGAGTACATCGAGATCATCGACCGTTCGGTCCGCTCGCAAGTCATTATCAGCACACTGGATGCCCGAGGGTTGTACGTCCTCGTCCCGTATGGAGACTTCATCCATCAGCCCGTTGCCCCGCCCGGAGGCAGAATACCCGGAGATGCTGGCCCGCCCACAACCAAGACCTTGATTCAGAATGCCGCCGCCTCTGCTGATGCAGACCTCCTCGCTGCCTTGGCCGATGGTACCGGCGGAGTTTTCTTTCACAACAATAACGATTTCGACGAAGGCTTCCGCCGAGTTGCCGAGGCTCCTGAATACTCATATGTGCTGGCGTTCGCGCCGCAGAATCTCAAGCTGGATGGCAGCTTCCACACGCTCAAGGTCACGCTGAAGAGCTCTCAAAAGCTGAGCTTGCAGGCCCGCCGCGGCTATTACGCACCCAAGAACTTCACCGATCCAAACGAGCAGGCCAAGCAGGAAATCGAAGATGTGCTGTACTCGCAGGAGGAGTTACACAATCTTCCAGTCAAGCTGCACACGCAGTTTTTCAAGGCCGATGACGAGGATGCCAAACTTATCGTTCTCGCCCAGGTGGACGTAAGACATTTGCATTTTCGAAAAGTCGAAGGCCGAAATGACAATGTGTTGACCTGTGTCTCCGCTTTGTTTAATCGCAACGGCAACTTTATCCAGGGGATGCAAAAGGTTGTCACTATGCATTGGAAAGATGAGACTCTGGACCACAAGCTGGCCTCGGGCATCACGCTCAAGACCAGCTTTGACGTAAAGCCCGGGAGCTATGTGGTCCGGCTGGTGGTGAGGGACGCGGAAGGGCAATTGATGTCCGCGGAAAATGGGACGGTTGAGATTCGTTGAACAGAAACTCGGAGGTAGGATATGCGCAATCGTCGGCTTGTTCTTCTGATTGGCTTGATCTGTCTGGTCAGTTGCTGGATGTTCCTCGAACTAGATTCCCGCGAGTCTGTAGCTCACGCCCAACAGCCGGCTGCGGCGACTAACTCCGATATAAGGGTCATTCACGTTGAGACGCGTGAGGTTTTAGTGGACGCCGTGGTGACCGATAAGAAAGGCAACTACATCCGCGATCTCGCTCAGAAAGAGTTCAAGGTTTGGGAAGACGGCAAAGAACAGGCCGTCTCCAGTTTCTCTTTCGAGGAGAGCACTGGTTCTGCCAAGCCACAGCCGCGCTATATGGTTCTGTTCTTCGACAACTCCACCATGGATATGGGAGATCAAGCCAAAGCCAGAGATGCAGCGGCGAAGTTTATTGATGCCAATGCTGGGCCCGACCGTTTGATAGCTATTGCCGACTTCGGCGGCAGTGTACGCATCTCGCAAAATTTCACTGCCGATGCCCAGCGGCTGAAACAAGTGGTGAAGGGCATAAAGGGATCGTTCGTTTCACCGAACCCCGAAACCCCGGTCATGGTTGCGTCCCTGTCTCCGCCACCGGCGGCACCGTCTCTGGGAAATGCAGAAGCTGACTTTGGCGTCCACAGTGTGCTGCTGGCTCTGCGAAGCCTGGCCAAGGGTATGGCTACGGTACCCGGCCGCAAGACGCTGGTCATGTTGACCTCTGGCTTTCCCCTGACCATGGAATACTCCTCGGAGGTGACCGCGGTCATCGATACGTGCAACAAGTCCAACGTCGCCATCTATCCCATCGATGTTCGTGGTTTGGTGGTTCCAGAATTAACTGCTCCACAAAGCCATCTGGCGCTGCCTTCGATCGATTCCGCAGCAGGAAAATTCGTTCCTGCCTCGTTTCACTATTCGGGGCAGCACTCTCATCGGCCAATGCTGCGACTGGCTGCCTTCGCGGAACCGGCGGTAGCGCTGCCCGCGCAACATGGCG
>Ga0210404_10000133_pt1 | contig 49998 bp, 35 predicted proteins | sample IncBWH28MmetaG_FD_155455 | JGI IMG/M metagenome (GOLD analysis project Ga0210404, IMG submission 155455) | Forest soil microbial communities from Barre Woods Harvard Forest LTER site, Petersham, Massachusetts, United States - Inc-BW-H-28-M | ecosystem: Environmental > Terrestrial > Soil >... | reverse complement strand
AGCCACCGAGATCGATCCGTTTGCTCAACCATGGCATTTGGGTAGGGCCTATCTTTACCTGCGCCAGTATGACGCTGCCATCAACGAACTCAGCGCCCGTGCGTCTGTTCAGAAAAAAAGCGGGATCGAATTCGTCCTGTCAGATGCCTACCGTTTCAAAGGCATGAATAAAGAAGCGGCTCAGCATCTCGAACTTGCATTTCTAGCCGACGATGATCAACGCTCCGCCGAAGCCGTCCGCCGTGCCTTTGATCAGGGAGGTTCCAGCGCAGTAGCGGCATGGCTGCTCCGGTGCGACCAGGACAAAGCTCGCAAGGAGTACGTCTCTCCCTTTATTTTCGCGCTGGACTATGCCCGTCTGGAACGCAAAGCCGACACCTTGCATTTCCTGGAAGGTGCCTTCCAGGAACGTAGTCCAGAAATGGTCTTTCTGCAAAAGAAGCCGGACTTCGACTTCCTTCACAGCGACCCGCGATATCAATCGCTGGTCAAAAAGATCGGTTTGCCGCCCGCCTACTGAAGATTGAAGAAGGACCGTAGTATCGGTAGGTCGGACACGCAGTACCCTAAGCCCCAAACGCCGCCGAAAGCGCCACGTCAACGACCCCTACCGCGAAGCCTGGCACCTCCTCTACCAACCGACGGCCTCGAGTTCGCGTAAGCGATTGCCCGTGTGGAGCGGACACCCCCTGCGCGCGCTGTCATCCTGAGCGAAGCAACCACTTCGCGAAGCGAAGTGGTTGCGCAGTCGAAAGCCTGCCCTGAGCTTGCCGAAGGGGATCCCGAGCCCGGCGTTCCCAGCAATGGCCTGTCAAGGAGTTCCCACAGCGCACTCGCGCGCCTTTGCCTTTGACCTCGGCCCGTGTGGGTCGGACACTCCTGTCCGACGCCTTTGACTCTGATGTTGACTTTGACTTTGATTGACTCTGACCGGGAAGGGCACGGCTTCAGCCGTGCCGCAACGCGCTACGGATCGCACAAGACCTTGATCGTGCCCGCATAGGAGCAGGTACCAGCGACGACCCACGTCCACCCGTCCCCTTTTTGATTGGCCTGACACTTGAGGCCGGGAGGGTCCTCCTTAGCATCTTTCGGGGTGGGCATTCCTTTCGTATCGACAACCTTGCATGCCACCTCGGGTTTCCCTAGTTTTCCGCCAAGGCTGCACCCTTCCTTAAACACTGCTCTGTTCACTTTCGCAATTACGCCCTTGATACACGCCTTCTTGTGCTCTGGAAGCGCTGCTTCGCAAGCTGCGATCGCCTTATCCTTGGTTGCGTAAACCGTCGGGGGGCCGACGCTCACAACTTCCTGCTCTTTTACTGGGACCTCGTCCTCAGGCGGAAAACACGCCTTTTCAGGCGTTACACGGTAGGATGCTTCCTGAGCCGAAACACGTGCAGGGATGCACAGCGCAAATACAGGGAGCAATGCTGCAATAGCGAGTCCCGTTCGAGTGAGTCTCATCATATCCTCCTTCTCGGCTAAGACCTTTGAGGGACAGCCCCTCGCCGGCGGATAGTAGCAGAAGACAGAACCTAGACTAAGCAAGAACTATGCCTGTTACGAAAAACGAACTAGGGGGTCGCCTTTCTACCGATGTTTCCGAACCGGGCTGAAAGCCCGATGAGGAACCTGCTTTGATTCGCGCTGTCATCCTGAGGAAGCGGAGTCGCACGCGAAGCGGGTGACTCCCGACGAAGGACCCATGGAACTTGCCTGCAGTGCGCCGACTGATGCCGCCCCTGCGAATGAACCTCAATGATCGGCCATCGCCACCCGCCCGCCGAAATCCGCGACGGACGGGACAGCTTCAAGTTAAGATAGTGCCGAGTGTAGAGCCAGAAGGGGTGGGCCAGGCTCTCCCACACAAGCCTTGACCCCGGCAGCAGGAGGATTTTCAGTGACCGGATCAAAACGTACCGAGAAGAGCTTCTATGTTTCCTTGACATTCACCGTTGTCGCTCTTGTATTCGCGTTAATGCACATCTTCCATTTCACGTTGTGGGACAAGAAAGAACCAACATTCGACAAGGTGGTCGTGGGAATTCTGATTGCAGCGGTTCTGCCATGGGTTATAGACCGCATCGAGGTCATCAAGGGTGGTGGATTCGAAATCAGACAACGACTGGACGTTCATGATCAAGAAATCGCAACACAGCAGAAAAAGCTCGCGGATCAACAGGAGCAGCTCGCCAAACAGCAGGAGCAACTAAATGACATGTTTTTCCACTCAATGGAAAGAGACATTTTCGACACATTGAAGAACCTCCTTGTGCAGGAAACCTTCACGCACAATCCCGACGATCCGTACTACTCCTTGATAATTGACCAGATGAAGCACCTGTTCCAACTTGGCTACTTGAAAAATAGCCCTGAGGAGCTGCGAGCGCATCAGGAAATTGGCCAAGGACGCATCCTTACCGATGCTGGTAAACGCTTTGTTGAGGCACGAACAAAATTGAGGCTTCCTGAGGATTCATACAGCTAGCCTGTTTTCACTAGAGGGCCGATGCGCCCTCCCCCTGAGGTGCTCCGCTGATGGGCTGATGCCGGGCCAAGGCGCCAACCCGCCCGCCGAAAACCGCGACGGACGGGGCAGCCTCAGTCGTGGTAGTGCAAAAGGTGGGCCAGCCCCCCGGCCAGCCCCCGTATCGCGAGCCGGCCATCAAGAAAGGGGTCATCGTCAAAGTTTCAGATCGGGCAGCTCACGATCCTTCGCTACGAGGTGTCCTGTAAGCGAAAGCGCAAATCCGAACGTAAGCAGTAAATAACTCAGCCACGAGACAACAAGGTAACTACGCGAAAATCGCTCTTTCTTTTCCTCAATCGATTGCAGGATTATTGCGGTCAAGCCGTTTTTCCGGTGCCACAAGTCGAAAAGTGTTACTTGAACTCTCTTACGTCTTTCCGCTGCCTCCGCGATTTTTTCTTTGGTTGCTTTTCCATAATAGTTCATCTCCAGTACATCCTCTATTGGCATCTTTGAAGCCTCGAGCGCCACCTTATCGACTTCTCTTTTCAAAATAGGTGTGTCTATCAAGGCCAACAGCTCCTCATCACGACGCAGGTCACGCTGCATCTCCTCGACCTGATGAAGTAAATCCGTCTCCTCTGCGCCACTAGTGGCGGTAAATATCTTCTCTCTCGGATCTTTGGCGGGTGGCCCAGGCTTTTGAATTCGCTGGCACAAACAAAACGGAGGGTGCCCCGTCCTTTGCGCAGTCTGCAAAGGGCGGGAACCACGAACGCCTACGCAGCGGGCTTCTGCAGAAGGACAAAAGTCATGTCGGCAGCACCGCTACCCGCCCTTGCAAAAAACGCAAGGACGGGGCACCCTCTGCATAGATGGCTCAGACGAAGATCATCAGAAAGGCGGGCCACCCGCCCCACCCGCCCGCCGAAAACCGCGACGCACGGGGCAGCCTCAAGTTAAGATAGTGCCGACAATAAATAGGGAAGGGATCCCCCTATGTCAGAACAGCAGCCTCCAACCTTCGACAAGCACCTTTATGACGCTTGTATGAAGCAAGCGGACTACTTCGCAGGACGATGGGACAGCCGAAAAGGTTTCGAGTGGAAGTCTTCAATAAGTCTATGGACACTGCTGGCGCTAGGCTCCGGCTTCCTCGCTGGGAAGGGAAATGTACATTGTTTGGCTATCCCTATCACCGTCCTCGTTCCACCCCTCCTGCATTATTGGTGGCTCGATGGTATTTGGCGTGCCAATGACTTTGACAAGGAGATGGGCCGGCGTTTTAGGGACATGGCTCAGACCATACTGGCAGGGGGCAACTTTGCGCAGCCGTCTAAGCCGGAACCCCGGCCGCGGTACGAGTTCTTTGAGGATTGGTCAATGCGCTTTCAATTGTCGTGCACGACGTTGCTAGTGATCGTTCTTGTTGTTCTAAATCATATGCCCATGCCACCGCAGACTCCACCCCACTGAATTCGGGATGCGGGCAGCACCTCGCCCGCTATCCAGTTCGCGGACGAACCTTAATGATCCAAAATTCGTCCCCACGCCGAAAACCGCGACGGACGGAGCTGCTTCAGTTAAGAGGTGATCTGCCCCGCCCCAGCCCTCCGCCTTCAGCCTCCTCCGCAGGCTATTTTGTTATTGCGATTTTCGAGGCGATCCACCGTGCAAGCAACGTCCGGACGAACTCGCTGGCCATCACGAGGCTCAGGGGATTCTGATTCTGGCCAGGAGTGAGATCGAGCGGCGAATGTGCGCCGAGGTAGTATTTGTTGCCGAAGTTCACACTGTCATCAAATCGAGCACACTCCGGCTGGGTTGCCCAGCCGCGGCGCAATACCTCGGCAGCCCCTTTCTTTTTGTCGCCCCCCAAGTCTATTAAGATCGAATCGACAATTCTTCTCAGGCGAGAAAAGTCCCATTCTCCAACAAAATCAATCAAACTCGTTCGCACCACCTCGCTGGTTTCTGCGAGTGCGAGAATCTGCTCTGAAGTATTCGCTCCCTCTAGATATCTGGTGCCGGGCACAATCCGGTAGCGCACGGACGGCAACGGCATCCGGCCCACCCAATTGCCACCCCCGTCTGTCCACACGACGGAGGCTACCGCGACGGGCAACGCAGAGAATCTTCGAACCTTCGCGAGGCCACAGATGATGCCGAGAATCCATCGTGCTTTCTCAGCAACCCGATTGCAATCGGACAATTCATTCAGAACGTCGGCCTCGAGGAGGTATTCGCCTTGAAGACGAATGACCCGGGTTCGCCCTGTGGAGTGCTCAGCAGCGAGGTCCTGCAGGTCTTGTTCCGCCCCTGTCAGGTGGACGCGCCAGGGCGGAACAGGAGGGTATGGGCTCTCTGGGGCCGCATCAGCCATTGCTCCAAGTCTACCCCGAACCTAACAGGCGCTGCGGATGAACCTTAACGACCGAGGCCCAGCGCCACCCGCCGTCGATCAGTCTTCCGTAGTCTCTTGCGGCGAGTGAGTTTCCGGGTCTGACGTGTCCTTGAGCGTCGGCAGTTCTCTCGTTTTGAGGAGGCGCTCCTGCAGTTCGTCCCACTCAAACTGTGGGGGTGCTTTAGTTATGCTCAGGTTCCCATCCTGATCCCAAATAGGAATTGCACCCAGCCGTTTCAGGTCATCAAACAGCTTGATCCGCTCCTGAATCTCCCTTATCTGAGCAGTTCTTGCTTCGGATTCTAATTTGTCCGCGGTGGCGTCTTCCTGGCGTGCTTTACTGTGGAGAGTCTTGCGCTTGAGTTCTATCTCAATGCGCTCACTTTCCTCCTGCGCGTACGCCTTCAACGCATTCGCATGTTTCTCGGTGGCTGCACCTTGTACCGCCTTCCATGCGAGGTCTGGGGCTTCATCAAGGCGCTCACCGATACGAATCTTCTCGTGGGTGTAATCTGAGATTGTAGTCGTAGTTTGACGAAAACGCCGCCCCGCAGGCCCGAGCCAGTCTTTCGGTAAGAGCGCCCTCACGCGCGCCGTTATACGGGCGATGATGCCCGCCTTGTCAGGCATCGACGGGCTCCTCCACTAGAACTTCCTCGCGCTGAAAATGGACCTCAAATCCAACGCCCCCACATGCCCGATAGTAGGTGGCCAGGGCGGTCAATATTTTCTTCACTTCGTCGGCAGAAAATCCTGGGTCAAAATGAATGTCGAAATCTTGGTCTCGGACGGCCTCCTTCGGATCGACCGCCTGGCTCTCCGTCCGCGCTTTCGTGTCGAGAAAGACCCAGGGATCAACTTTCAAAACTTGGGCAAGTACGTGAATAAAGTCGGAATTCGGCCCACGCCGCCCGGCCTCCCAGTCGCGCAATGTCAGACGTGCGACGCCAACCCGAGCCGCTAATTCGGACTGCGTTATGTTTTGTTCTCTCCGCAATCGTCCAATGACTGCTCCCACAAGACGGTTCCGTTCCTTCCGCGAGGGGACTTCTTGTGTGGGCCTGAGGGGCTTTTCGATCTTATTAGAGATCTCGGCAAACCGCGGGATATCGCCTGATGCAGCCCCCAGGGTCTTTTCGATCCTACGGATGGTCTCGGCCGTTGCGCGGGCCTCGCCTGATTCAAGGCGGCGGATGGTTGATGGGTGGAGGCCGGTCACGCGCGCCAACTCACTCTGAGTAATTCCTAGGCTCTCCCGTCTGAATCTAAGCACCCTAGCGTCAAACGTCGGCTTCCTTGGTCTCGACACGGTTGTCTCCGACGATCATCGTATGCAAGGTCAGCGGAGAATGGCAAGGGCCCGCTGCAAAATACAAATCTGACCGCTGAAGTCAGGGGGGCTGGCCGTGCCGTTCGACTGCTCGCGCCTTTACACCCCCACCCCCCGCCTGATATCCTCACTACGTCACCAAGATAAATCGAAACCAGAACAGGAGTGCACCAGGCGAGTGTTAGCCAGAGAGCAAAAGGAATCCGTCATTGACCGGTATCAGACGCACGCGACTGACACGGGGAGTCCCGAGGTTCAGATCGCCATCATCAGTGAACGCATTGGCCAGTTGACGGACCACTTCAAGATGCACCAGAAGGACCACGGCTCGCGCCGCGGCCTGCTCATGCTAGTCAGTAAACGGCGTCGTTTACTGGACTACCTCAAACGATACGATTCCGAGCGCTATAAAACCGTCATTGGAAAGCTCGGCATCCGCAAGTAATCCTGAGAAGTGTGGGTGGACAAAGAACTGGGTGCCCCATTTCTCGCGTTCTTTGCGAGAAGTGGGATGCGACGAGGCATCCACCCTTGGGATCTTCTTGGAGCGATCTCCGAAGAAGACATTTCCCGTCACCGTATCTGAGAGAAGCCGCCTTTTTCCAAGCCGGCATGGCATTGAGGATCTTCTGCAACGTGCATCTTTCAAGCGCATCCCACCAGACCAATCCCGATCCGAGATCGATTGGGAAGCACAGACGCGCCTCTCTTAATCTGCCTGGAGCCGCATGTCCTAGCTAGCAGCTAGGAGCTAGAAGCCTGTTCTAAAGGATGAAACATGAAACCAGAAGTTAACACCGTTACAGTCGACCTCGCCGGCGGCAAACAACTCTCATTTGAAACCGGAAAATTGGCCAAGCAGGCCCATGGAGCGGCTGTGGTCCGCATGGGCGATAACGTGGTGCTGGCCACCGCTACCGCCAACGCCGATCCCCGCGAGGGAATTGATTTCTTCCCCCTCACCGTCGATTACCGCGAATACACCTACGCCGGTGGACGCTTCCCCGGCGGCTTCATCAAGCGCGAAGGCCGCATGAGCGAGCGCGAAGTGCTCACCAGCCGCCAGATCGACCGTCCCGTGCGTCCCATGTTTGCCGAGGGATTCAAGTGCGAGACCCAGGTCATCGCCTTCGTACTCTCCGCCGACGCAAGTAATGATCCCGACGTGCTCGGCATCAACGGTGCATCCTGCGCGCTCACTTTGTCCGACATTCCGTTTCTCGGCCCCATCGGCGCCGTGCGCGTCGGGCAGATCGAGGGAAAGTTCATCATCAATCCCACGTACGACGAAATGCGCGAGAGCCTGCTGAACATCATGGTCGTCGGAACCGCCGACGGCATCGTGATGATCGAGTCGGGCGCGAAAGAAGTCAGCGAGGAAATCGTTGTCGACGCCATCGAGTTCGGACACACCGAGATCAAGAAGATCTGCGCCGCCATCAACGACCTGCGCGGCAAAGCCGGCAAGAAGAAGAGGGAAGTCACTCCTCCGGAATTCGACCAGGCCTACTTCGACGCGCTGAGAAAGAAAGTCGGCGCCGACCTGTCCGACCGGCTGGATACCAAAAAACATCCCAAAGCTGAGAGCTACCTGCTGGTAAAAGAACTCAAGAAAAAGCTGCAAGCAGAAATCCCCGAGGACGATGAGGATGCACAAGCGAAGTTAAAGCAATACTTTGAGACTCTGCGCGAGCGTATCTTCCGCGAAGAAGTGCTCGAGAAAAAGCGCCGCCCGGATGCGAGAGCCTTCGACGAAGTCCGCGAAATCTGGATCGAAGCCGGAGTCCTCCCCCGCACCCACGGCAGCGCCATCTTCACCCGCGGCGAAACCCAAGCCCTGGTCACCACCACACTAGGCACCTCCGACGACATGCAGCGCCTCGAAGGCTTCGAAGGCGAAGCCAAGAAACGCTTCTTCCTCCATTATAATTTCCCGCCGTTCTCGGTTGGGGAGGTTGCGTTTATGCGCGGGGCTGGACGAAGAGAGATTGGGCATGGGGCGCTGGCGGAGCGCGCGATTTCGGGCGTGCTGCCTTCGGAGGAAGCGTGGCCTTATGCGATGCGCGTGGTGTCGGACATTCTGGAGTCGAATGGATCGTCGTCCATGGCTACGGTTTGCGGGGCTTCGCTATCGCTGATGGATGCCGGGGTTCCGCTGAAGGCTCCGGTGGCTGGCGTCGCTATGGGATTGGTGAAAGAGGGCGAGCAGTATGCCATTCTCACCGACATTGCGGGGGCGGAAGATCACTACGGCGACATGGACTTCAAAGTCGCGGGAACGAAAGATGGAATCACCGCGCTGCAGATGGATATTAAAGTTGCCGGCATTACTTCGCAGATCATGCGGGAAGCGCTGGCGCAGGCGAAGCGGGGACGGCTGCACATTCTGGGGAAGATGGAAGAGATCATCTCCAGCGGACGGGAGAAGATTTCCGACTTCGCTCCGCGCTTCTACACGGTGCAGATTCCGGTCGACAAGATTCGCGATCTGATTGGGCCGGGCGGCAAGATGATTCGCAGCATCGTGGAACAGACCGGCGTCAAGATCGACGTGGAGGATTCCGGGTTGGTGAAGGTAGCGTCGAGCGATCAGGCCTCGGCGGCGAAGGCTCTGCAGATCATTGGCGACCTGACGGCGACGGCGGAAGTCGGGAAAACTTATCTCGGCAAGGTTACTCGGCTGGCGGATTTCGGCGCGTTCGTGGAAATCATTCCCGGCACCGATGGTCTGCTGCATATCAGCGAAGTGGCGGAGCATCGCATAGGCGACATCCGCGACGAGTTGAAAGAGGGCGATCAGGTGCTGGTGAAGGTGCTGGCGGTGGAAGGCAACCGCATCCGGCTGTCGCGCAAGGCGATTTTGAAAGAGCAGCGCGCAAAGATGACGCCGGGCGGCGGCGGCGGGGAAGGTGCGCCCGCGGCGGTGGCGGCGGAGGGCGAATTCGCTCCGGCGACAACGGGCACGGTGGTGATTGAAGGCGGCGGCGATTTCCCCGACGAACCGGAAGGCGAACCGAATTTTAACCGCGACGGAGCGCCGCATGTCGGCAGCAGCGATCGGCCTCAGGGCGATCGTCCACACGGCGGAGATCGTGGCGGGCGCGGCGGGCGTCCCGGCGGCGGACGGGATCGTGGACGCGGCGGGCGCGGAGGACGTCCCGGTGGGGGCGGGCGCGATCGCGGACGCGGCGGGCCTGGTGGGGGAAGGCACTAAGAACCTCTTTGCCACGGATTTGCGCGGATACACACGGATAAGAAAAAGGGGCCGCGGCGAGAGCCGTGGCCCTTTTTGCACTCGAATCGCATTCTCGATGCGAAATCAAAAAAGTGGGAACGTCCCGTCGTCCTCGGTTTGGTTCTGTCCCGGTTTTCCGCAATGTTTATCGGCCTCCGGGGCGTGTTTCGGGTCTCGGAATTCGGACTCGGAGACGTAGGGCGAGGAACAGATAGGAAAAACCAACGGCCACCAAAACGGCCACCGCTAAGACGGTCCCGGGCGTTAGAGAGTTAGTCCGCCCGTCCCCTCAGGGACACTTCGTCGCTATGACCCGAGTGGTTTGATACATCGACCATAGCGCAACCCATCTGCGCTATAATCGCCCCCGAAACGGGTGTTGTGGCCATGATCGCAATTCTACTCCGTATAGCCTGCATTACAGTGCTTTCTGCTGTGCTCGTCGCTTCGATAACGGGAATCGTCGTGCTATTACGCCCATCGAAGTCTGTTCAGGTCCGGAAATTTGTGGTTAGCGGCAGTGACACCCAGAAGGACCAGGCCGCTATCATTTCCCAGATGGTAGCCGTTCGGATCCAGCAAATCGATTCAGTGCTCACCACTGATCTGACATCAGATGCTCCTCCCGAGCCAGTTATCTTTGAAAGCGTTTTGAAGCGCGAACTTAGGCTCACACCGGAAGTAGGTGACCGCCTAGAAGTAGAATTTAAGGCTTTTGAACTTGATGTTGCTGGGATATTAAATTCGATTCTAGATGCTCTGCACAAGGGGCCTATATTGCGAGGGGTTGTCCTCAACAAGGACAAAGAAGTTGAGATTGTTTCGAACTATAGGGAAGAAGACACTGATGTGCTAGGGCCATGGGTCGTCCGCTCTAGGGAGGGTACAGGGGAAGCGATTGAGATGCTTGCACACCGGATCGTTCTTGATTTCCACAGGAAACAGACGCGCCAGTTTGGAAACATGTCCCTCGATCAGTTCCGTTTGTTCGTTTCCTCGCTAAAAGACTATCAAGAATACGTTCACCAAATTGCGTCCGACAAGGTCGCAAGCAGACTTCCGCAGTCGAACTTTAATCTACTTCATGCGAAAGAGGGGTTGAATAAACTGGTTGAGCAAAAAGTGGATTGTAGTCGCGTTTATTCGTACTTAGGAAGCGTATCTACCATCCTCAAGGATGAAAACAGTGCACGCGAGAGCTTCTCCGCTGCACTCGCTTTGGACCCGACGGACGAGTTCTCCAAGAAAGCTTTAGGGAGTACGAATGTCACCCTCGCGCTCAAACAACCACCCCCCGAAAATCCAGGCAGTCTCGATACGGTATTTCAACAGCCGGCCTTCCAATACCTGAAAATAGGAAACGACATCCAGCGTCACGCAATCACTCCGATTGTTGTGGCGGTACTCGCGGACGGCGTCGCACCTTTGTCAGGAGTTACGCTCGTAAGGGACGCAGGTCTATTGTCCCCTTCCGCTCCTGGCATTGAGGGCCCCCACGTTTCCGCTCCTGGTATTGAGGGCCCCCACGGAACGCAAGTGGCGAGCATAATTGCTGCTATAGCGCCCTCGGCTCGAATACTGCCCGTCCGCGTCTTGGGCGAAGATACAACCGGCGATACGGTCTCGGTGCTTGAGGGGATCGTCTACGCGAGAACTAGGGGGGCACGCGTTTTTGTGCTTCCGTTTGGGATGAGAGAGAGAAGCGAAGCGCTAGCAGAGGCGGTGAAGGGCGTTAGGGACGCTGGTGGCCTAGTGGTTGCGCCAGCTGGCAATGAATCATCATCCTTAGAGTTTTATCCGGCGGCATTTTCGACGGTTTTGTCAGTCGCAGCTCTGGATACGAAGGGTGTGCTCGCGAAATTTTCGAATTATGGCAAGTGGGTTAAGACCTCAGCCCCAGGTGTTGGCATCCTCACCCTTGATCCCTCGGGACGAACTCAAAAAATGGATGGGACTTCAGCTTCGTGCGCAGAGGCTGCCGGTATTGCTGCTCTTGTATGGTCCGTTAGACCCCAACTCACAGGCGAAAAGGTTGCGCAAATTCTTTTAGAAACCGCTGGACAACCCGTGGGCCCTCAGACGGCGGCGGGCCCGTTGAACGCGACTGCGGCCGTACTTAAAGCGGGCACGATCTAGTTGGAGTTGTCCTCGGCCCCTTTATAGTGACGCTACGCGGACATCGGGTTTGTGGGGGAAATCCGGGGATTGACGTTCCCTAATTGTGGCGCTCATCAGTTCGCAAAAAACTCGGGCTCTGTCGCTCTGTCTGTGTTCTGAGAGCGGCTTCCCTCAGCGGCTGAAGCCGGAAGAATTTAGCAATGCCCTGTGGCACGGCTGAAGCCGTGCCCTTCTTGGTCGTGGTGGATCGTCCAGTGTCGGTCAAGATCAAAGGCAAAGTCAAAGGCAAGCAGGCAAGAGTGCCCGCTCCACACGAACAAAATCAGAGTCAAAATCAAAGTCAGAGTCAAAGGCGACGGACAGGAGTGTCCGTCCCACACAATCAACTCTAGGGAGCCAAAGTCCCCGCCCCTTCGACCGAGCTCAGGGCAGGCTCTGTCTCTCCAAACAACGGAGAGATAAGGACGGAGCATCCGGCTTTTTTCTTTGCGTAGTGCCGTCGACTGACATGTAACAATGTCGGATACTGAAAACCAGCTTCCTTCTACTGGAGAGTAACGATGCGACGATTCTGCACCACTTTGGTTGCGATCCTGCTAGCCTGCGTGATGTTGCGCGCGGCGGCCCACGCACAGACCAGCGAGAAACCTGATCTCAGCAAGCAGCCGACCCTTTACGTGGTTGGCTATGCCCACCTCGATACGGAATGGCGATGGGAGTATCCCCAGGTCATCGACGAATATATTCGCAAGACTATGCGGGATAATTTCACCCTGCTCGATCAGTATCCTCATTACGTTTTCAATTTCAGTGGTGCCAACCGTTACCGTTTCATGAAGGAATACTTCCCAGCCGATTTCGCCAGGTTGAAGAAGTACGTCGATCAAGGCCGGTGGTTCCCGACAGGATCGTCCATGGAAGAGGGCGACGTGAATGCGCCCAGCGCCGAAGCGATCATCCGGCAAGTGCTGTATGGGAATGACTGGTTTCGCAGAGAACTGGGCCGGGCCAGCGCGGAATACATGCTGCCTGACTGCTTCGGATTTCCGGCGTCGCTGCCGACCATCCTCGCGCACTCCGGGGTGAAGGGATTCTCCACGCAGAAACTGGTGTGGGGATCGTCCGCTCCGGGCGGAGGTCTGGAATCGCTGGAGAAAACGCCGGAAGGCACGCCATTCAACGTGGGCGTGTGGGTGGGACCGGATGGCGAGAGCGTGCTGGCCGGGCTGAATCCGGGAGCGTATGACGGAGGCGTGGATACCGATCTCAGCAAGCCGCTGCCTCCGCTGCCGACGGACACAACACTTCAAGAAGTGCAAAAGAAGTTGCAAGCGGTGCGCGCAAAGTTAGATCAGGAGCAGAATAGCGGGCAGGCATCTGATCCGAACGACATTGCGGAATCCATACACCTGCAAAACCAACAAAGGGCGCTTGCCCGCATCGATGGAGACCGGGCACAGGAACGGCATCAAGGAGACTGGGCGGCGCGCGTCGATCTCAACGGAAAAGTCAGTGGCGTGTTCACCGACTATCACTATTACGGCACGGGCGACATTGGTGGGGCTCCGACTGAGGATTTCGTCAAGCGCCTCGAAGCCATCGTTACGGGGGGTAGGACGAGCCTGCCGCCGGAGGGACAATTCTTCGATGGGCAGCGGCCGCATCCGGAATGGCCTTCGGTGAAAGTGGGCGATGGCTCGGTTCACGTGATCTCGGCGAATGCTGAGCAGATGTTTCTCGACATCACGCCCGCTCAGGCTGCCGGCCTTCCACGCTTCACGGGTGAAATGGAACTGACCAACCACTCCGCCGGATCGCTGACGTCGCAGGCCTATCAGAAGCGCTGGCTGCGGAAAGAAGAGTTGCTGGCCGATGCGGCAGAGAAGGCTTCAATCGCCGCGGAATGGCTGGGGGCGCGGCCGTATCCGCTACAACGCCTGAACGATGCCTGGACGCTGGTGATGGGCGGCCACTTTCACGACATCGCCGCCGGCACCGCTAGTCCCAAGTCTTACGAGTTTGCCTGGAACGATGACGTGATCGCGATGAACCAGTTCGCCGGCGTGCTGAACAACGCTACGGAAGCCGTTAGCGCGGCGCTGGACACGGATGCAAAAGGTGTGCCGCTGGTGGTTTTCAATCCCCTGAACATCGCGCGCGAAGACTTAGTGGAAGCGAGCGTGAACTTTCCTGGAGGGATGCCGAAAGCGGTCCGCGTGACCGGGCCCGACGGCAAGGAGGTTGCGGCACAGATTTCGAATGGCAAAGTAATCTTCGTAGCGAAAGCGCCATCCGTCGGTTACGCAGTCTACGATGTGCAGCCTGGCGCGGGTGCGACAGGCACGGTCCCACTGAAAGCGTCGGAGAACTCGCTCGAGAACCAGTACTACCGTGTGCAACTGAACGCCGAGGGTGACATTGCCAGTATTTTCGACAAGTCGCTTGGCAGAGAATTGCTGGCGGCTCCGGCGCGCCTTGCCATCTCGTATGACAACCCCTTGCACTGGCCTGCCTGGAACATGGACTGGGACCAGGAGCAGGCTGCGCCGAAGGCATACGTCGGTGGTGCGGCGAAGATTCGAGTGGTGGAAAACGGTCCGGCACGCGTGGCTGTGGAAGTGTCGCGGGAAACGGCGGGGTCGAAATTTGTACAGACCATCCGGCTTGCGGCGGGTGATGCGGGCAAGCGCGTCGAGTTTGCAAACGCAGTCGACTGGAACACTAAAGAGTCCAATCTGAAAGCGAGTTTCCCTCTGGCGGCTTCGAATCAGATGGCCACTTACAATTGGGACGTTGGCACAATCGAGCGGCCGAGCGCTGAACCGAAGAAGTTTGAAGTTCCGTCGCACCAGTGGATTGACCTTACTGATACGACCGGCGAGTTCGGCGCCACCATCCTGACCGATTGCAAGAACGGATCGGACAAGCCGAACGACCACACCATTCGGCTCACACTGATCCGCACGCCGGGCACGCGCGGCGGTTATCCGGACCAGGGCACGCAGGATATCGGACATCACGAATTCGTCTACGGAATTGCCGGGCACGCCGCAGACTGGCGCCAGAGCCAGACCGAGTGGCAAGCACAGCGTCTGAACGATCCACTCATCTCTTTCGAAGCTCCCAGACACGCTGGCGCACTGGGCCGTGAGTTCTCTCTCCTCAAAGTCAGCAACTCGCGGATTCGAGTGCTGGCGCTGAAGAAAGCCGAACAAGGCGACGAGATCGTTTTGCGGCTGGTGGAACTCGATGGCAAACCTCAGCCGGACGTCCGAGTATCCTTCGCCACGGCGATTGCAGCCGCGCGCGAGATGAACGGGCAAGAGCAGCCGGTCGGAACCGCGACCGTGAACGGAGGCGCGTTGCTCACTTCGTTTTCGGCATATCAACCGCGCACGTTCGCGGTTAAGCTAGCTGCAGCTCGAACCAAGGTTGCGGTGGTGCATTCCGCTCCGGTGCCGCTGCACTATGACCTGGCAACCGCGAGCAGTGACGGCACGAAGTCGGACGGTTGAATTGACGGTAAGGGCAACGCGCTGCCGGCGGAGATGCTGCCTGCGAAGATCACCTTCAACGATGTGCAATTCCAACTCGCTCCAGCGAAGACGGGATCCCCCAACGCGGTCGTAGCGAGGGGACAAACGATTGATCTGCCGTCGGGCCAGTATAACCGCGTGTACGTGCTGGCAGCGGCGACGGATGGCGACCAGAAAGCGACATTTAAGACAGGCAACACCGCGGTCGAGCTGAACGTTGAAGACTGGGGCGGATTCATCGGACAGTGGGATGATCGGCAGTGGACCGCGACGGACACCGCGCACGACGACTACGGTCAGATGACTGGCATCAAGCCGGGCTACATCAAGCGTGCCGACCTGGCGTGGTACTGCTCGCATCATCACAACGCAGCTGGCGAGAATGTGTCCTACCGCTACTCTTACTTGTTCGCGTATCCGATCGAGCTGCCGGCCGGTGCGAAGACCATCGCGCTGCCGGAGAATGACAAGATCCGCATTCTGGCCATCTCGGTGGCCGATGAGAATGCGGCAGTGATGCCGGCGCAGCCACTCTATGATGTTCTTCCGCCGGGGACTGGTGCGGGCGGCTCTCGCTGACTCTAAGATCCGTTCGCGCCTGCACTCGAACACCCGGGCTGTCCACTTGTGAGCGTTGAGTTCCAAGGCCGCTACTCTCTGCAAGAACCTCGCTCACAAGCACCAACTGGAATGGGTTCAGCGCCTGTGCAATACTGACACCGATCTCAGTCTGAAGCAAAATAAGCTAGTACACATTGCCGGGATGGCGAAATTGGCAGACGCAGCGGACTTAAAACTCTGTGAGTTGCAAGCGCCAACCGGCGAAGTGCCTGTTTTCCCTTTAGATTCCGGCAGATATGGCGGCCCTCGCATACCCACCTAATGAGGTTCAGTGAGGTTCCGGAAGCGCCCATTCCGATCTGTCGATTACAGTTAGGTTACAGCCGGGCTGGCACTGGCCCTCTGGTCGGGACCCCACTCCTTAGTCCCGAAACCAAGAAAATTAGCAAAGGTCTTGATTTTCAGTAAACGCATCATCGTGGCTGCGCGACTCGCTTGTCCGCGCCCAAGCCGAAGTCGTTTCCCAAGAATTCATACTCGGAATGTTAGACGCGGAGAAAACGGGTACAAATGGATATGGATCCAGCGAGCAGACCTGGCGGATCGCGACAAGGCGAAGCAGCCTCGACTTAGCGGTTGGCGCGTCTCGCATACAAAATGGCGTGCTTTGCTAGATGGGAATCAACGCCGAGCATCTAAATTTGGCCCATGTAGGTTGTCCGTCAAAAGAATTTTTCTTGGAAGGTGTTCGGATTTCGTAACAAGTTCGCGGGCATGGCGCTGCCGCTTAATCTGGTTCAGGGCTTGGCGGAAGGCGCATCAGATTGGGAGAATCGAATCTAAGTTATGGGGAGGCAATATCTTACCGCAATGACATGTGATGGACTGACAGCCTCGGGATGACGTTTGTCGGATTTCGTAAACGAGAAGCGTTTCTGCGCGAACTCATTCCTGGCTTCGATGAAACTACGTGCACTGAAGGATCACCATCTAACTGGACGGCCGAAAAGGGTAGCCCAAAACTCGGAAACTTCAAGGGCGACTCCGGTCCCTTTGTCGACCCATGCTGGAAACATAGGAGGATCTGATGCACGACCAGCCACCGGACCAAGAGCTTCAGAAAATCTTTGCGCGAGTCGGATTCATCTCGCGCTGTCCCGCCATGATGCCGGTGTTGCGCCAGGCGCGCAAGGCTGCCGAGGTCAGCGATGTAACCGTGTTGCTGGAAGGCGAAACCGGCACCGGGAAGCAAGTGCTGGCGCGCGGGATCCACGACCTCGACCAGAAACGGCGGTCGTTCGCTTTTGTGACAGTGCATTGCAGTACGATCAGCGAGGCGCTGGCGGAGAGCGAGTTGTTCGGGCACCAGCGAGGCGCGTTCTCAGGAGCTTTCTCGAATCGCAAGGGACTGTTTCAGTCCGCGCAGCGTGGGACGTTATTTCTGGATGATGTAAATGATCTGCCCTTTACCCTGCAGCCGAAGTTGCTGGATGTGATCCAGCGCGGGAGTGTGCGGCCGGTGGGATCGGACCACGAAGTGCAGGTGGACGTGCGGATTATTGCCGCCTGCAATCAACCGTTGGCACCCCTGGTGCGCGAGAGGCGTTTTCGCGCGGATCTTTTTCACCGGCTGAACGTAGTTAAGTTGTCGTTGCTGCCTCTGCGCGGCCGGACCGATGACCTGGCGGGCCTCGTTCTAGGTCTGGCCAAACGCTATCCCAGTCTTTATGGTCCAATCGAGCAGGTGGATCCTCAGTTGGTCCAACTGCTGGCGACGAATCCTTTCTTAGGCAACGTTCGCGAATTGGAGAATGCAGTGCAGCGGATGCTGTTCCTCAAGACGGAAGGTGTGTCGCTTGGGGTGGAGGATTGGGCGGCGCAATCGGGGACGGGAAGCGAAGGTGCGGACCCGGATCTGTTTTCGGAGGCGGCGAGCGCGGTGTGGAGAGCGATCTCGCAGCGCGGGGTTCCCTATGCGCGGGCCTTCCAGGAAATCGAGAAAAGAGTGCTGGAAGCCGCAATCAGTGTCGGGGGATCCACTCGCCGGCAGGTCGCGGCGCGCCTTCATACCAGCGAGCGAACACTGTACTACAAGATGCGAGCCCATGGCCTGGCGCAGTCACGACAGCATGCACGGCTAGCGTGAGCAACGGCCTTGGCCGAGGGCAAACTCCTCACGGTGCAAGGCTAGTCTTTCGACGCCAGCAGAAGCTCGGACGCAGAAACCAACAAACTCACGCACCTCCGTGTGCTGTCTCCTGCGGGACTTCGTTTCGTTCTTCCACTCTACACGGCACTGCCGTGTTAGGCTTTCACATGCCGCCGCTGCGCGGCTGGAATCTGCGGAGGCACTGCAGCTTCTTTCATAACAGGTGCGCCAGCGGTTCAACTCTTCGCTGGAAGGGCTGTTCCGTGGACAGGTGCAAATCCTATTGGCCTCGATTCGCGCTAACCTCCTGGAGAGGGCCCTGCCAGACATTGCAGACGGGCGGACCGAGACGCTACGAAAATATCGACGCCACTGCCCATTCTTGATTCTTCTCTGAAGTCCTACGCGCACTGCACTTCAGCGGTTGCACGCTGCCCATCCTGCGTCGACATTTGCACAGCCGCGCCGGTCGTGGTCTTCGTCGTGCACTAGATGAGGTGATGGGTCCCCGCGGCTCACGAGCAGGCGGTAGGAAAGGGGATTCCGACGCGCGAAGGAGACCGAGTGCGTTTTCGGGTAGCCGACGTTTTCCTGCCGAGTGCGGAAGAGGTGCTCGTGTTGTCGCCAACAGCGGAACTGGAGGGTGTGGTCATTGATTTTTCAGACTCCGGCTCGACGTCGCGTGTGTTCGCAGTGGTGGATGTGATTCGAAGACAAAACGTTGTGGTCCCGGTGGAAAAGTTGGAAGTGGTCGCCAGCCATTCTGAAGACCGAAGTTGATCCTGACTGACACAGATGGGAACAAGCACACAAGACGAGCCCGGCCCGGCAGCGTCAGCGTAATTCAGAAGGAGAGAACTCATGCCAGTCACTGTCAGTTATCCCGGCGTTTACATCGAAGAGATTCCAAGCGGAGTTCGCAGCATCTCCGGCGTCGCAACGTCGATCACGGCGTTTGTGGGCTACACCGCACGTGGACCGGTCAATCAGGCGGTACGCCTGGCGAATTTCGGCGACTTCGAACGAAAGTTTGGCGGGCTGCAGCAGGATAGCGAGATCAGCTACGCGGTACAACAATTCTTTTTGAATGGTGGAAGCGACGCGTACGTGGTGCGCGTGGCGTCGGGCGCGGGATCGGCGCAAGTCAGCTTGGCGGATCTGGCGGGAAACGTCGTGCTGAACGTCTCGGCGGCCAATGCGGGCAGTTGGGGCAACCTGGTGCGGCTGGACGTGGATTACCTGACGGGGAATCCCGACAGCACATTCAATCTCACTATTACCCTCTACCAACTGCAGAACGGGAAACTGGTTTTCGCACAGAGTGAAACCTACCGCAATCTCAGCATGAACAGTTTCTCGTCGACCTATGCACCGAACATGATCAATGGAGACTCGCAGCTGGTCAGTATTGCGTTACCTGCAACTCCAGCATTGACGAAAGGGGGCTGGGCTCGGAGCGTAAGTCTGCATACGTTTCCCACTCTGGCGGCGACGGAGACCACAATCACGGGCAACTACGACACGACGAACCCGTTCACGCTCGTCATCACGGGTGCAACTCCGACCAACATGGCGAGCCTAGTTCCGGCCGTAACCGCAGCCATCGCCGCGGCGGGGCTGACAGGAAACCTCACGGCGACCGCGGTCGATGCCTTGGGAGCCCCGGGTACAGACTATTTGCAGCTAACCTCGACATCGGTGGCGAACAATTCGGGCGTACAGATTCTGCGTGCCGCGTCCAACGACCTAGCAACCAAGATGGGCCTGGGGCTGGTGAATGGAGGCCGCGAAAAAGAGGCGGCCAGCGCGTTGCGTCCAGAGGCCACGGGAACGACGTCATCGAGCATCGCCGATCTGATTGATACGGCGACATCGGTAAGCGGAAATCTTGATGTAACCGTGACCGACGAATCTACCGGCACTGTGCTGTTGGCCTTGACCACGGTCGCGGTGCCGGCAGCTGTAGCGGGGCCGGCCTTGCGGGGCGCGTTGCAGACCGCGCTACGTGGAATTGCCAACAGTCCGGCTACGGCACAGGCCACAGTGCAGTTGTACGGCACGCTGTTGAATGTGGTCCCGAGCGCCAACACGCCGAACGCGGCGATCACGCTCGGAAATGCCGTGGCTACTACTCTCCGTCTGACGGGAGCAGGCTCTGCGACCAACGTGCAGGAATACAGCCTGGGAACAGGTACCACGTTTGGCGCGCAAAACGGTGCGCTGCCTGGGGCCGACGGCACGCCTCCGAACTCGGCAACGGACATCGAGGGTGATGAGGCCAGCAAGACCGGCATCTACGCTCTACTTAATGTCGACCTTTTTAATCTGCTAGTTATCCCACGGACGACGCTGCTGCCGGACGCGGACGCCAAGGATGTGATCGTGAAAGCGGTGGCGCTGTGCGAGGCTCGGCGAGCGTTTTTCATCGTGGACCCGAATCCAAGCAAAGACATCACTAACATCGGCGACTGGGTAGGAGGCATTACAGCCAGCAGGAATGCAGCCGTGTACTTCCCAACAATGCTGGCGGCGGATCCTTTGCAGAATTTCCGCATCCATCCGATGCCCAGTTCGGGGGCATTAGCGGGGATTTATGCGAGCACCGACGCCACGCGGGGAGTGTGGAAGGGGCCCGCGGGAATCGACGCGATCATTCAGGGAGCGCAAGGCCTCAGCTACACGCTCACTGACGCCGAAAATGGAACGCTGAATCCGCTGGGCATTAATTGTCTGCGTACTTTCGCGGTCTATGGAACGGTGACCTGGGGTGCGCGCACGTTGTTCGGCAGCGATGCGCGGGCGGATGAATACAAATACATTCCCGTGCGCCGCATCGCGCTGTACATCGAGGAGAGCTTGTACCGGGGCACGAAATGGGTAGTGTTCGAACCCAATGACGAGCCGCTGTGGGCGCAGATCCGGCTGAATGTGGGAGCGTTCATGCAAACCCTGTTCCGCCAGGGAGCGTTTCAGGGAAGTACGCCGCAGGCCGCCTACTTCGTGAAGTGCGACAGCGAAACCACAACCCCTACCGACCAGAATTTGGGAGTGGTGAACATCCTGGTCGGATTTGCGCCGCTGAAACCGGCGGAGTTTGTTGTCATTCAGATTCAACAGATGGCTGGTCAGACAGCCGCATGAGGAGGCGAGCATGGCCCAGTTCAGTGTGAACCCGCAGCGTTTCGATCCGTACAAGAACTTCAAGTTCCGCGTGAAGTGGGACGGCCGCTACGTGGCCGGCGTGAGCAAGGTCGGCATGCTGAAGCGTACTACCGAAGTGGTGAAGCACCGCGAAGGTGGCGACCCCAGCAGCAGCCGCAAGTCGCCGGGCCGCACGGAATACGATGCCATCACTTTGGAGCGAGGAGTGACACACGACCCCGAATTCGAGAAGTGGGCGAACAAAGTGTGGAATTTCGGCGCCGGCCTGGGGTCGGAGGTCTCGCTGCAGGATTTCCGCAAGGAAATCATCATCGAGTTCTACAACGAAGCGGGACAAAAGGCGATCGCCTACAAAGTCTATCGCTGCTGGGTTTCAGAATGGCAGGCGCAGCCCGACCTCGACGCCAACGCGAATGCGGTCGCCATTCAGCACATCAAGTTGGAGAACGAGGGCTGGGAACGCGACCTGAGCGTGACCGAGCCCACTGAGCCCAGCTTCACCGTACCGTCGGCAGGGTGATGGGCATGCGCTCCCTGTCAGCGGCCGAACTGATTCGAGCGTGGGAGCGGGGTTGGAGTCGGGCGCCGGTCGATCGGGCTCTGACCTTGCTCGCCGCCGTCAGCACGGAGTCCAGGGAAGAGTTGGCGAGGATGAGTGTTGGCCGACGCGACGCTCGTCTGCTGGAAACCTACGAGCAACACTTTGGACGAACACTCAGTGCTTTTGCCGAATGTCCCGAGTGCGGCGAGCGCTTGGAATACAGCATTGCCACTTCAGACTTAGTCAGGGATGGGGGCGAACACCAGCAGGAAACGGATCTCGCGCTGGTGGTGGGGGAGATGTCTCTGCAACTGCGGCCACCGAACAGCCTCGATCTGAGTGCGGTGATGGGGTGCGCGGACCTGGCGGCTGCGAGACGGATGCTGGCGGAACGATGCGTTGTCGAGGCGCACAGCGGCGAAAATCCAATTGCGGCGGATGCGCTGCCGGAGGCGGCTTTAGAACAGGTCGCTGCGTGTGTGGCGAAGGCCGATCCGCAGGCGGAAGTGTTGATCGACTTGACGTGTCCTTCTTGTGGACATGGCTGGCAGGTGATCTTCGACATTGAATCTTTCTTGTGGGCCAAGGTTAGTGCACTGGCGAAACGTTTGCTGCGCGAAGTGCACCTTCTGGCAGGCGCTTATGGATGGGCGGAGAGCGACATTCTGGCGATGAGCGCGGTGCGGCGTCAGTTCTACCTGGAGATGGTGGCGTGAGGGGTAACTTCTTTGACCGGCTGGCGGCACGCACGCTGGGGGTGGCTCCAGTGTCGCAGCCCATTTTGCCTACTTCGTTTTCTCCCGTCGCGAGCTTTGGGGCGATGGAGTCTGCAACCGCCCCGCCAAGTGAAGGTGTGGAGACTCCCGCTTCATCATTTTCGCCGGGCCCGGCGCGAGAGAGCGCGCCGAGCCGAAGCTTTCCCGGGTGCGGCGGTTCTGCCGAGGCGGGTCGAGAGTCGGATGCAGTTCGGCGCGAAACCGTGACGCGGGATCCTACGCTTCCGAAGATCGATGGAGCCTTGCCGCGAGAGACAGCGGCTAATCCGCCCAAGGTTGAGACGCTTGTGCCTCCACCTGCGGAGTTGGAGCCCGCGCCGAGAGGCATGTTAACGATACCGGGCGCGGTCGATGCGTCCGCGAAGGTCCGGGAAGAAACATCGCGGGCGCGGCTTGCGGTGCAGCCTTTGATTGCACGCGTGGCGGTGGGAGGCGCGACAGAGTCGCCCCCTCGCGATTCGGTGCACGCTAGAGTTGCGGAGAGAACTCGGAAGACTAGTTCTCAATCGGCTGCGGAGCCGGCAGCGCCTTTGGTTCGAGTCACGATCGGGCGGGTGGAGGTCCGGGCGCAATTTCCGGCAGCGCCTTCGGCTCCGGCGCCGCGTCGATGGCGGGCATCAACACTTTCGCTGGAAGATTATTTGAAGCAGCGCAACGGAGGGAAGCGATGAGTAACTTTCTGGCCGTCGCGAACGTAACCGCTGCTCTCTACGAAGTGTTGCAGCCTGCCGTGGGCAATGCGGTGTTGAACGCCAAAGTGGGTTTCGCCCGTCCCGAGGGAACTTCCGCAACTAGTCCGCTTGTGAATGTCTATCTCTACCAGGTCACGCCGAACGCAGCGTATCGCAATGCGGATCTGCCCACGCGGCGTTCGGACGGAACCCTGGTGCAGCGGTCGCAAGCGGCGCTGGATCTCCATTACCTGTTCAGCTTCCATGGAGACGACACCAAGCTTGAGCCGCAACGGTTGCTGGGTGCGGTGGCCACGACATTGCATTCGCAACCGCTTATTTCGCGCTCGGCAATTATTAAAGCGATGTCGGACTTCAACTTCCTTAAGAATTCCAATCTGGCCGACCAAGTTGAAACCGTGCGATTCACGCCCACGTCGTTGTCCCTGGAGGAATTTTCCAAATTGTGGTCGGTATTTTTTCAGATTGAGTACAGCCTTTCGGCTGCCTATCAGGCATCGGTGGTGTTGCTGCAGAGCGACGATGTGCCGCAGGAAGCCCTGCCGGTGCAGGCGCGCAATTTGTATGTAGTGCCTTTCCGCTGGCCTTCGGTGGACGCCGTGGTTTCCGCGGTGGGAGCAGATCAACCGATCGTGGCGGGCACAACTCTGCTGATACAGGGAACTCAGCTGCGTGGGGACATCACGCTCATATTGATCGAAGACAACGAATTTGCCCCGACCAACATCACGGACACAGAAATCACGCTGCCATTGCCGGCGACGGTGCACGCGGGTCTGCAAGGACTGCAAGTGCTGCAGGAGGTGCTGATGGGGACACCGCTGGCAGCGCATCGTGGATTTGAATCGAATGTGGCGCCATTTGTTTTACGGCCGACGATCACAGCGGCCACAGCCGCTTCCGGTGCTCCGCCGCCTGGCGGACCAGGAGGGACCGATGTCACTCTGACGCTCACCCCCAACATCGGAATTGGGCAAAGAGCGGTCCTGGTGTTGAATAACCTGGGGGTGAGTCCCGCCACCGCATACACATCGCTGCCCAAGGTTTCCAGCGCGAACTCGAACCAGGTGATCATCAACATCGGCGGGGTGCCTACCGGGAATTATCTGGTACGAGTGCAGATCGACGGTGCAGAGAGCTTGCTGACAGTGGACGCAACCGGGAACTTTACCGGCCCCATGGTGGCCATGCCATGAGCATGAACGATCCAGATACGTGGCACGCGGCCAACCAGCGCTACTTGATGAAGGCGATTGGGGAGATTCGGACTGCTCTGGAGAAAACCTTTGTTCGGGCAGAGGATGCAGCGGCGGGGAGGGAGGAGTCCAGGGAAGGGGAGAGCCTACGCGAGATCGAGTCCTCGATACCGGCGCCGGAGTTTGCGCTCGATGCGCTGTGCACGGCGTTCGACGTCTCAAGTTTCGAACGGAAGATTCTATTGATGGCTGCGGCGCCGGAGCTGGATTCGGGGTTTGCGGCTTTGTATGCGGCGGCTCATAAAGATCCGAGGCGATCGTATCCGAGTTTCAGTTTGGCGCTCGCGACCTTCGCCGACTCGCACTGGACCGCGCTGTCGCCAGAGCGGCCTTTGCGGCGTTGGAGCCTGGTGGAAGTGCTTAACGGCGACGGCCTTACCAGCAGCGCGTTGCGGGTGCCGGAGCGAGTGCTGCAGTATCTCGCGGGTGTGCCCTGCATTGACGAACGGCTGCGAGCGATGGTGAAGCCTATGCCTGTGCCTGACGAATTGGTCCCTTCGCACCGCACGCTCGCCGAAGAAGTTGCGGCGGTGTGGTCACAAGCGGTGAGCGGTCGGGTCATTCCGATTATTGAGTTGTGCGGCGATGAGGCGGCGGGTAAGCGGGCGCTCGCGGCGGTGGCGTGTGCATTTCTCGGCCTGCAGTTGCACTGCATCCCGGCATGGGCCGTGCCGCGAAGCGCGCCCGAGATCGACAGTTTTTTGCGACTCTGGGAACGGGAGGCGGTGCTGAGTTCGAGTGCGCTCTTGCTGGACTGCGACGACAGCAATGGCAGCGATGCGTTGCCAACGAGCGATCTGTCTTGGCTGATGGAGCAGATTCGCTGTCCGCTGCTGGTGGCGACGCGCAATTCACGGCGATGTGCGCACCGCTCGATCGTGCTGTTTGAAGTGAGTAAGCCGACGGCGATGGAGCAGGGAGAGATTTGGCGGAACGCGCTGGCGACGCGCGAGGGGTCGTTGAATGGGGAAGTCGACACCTTGGTTGCGCAATTCAATTTGAGCTCCAACATGATCCGTCTGGCGGCAGGGCAGGCCCTGGCGAAACGGCCTCAGGATTCACCGAGTGGAGATGTCAATGAGACAGGTCCGTCCAACGGTTTCGTGAATCGGTTGTGGGATGCGTGCCGCGTACAGTCCCGCCCGCGTCTGGAAGGCCTGGCGCAGCGAATTGAGCCGGTCTCGAATTGGGACGATCTGGTGCTGCCGGAAAAACAGAAGGAGATTCTGAGCAACGTCGCTATTCATGTCCGGCAGCGCGGCAAGGTGTATCAGACTTGGGGATTCTCATCGAAGAGCACGCGCGGGCTGGGGATCAGTGCGCTGTTCGCGGGTCCGAGCGGAACCGGAAAGACGATGGCGGCGGAGGTGCTTGCCGCTGACTTGAGGCTGGACCTGTACCGCATTGACCTCAGTCAGATTGTCAGCAAGTACATCGGGGAGACCGAAAAGAATCTTCGCAGCGTATTTGACGCGGCGGAAGAAGGTGCGGCGGTGTTGTTGTTTGACGAAGCCGACGCGCTGTTCGGCAAGCGCAGTGAGGTAAAGGATAGTCACGACCGTTACGCCAACATCGAGGTCAGTTATTTGCTGCAGCGAATGGAGGCTTACCGGGGGCTGGCGATTCTGACCACGAACCGCAAGAGTGCGATCGACCAGGCGTTCATGCGGCGAATCCGGTTCGTGGTGGAGTTTCCGTATCCCGAGGCGCCGCAAAGGGCAGAGATCTGGCGACGGGTGTTTCCGCCGCGGACACCCACGGAGAATCTGCGGATCGATCGCCTGGCGCGGCTCAATGCCGCCGGGGGACACATCCGCAACATCGCGATGGGGGCGGCTTTTCTAGCGGCGGATGCCGGGCAACCGGTGCGAATGTCTCATCTGCTGACGGCGGCGCGTAGCGAATTCGAGAAACTGGAAAAGCCTTTGACCGATGCCGAGATCGCGGGATGGGTGTGAGGACGTGAAAACAGCCGAGCCAAAATCCAACGGACGCACCAGAGGGACGCGCGCGGGGGCGATGGAAGTTCACATTGAGGAACTTGTGCTGCATGGTTTCAATGCGGGCGATCGCCTTTCGATTGGTGACGCGGTAGAGCAAGAGCTGACGCGGTTGCTGGCGGAGGAACATGGATTGAGCGGCTTGAGTGGTCCGATGTCAATTGAGCGGATCAACGGAGGGGCTTTCAAGGTCGCTCCGGGTGGGCGGCCTGCGGGAGTGGGGGCGGGAGTGGCACGGGCGGTACATGGGGCCATCGGAGGAAGAGGCTGAGTCATCGGCCGACATTGGTTTGCTCGCACTTTCCGTAAGGAACGTTTGCGAGTAACAAGTGAGGTCCTCGACCTAACGACGGGATGAGAAGGACCTGGTTGTGGATAACAACATGCGCATGAAGACCTCAGCTGGGTCTCAACCGATGCCGTCCCCCACTCGTGTTCGGAGCGGGTTGCTGCAGCGCAAGTGTGCCTGCGGCGGTTCAGGCAGCGGGGCGGGGCGGTGCAAAGAGTGCAGCAAGGAACCAGGAGGTTCTTTGCAGCGCCGAGGTACGGGCGAGCCCAGATCTGCCGCGATTCCGCCGATTGTTCACGATGTGCTGCGCTCCTCCGGGGAACCGCTCGACGGGGCAACAATCGGGTTCATGACTCCGCGCTTTGGGCACGACTTCAGCAAGGTGCGGGTGCACACCGATGGCGAGGCCGCGGAGTCGGCGAGAGCGGTCAGCGCCGCCGCTTATACCGTGGGCTCCCATGTGGTTTTCGGACGTGGGCAGTACGAACCACTCACCTCCACCGGAAGGCATCTGATTGCGCACGAACTGACTCATGTTGTGCAGCAAGGCGAGGGCCGCCACCGCGCCGAGACCATGGGGAATTTGGATCATCCGAGCGAGCGGGAGGCGGATCTCCGCGCCGACCTGGTCTTGAATAACGAAACGGTAGCGAAGGCGAGTGCGGGGCTCGCGGTTCCTATGCTGCAGCGTAGTCCGGACAGCAGTTCCTCGAAGAGCAGCGGCTCGTCGAATAGCAGCGATTCATCCCGCAGCAGCGGTTCTGAACCTTCGGGATCGAAAAGTTCCAGCGGGTCGAGGAGTGGAGTTATTCCGACACCAACAAAAAAGGAAGATGGAACCTGCGATTGCCGCCTCGACATTTGCTGGCGCCCGATCCAAGGTTTCTGGGGAATCATCGGGGCACTTGGCTATAAGCATGGGTTCTTGAACGTCATCACGAGCACGTGTGAAACCCACAATCTTTACGTCGATCCTGGCCAGCATCCTGCGGGCAAGGAAAGCCATAGTCACGCGGTCGATTCCACGCCTGGATGGGACACATCCGGCCAGCAATGTTTCACCTTGAACACACCCGCCAGCAAAATTCCCTGCTCCAGCATCGACAAACTGCCTGCCGCGACCACCAAATATGAAGCGCTCGATGTGGCTTACAGTCCAAAGTCGGGGCCTAACAGCAATTCTTTCCTGGAGTGGATTCTGCAAGATTCCGGGATCAGCATCAGCGGGCTGCCCTCCGGTTTGTCCGCATGGGACTACTACATCAAGAACCCGGGTATGAGGAGCTCTCCGCCGCGCGTAACTCGTGCGGCGGCGGCAGCTCCGACAGTTCCGGTTCTAGCTCCTGCAGGTGCTGGGGCAAAGCCATGAGGGAAAGAACGACGGCGGAAAGATGGTTCTAGAGATGGCAACCAACAGAGCACGAGCAGCAAACGTCGCGCCCGAAGGCGTGCTGCAGCGCAAGTGTGCGTGCGGGCAGTCCGCCTTCGCGGGGCACGAATGCGAGGAGTGCAAGAAGAATTCTGTGCAACGACGCGCTGCCGGCCCGGGAGGACCCGCCAGTGTTCCCCCTTTGGTGCATGATGTGCTGCGCTCGCCGGGCCTGCCACTCGATCCCCACACACGGGGTTTTCTTGAGCCACGCTTCGGGCACGACTTCAGCAAAGTGCGTATCCACGCGGATGATCGCGCCGCTGATTCGGCGGCGGCCGCGAATGCGCGGGCCTACACAGTGGGTTCTCACATTGTTTTCGGAAGCGGACAGTATGCGCCGCAGACCGTGCCCGGGAAGAAACTGATCGCTCACGAACTGACCCATGTGGTTCAACAAGGGGCAGCATATGCCGGCCCAGAGTCGTTGCTGCAGCCAGCGGGCAGGGAAGCCAGCCCTCTGCGGATTGGACCTGCGGAGGGTGCACTGGAACGGGAAGCAGAGTCGGCGGCGGGCAAGGTTTTCTCTTCGGAGCGTTCGCCTGCGGTGCGACTGAGCGTGTCCGCTCTTGCAATTCAACGCGCGCCTGCCGGGACGAGCGACGTGGGCTTGAGCCGCGAAAACATTCCTCCGCGAGGGCCGAATCCGGCCACTTGCATCCAGCCACAATGTGAGCAACTGAAACATCAACACGCCACTGGCAAAGATGCTCTGGCGCAGGTGGCAGAGAAGTGGCGGGAGGGCGCCATGGGTTGTGTAAGTTCAGGCGCGAGCGGCTCGAAGGCGTCGCACGCGGGAGACATCCTGGCCAACGAAACCCGAGAACTGGCAGACGAAGTGAGCGACTTGAATACTTCGATGCCGCCCTCTCTTCGGGCCCGCGACCCTCGCGGTTACATCGACACCCTGGTGCAGGCCTGCCAAAGGAAACAGCGCGAGATTGGCCTCGAATTCCAATACAACGTGATTTTCGAAAACACCACGTTGCGCAAATGGGGTCAGCCACTTTCCGAGTTTGACGAAATCGAGAGCGCGCTATCGGCGTTACCGGTAGAGATGACCTGGGGAAATCCGCTGGCGATCACCTTCCGCCGCGAGGCGTGCCATCCACGGGACATGTCCGCGGGACAGTGTGCCGGGCAGGGCGGTGGGAAGATTGGCGGAGAGACAAATCCCGACCTCACGCACAAGAAAGCGCAAATCAATATTTTTGACGCCGGGTTGGGAAGCGCTCCTTATAAGCGCTCGAAGAATGTTGGGCCGCCCGCCCCGTCGGCGACATCGCAAACAATTCGCCACGAAGTTGGACATGTGATCAACGCACAGATTCCGGCGAAGGACCGGAAGGCCTTCTTTGAGCAAGTTCTGCCTTGGCACCAGTACCCCTGGGCCTGGGTGTCGGTGAAGTCGAATACTTCGACCTGGAAAGCAGAAAGGGAGGCCTTGCAGAAGGAAACGAACATGAACGACACCCAGTTGGACGCGTGGATGAACGGCCTGAGTGCCGGAGCCCCGACCAATGTCGGATCCCGGACTTATGTGAAAACGCCTGTAGTCCCTGGATCAAGCAATTTCTGGTTGAACTCGTACGAGACCGCAGCAGTGCCGACCGGGCCGGAATTTGAGTATGCACGAACCAGTCAGGACGAATATTTCTCGGAGATTTTTGCGTTTGCGCTGTCGTCGCCGGAATGGCTGCACACGGTGCTGCCACGTGCGCAGGTGGATTGGTTGAAGGAAGTTGTTTTCAAGGTGCCCAAAGATGAAGCGGGTTGGGCTACTCAGTTTGCGACGCGGGGTCCGGTTGCCGCCGCCGTGCTGTCGCGCCTGGCTCGGGTTTTTACCTGGGAACAAGCGCAACCGCTTTTGAATTCGGCTTTGGCGCAGCCCGCCGCAGGTGGTCGGCAGGTCGTGTAGAGAGTTTGGCGCTTTGGCGGACGGTACTCGGTTTTAGAACGAAAGCAACATTGCGATGAGCGAACGAGAAATGACTTTGGCGAAACCAGCACCGGGACGGGCGCCCGCCTCTGCGCGTGAGCTTCCCGGGATGTTGCGGCGTAAGTGTGCGTGCGGCGGGTCAGCCGGGGAAGGGGAATGCGATGAGTGCAAGAGTGCTGGGACTCTACACCGTCGCCAAGGTCGTTATGGGGAACCTGCGGGCGTTCCGTCCATCGTGCATGAGGTATTGCAATCGCCCGGGCAATCGCTCAATTCAGCGGCGCGAGGTTTCCTGGAGCCGCGTTTCGGGCATGACTTCGGCAAAGTGCGAGTGCACAACGATCAAAAGGCCGCGGCTTCGGCGCGTGCCGTGAATGCGCTGGCGTATACGGTGGGGCGCGATGTTGTGTTTGCAGACGGGCAATACGCGCCCGACACTTCGGTCGGGCTGCGATTGCTGGCGCACGAACTCGCGCACGCTGTGCAGGATCCGGAAGGGGAGCGGGTCCAGCACTCGCTGGAAGTTGGGCGGGCGGACGACCCGGCCGAACGCGCGGCTGATTACATGGCCGATTCGGTGTTGCGCGGCGAAACCGTGTCCGTCTCGCCGGTACGTAGTGGCGTGTTGCGGCGTCAGCAACGATGCATAGCTATGCCCGACGATACGCCGGACAAGCGGAGGGTGACGTGTGGGGCCGACGAGTATCGGGTTACCTTGAAAACCACCCCGGGATCAACTCGTCCGGACACTCATGTCGAAGCGAATCCGGGATGGAACAACAGCGAAATCTGGCTGGATATCAGCATCTGCCAGGGTGGGACGCTGGTCGGGATACAGCCCCGAGTGGACCTGCCAAACGCAATGCTGCAGGCCTTGGGAAACGTACTGCAGGGTTCACCGACGCTCTCCGGTGTCCAGTTGTCGCCGACAGTGAGCGTGACTGTTTTTCAAAATCAGAAAGGTTCCGTGAGTGTGGCGCCGCAGGTAACGGTTGATGACAGAGGCGTGAGCGGAGGCGGTGGCAGCGTAACGGTAAAGACAAAGGACATCACCTTGACCGGTACAGGCACCTACGACTCGCGGAGCAAAACTGGCCTTTTTACGATCTCGGTTTCTGGCGGAAGCCCTCCGCAGACTGTGGACTGCCATAAAGTTGGACGCGATCGCCTGGTTCTGACCTGCGAGCGCATAAAGAAGGTGGCTCCGGTCCCTGAGGTTCCAGAGGTGACTGTTCCTGAAAAAGAAGTGCGGCCTGTCTTCTTCAAATACATGAAGGCGGAGTTCTCGGAGAAGCGCCCGCTGCCAACAGACATTCAAGCATTGCACGACAAGGGTTTTCGTGTGACCTCAGTTCAAGGATTTACTTCCCCGGAAGGTCCGCGTGACCGGGGGCCGGGTTTCGAGGGCAACACGCGGCTGTCGCAAGAACGGGCGGACCGGGCGTGGAACTGGCTGCAGGAGAAAGATGTCTGTCGGGACTGCACTGAGGCGACTACGTTGGTGCCGCACGGAAGGGGCGAATTGCCACCCAAGCTCGGCATCGCAGTCCCCGAACCGAAAGGCCCGGGAATGGAGCGGGCTGCCGTGAAGGAGTTCCTGAGCGTCGATGATCCGAGCAAGGCTGACCCAAACGCTCCGAAGGATCCCGAGTCCCTGGCCGCATTCCAAAGACTTCCTGCGGCGAAGCAACGCGATGAAGCCTTTGAGTTGATGAGGCGGGCCGAGATCACGCTGGAGCACACCAAGGTGGTGCAGGAGCATAAGGACGCAGTCCCAGGCTCAGAAAAATTCGAGGGCACAGCCTGCCCGCAAGAAGTGACCGACGCGGCGCGAACCTCTTTTGGGGTCACGATGCCGTGATCCGGCACAGAGTCGAATGCGGCGACCTGAGCCCTTGACTGTGCGGTTGCTACAAGTTGTGACAGGAAACAGGGAGATCAACGAATGAGCACATTTCCCGGAACTCCACGCGTGCTGAAGGGTGGCATCGTTCTGCTGGATTCGATCAGCGGGGCGGTGCAGCGGATCATTACGCTGCAGTACAACCCGGACACGCTTACTCGTTCCCTGCAGGTGCAGGCGGTGGATCAGGCGAGCAAAAATCGCTCGCAGGCGTTGCGACTGATTGGGCCTCCGGTGGAGACGTTCAAGCTGGATGCGGAGATTGATGCGACCGATCAGCTGGAATTTCCCGACCAGAATCAGGCCGCGGTGCAGGTGGGGGTTTATCCCCAACTGGCGGCGTTGGAAACCATTATTTATCCGCCCAGCAGCCAGTTGCTCAACAACAATTCCCTGGCGCAGTCGGGGGTGCTGGAGATTGCGCCGATGGAGGCGCCTCTCACCCTGTTCGTGTGGAGCAAGAATCGCGTGGTGCCGGTGCGCATTACGGATTTCAGCGTGACCGAAGAAGCCTTTGACGTAAGCCTGAATCCCATCCGGGCGAAGGTGAGCCTGGGGATGCGCGTGCTCAGCATCGACGACCTTGGATTCGATGAGAAGGGTGGAAACCTGTTCATGGTTTACCAGCAGCAGAAAGAGCGGCTGGCGGGGCTTAGCCAGAGCGGGACGTTCCACGATCTGGGGATTGGAGGAATTCCATGAGCGCTGCCAGTCTGACTCCATCGATTTCTAGACTGTTGCAGTTTGCGGGTGTGTTGCCGAGCCTGTTCGCACCGAACAGCCGATATCTGGGAATTCCTACGTCGACCTTGACTACGGTGGATGGACGCACCGTGGCGTATGTGCAGCGGCGCTTTGTGCCGCAGCCGGAGCTGCTGGCGCAAGTGCAGCAGCACACGGTGACGCAGGGGGAGCGGCTGGATGTGATCGCGGCGCAGTATCTGGGCGATCCGGAACTGTTCTGGCGCATTGCGGATGCGAATCGGGCGATGCGGGCTGAGGACCTGACTGCGGTCATCGGCGTCGTGTTGCGCATCTGTCTGCCGCAAGGAATACCGGGAATGCAGAATGCTTAAGGGAATCAATCTGACGTTGATGATCGGGCCAGCGGTGCCGCTGCCGGTGTCGAAGTCTGTCCTGGATGCCCTCACCAGCGTTGAGGTGACGAACAAGACGGACGGGCCGAGTGTGTTTCAGCTGAAGTTCAGCATTGATAAACAGTCGGCGCTGCAGACGATTTTCATGCTGGGTGGCGGGGCGCAGATTCCGCTGGTGCGCGTGGTGATCTTCGTGACCATCAATGGGTCAACGATCGTTCTGATGGATGGCGTGATGACGGACCACCAGATTACTCCCGGCTCAAACACCGAGGGGCCGATGCTCACAATCTCCGGCGAAGACCTTACTCGGGTGATGGACTACATCGATCTCACCGGGATTCCGTATCCATGCATGCCGCCGGAGGCGCGCGTGCTTCTGGCGCTGGCGAAGTACCTGATCTTCGGAGTGGCGCCGGTTGTGATTCCGAGCATCATGATCGATGTGCCGATCCCCATCAGCCGCATTCCGCGGCATCAGGGAACGGACTTGCAGTACATTCGTTCGCTGGCCGCCGACGTCGGTTACACGTTTTACGTTGAGCCCACTCCGATACCCGGCACCAGCATTGCTTATTGGGGACCGGAGTTGAGGGTCGGGCTTCCCCAAGGGGCGCTGAACCTGGACATGGATGCGTACACGAACGTGGATTCGATGAATTTCGCATTCGACAGCGAGCACAAAGAATTGCCGATTCTGCTGATCTACGATCCGGCGATCAAGGTTCCGATTCCAATACCAATTCCGGACATCACGCCGCTCAGCCCGCCGTTGGGGATTATTCCGCCGATTCCGAAGAAGATTCGGTGGCTGCACGCGACGGCGAGGCTCAATCCGATCCAGGCGGCGCTGATCGGGTTAGCGAAAGCGGCTAAGACTTCCGATGCGGTGAGCGCGACTGGCTCGCTCGACGTAATGCGCTATGGGCAGGTGCTCAAGGCACGGCATCTGGTGGGAATTCGCGGAGCGGGTCCGGCGTTTGACGGACTGTATTTCGTGAAGAGCGTGACGCACAACATCAAGCGCGGCGAATACAAACAGAATTTCACGGTAGCTCGCAATGGGCTGCTATCTACATTTTCGAGGGTTCCGGCATGAGTGATGATTCCGACGATGTAACGGGGGTAGCTGATCTGGTGGCAAGTGCGCTGGGCGGCCACAAGTTTTATGGCAAGTATCGTGGCACGGTCATTAACAACATTGATCCGCTGCAGATCGCGCGCATCCAGGTGATCGTGCCCGATGTTTCTAATTTTGTGCCCACGAGTTGGGCGTTGCCGGCGCTGCCCGTCGGCGGAATTCAGATGGGCATGTTCACCGTGCCCGAAATCGGATCAAGCGTGTGGGTGGAGTTCGAGCAGGGCGATCCGGATTATCCCATTTGGACGGGATGCTTCTGGGGCACTGCAGCTGAGGTGCCTCTGCTGGCGCACCTGGTGCCGCCCGCGATTCCGGGGATCACGCTGCAGACTACGTTGGGGAACGGGATTGTGATCAGCGATCTGCCGGGGCCGACCGGGGGAATCATTCTCAAGAGCACGACGGGAGCGATGCTGATCGTGAACGATACGGGAATTTACATCCAGAACGGCAAGGGCGCCAGCATCGTCATGGTCGGGCCGGCTGTGACCATCAATACGGGCGCAATGGTGATTACGTAGTGCGGTCAGGTAAGTAATAAGGAGGAATGCGAGTGCCAGGATTTCTTTTGCACGTGGGGGCGACGGTGCTCTGTGCGCACGGGGGACAGGCGACGCCGACAGTGCCGAATCCGCGGGTGCTGGTGAGCGGACAGCCGATCGTGAACCTGCTGACGCCGTATGTGATCGCGGGCTGCCCATTTCCGCCACCAATCGCGGCGAACGGTCCGTGCGTCACGGCGCAGTTTGTCATGGGATCGACGCGGGTTTTGTCGAACGGCATGCCTGTGCTGTTGATGGATAGCCAGGCCATCTGCGTGCCAACCGGGACGCCGCTGATTGTGGCGATGACGCAGCCCAGAGTGTTTGCGATGTGAGGGACGGATGAATATTGATTTTCCATTTCACGTTGATGGACGGGGCCATACCGCCGCCACGGATGATCTGGTCCACATCCGCGACATGATCGAACAGCTGTTGTTTACCAATCCCGGCGAACGGGTGAATCGCCCGGATTTTGGAAGCGGGCTGCTGCAGATGGTGTTTGAACCGAACAGTACGGAACTGGCGGCGGCGTTGCAGTTCACGCTGCAAGCTTCGCTGCAGCAAGTGTTGGGGAATGTGATTCAGTTGCAGGCCGTCAAAGTGGACACGATCGACAGCACGCTGCAGGTAACCGTGCAGTATGTCGTTCGAACCGACCAGCAGGTGCAGACGGCGCAATTCTCGCGGGAGATTTGAGTATGGCCACACAGTACTTCTGCCGGAGCTTGAGAAGACGGACGGAGGTGTTAACCACAGTCGACGGAAGTGGTAAGCCTGTGCTCAACGGTATTGATTTTCTGGAATTGGCAACGCCGGACGAGCAGACCTTGAATGTGAACTTCCTGTTCAATCTGCCCGGACAGTCCAACGGGGTTCCTGCCGCACCTGTGCTAACAGCGGCCAACGTTGTGATCACAGGTGGAGTGCGGATTACCGGCATCAAAGCTGTGACCGGCAATGCCACGAACAATGTTCTCACCGTGACCGTGAGCGCCGCGGGAGATTACTCGACATACACGCTGAGCATTGTTACAGGTCCCAATAATCCGGCACCGCCGACGGGATTCGACCCGCAACTCTCGTCGGTGGATTTCACGTTCAAGGTGGAGTGTCCGAGCGACTTTGATTGCAAGCCGGTGGATACGTGCCTGCCACCGGTTTTTCCGGCTCCGCAGATCGATTATCTAGCGAAGGATTACGCCAGCTTCCGACGGCTGATTCTGGACCGCATGGCGCAGATCATGCCGGAGTGGCAGGAGACCAACCCGGCCGACATCGGGATTGCGCTGGTGGAGTTGCTGGCCTACGCGGGAGACCAACTTAGTTATTACCAGGACGCAGTTGCGACCGAGGCTTATCTCGGTACAGCGCGGCAGAGAATTTCAGTTCGACGCCACTCCCGCCTGCTGGACTACTTCATGCACGACGGTTGCAACGCGCGGGCGTATGTTTTCCTGCAGGCAGCAGCCGGGCCGGGTCAGGCGGTGCCGGGCGGTACGCTGCTGCTTACGCAGACCAACGCACCGAGGGGGCGCATTTCCCAGGATCTTGTGCAAACGGCGCTGGATCAGGGCTCACAGGCTTTTCAAACGTTGATTGATATTACGGCGCGCGTCGAACTGAACCAAATCAATTTCTATACCTGGAGCGATGACCAATGTTGCCTGCCGCAGGGAGCGACCGAGGCAACTCTCGTCGACAACGGCGCCGCACCCTTGCTCAACGTCGGTGATCTTCTGCTGTTCGAGGAGATCATAGGGCCGGCCACAGGCTTCCCGGAGGATGCCGATCCGGCGCACCGGCAGGTGGTCCGCTTGACGAAAGTTCTCGCGGGGCAACAGGACCCGCTCAATGGCACAAAGATCGTGGAGATCGCATGGGATCCGGCGGACGCGCTTTTGTTCCCAGTCTGCCTCTTAGCTGTGGTTGGAACCACCGCGGTTACCAATATCTGTATCGCGCGCGGGAACATCGTGCTGGCGGACCACGGCTTCACTGAGCCTGCAGAAACATTACCAGACGTGGGTGCGACTCCGGGGCCGTACCGGCCGGAGCTGCAAAATCCTGGGCTCACGTTTCTAGTGCCTTACGACGACACTGCGGCGCGTCTGTTGCCGGCCACCGGAATTCTAATTCAGGATGCGCGCGAAGCTTTGCCGGCGATCTCATTGAGTGAGAGCGGGAGCCTCTGGTCGCCACGACGCGATCTTCTGAGCAGCAGCAACAACGCTCCGGATTTCGTGGTAGAGATGAAGGACGACGGTACGGCGAAGCTGCGCTTCGGAGACGGGATTTTGGGCGCCAGTCCGGTGAGCGGATTGGTCGCGACCTACCGCACGGGAAACGGGACGGCGGGCAATGTAGGAGCCGAGGCGATTGCCCACGTGGTGTTTACACCGACCTCGCTGCTCACGGGCATTGCGTCAGTGCGTAATCCATTGCCGTCGCTGGGGGGAATTGATCCGGAAACTCTGGACGAAGTACGGCAGTTTGCACCGTGGGCGTTCCGCACCCAGGAACGTGCCGTCACAGAAGCGGATTACGCCGATGTTGCAAAGCGGGATCCGGAAGTGGCTAGTGCACGGGCAACTCTGCGCTGGACGGGCAGTTGGTACACGATGTTCGTGACGACGGAGCGCGTGGGCGGGCAGCCGGTGGATGATCCGTTCCGCGGGCGACTTCGCAATTTCCTCGAAACGTACCGACTTGCGGGGTATGACCTGGAGATCGAAGCTCCGAAGTTCGTTCCTCTGGACATTACGTTCAGCGTTTGTGTTGCGCCGGGATATTTCCGCAGCACGGTGAAACAGGCGCTTCTCGAAGTGTTCAGCAATCGCATTCTGCCCAACGGACAATTGGGCTTCTTCCATCCCGACAATTTCACGTTTGGGCAATCGGTGTACCTCAGCCGGATTGTGGCGACTGCCATGGGTGTGCAAGGGGTGAGATGGGTGGACACCAACGACAAGCCGCCGTCGCCGAACCATTTTCTACGCCTGGGCGAGGTGTCGCATGGGGAAACTGCCGCGGGGAAGATTGCGATGGCGCGACTTGAGATTGCGCGGATGGACAACGATCCCAGCCAGCCGGAGAACGGGAAGATCGACTTCTTCATGGAAGGGGGCCTATGAGCGACGGAAGCACGCCGCCCATCTTGAATTCGTGCGGATGTTGCGCACCGGGCGTGTCCCTGGACACGGAGTCCAACCGGCCGGGCTTGAATGCGCTCTCTTATCGGCTGGGCACGCATGGAATTTTTCTACGGCGGCTGCTGGATGCGATCCATTCGGCGACCATTCCGGATGGTCCAAATCAAGGGGCACGACCGCTGGCGACGCTGACCACGCGCGCGCTGGATGATCCGTCGATGGCGTTGCTCGATGCCTGGTCTGTGGTCGCGGATGTTCTGACGTTTTACCAGGAGCGGATTGTCAACGAAGGATTCTTGCGCACGGCCACGGAGCGACGCTCGGTGCTGGAGTTGGCTCGCGAAATCGGATACGAGTTGGGGCCGGGAGTAGCGGCCAGTGCTTATCTACAATTCACGGTGGAAGAAATTATCGGGGCGGCGATTCCACCCTCGAGCATTCCCGGCTTGCGCCTGCCGACGGCTCCCGGGCCGGGTAGCGCGCCGTTCAACGCGGGGCTGGTCAGCATCCCCCAGGGCAGTCAGATTCAGAGCGTGCCGGCACCGGGGCAACTGCCGCAGACGTTTGAGACCTCGGCGGACTTCGAAGCCCATGTGGAGTGGAACAGCCTGACGCCGCGGTTGGTGCGCCCGGCGGATCTTGCGCTCAGTGGCGGCAAGCTCTATTTGCTGGGGACGACGACGAGCTTTGCGCCTGGAACATTCGTACTGCTCCCGGCCGCACAGGTGTTTCCGATCAATTCCGAGACCACGCTTGAGCTAACGCTCACCCAGATACGGGCGGTGCAAATCGGAGAGCTGTACTTACAAGGAACGGCAACGAACCTGAACCCTGGCGACAAACTGTTGCTGGTTGGGGTGAACAATAATGTGACCGCAACCCAGGCATTCGTGGTTCGCGACGTCGAGGTCCAGGCGACGCTGAATCAAACGCGGGTCGCCTTCGTCGATAATCCGTCGCCGCCGACGTTCGCGCCCGCGTCATTTCCTGGCGCCGTGCTGACGCTGGCCAAGATCCCGTTCACGCAAGCCAACGTGATCGCGAACATTATCCAGAAGAGCATTTCCGAGAGCGAGTTGGATGCGTTCCTGCAGATGAATGGATGGAACGCGAGCGACCTGGAGACTGCGGTGAACGCGCCGCCGTATCCGCCCGCAGCGAATATAGGCGTCTTCGTGTTCCGAGCGACCGCCAGTTTCTTCGGCTACAACGCGCCTCGGTGGAAGAGCCTTCCGGATCCGACAAAAGCGCAGCGTGCCGACCCGTATCCCAATGACTGGGACGAAATGAACAACGGCACGGGGACGCTCATCTGGACTGACTCCCAGGGGGATCTCAACACCGACGCAGATGTGTTTCTGGAGCGAGCCTTTCCCCAGGTGCTGCCCCGGAGTTGGACACTGTTCGAGGCTCGCGGTACTCCCTCCGCCGCTTATCAAATCACTGACGTCGTACAGAAGGCGCTGGCCGACTACAACTTGAGTGGTAAGTCTACCGGGCTGAAGTTGTTACCCCCTCCCAACCTCGTTCCTTACGACAATCTCGGGGGCACCATCCTGGGGAACCCTGCGGTGGTGTCGTGGGCGCATGACCGGCTGGACATTTTCGTTATCGGGACGGATCGGGGCCTCTACCATAAGGCGTGGGATGGCAGTCAGTGGCTTCCTGCGGTCGCGGGTTACGACCCGTTGGGTGGGGTCATCGTGGGGAATCCCGCAGTGGCTTCGTGGGACCACGACCGGCTGGATATTTTCGTAGTCGGCACCGACGGCGGTCTTTACCACAAGGCGTGGGATGGCAGTCAGTGGCTGCCTTCCCAGATGAACTATGACAACCTGGGAATGCCGAGCCCGGGCGGACCGATCACTGGCGACCCTGTCGTAGTGTCATGGGACCATGATCGGTTGGATATCTTTGTTGTGGGCAGCGTTGACGGCGCTCTTTATCACAAAGCGTGGGATGGTAGTCAGTGGCTTCCCTCGGTGGGAGGGTTTGACTATCTGGGTGGCGGAATCGTTGGGCAGCCAGCTGCGGTTTCGTGGGATCACGACCGGCTCGACATTTTTGTTGTGGGCACGGACCAGGGTCTCTACCACAAGGCCTGGGATGGTGCGCAATGGCAGCCTTCTCAGACCGGTTACGATCCCCTGGGTGGTGGTACGATCGCCGGTCCTGCCGTGAGTTCCTGGGGGCCCAATCGGCTCGACATATTTGTAATCGGAACGGACTCCGGCCTCTACCACAAGGCTTGGGACGGGACGCAGTGGCAGCCTTCCCAGTTTGGCTTCGACAAGCTCGGTGGCGTTTCGATTTCTGCACCCGCAGTCACTTCCTGGGATCACGACCGCCTGGACGTTTTTGTCATCGGCACGGACAATGCGCTCTATCACAAGGCCTGGGACGGATCACAATGGATTCCTTCCGTCGCTGGTTTTGAAAACCTGGGCGGCTTCGCTGTCTCGAACCTTGCGGTCGCCTCGTGGGATCACGATCGTCTGGACGTGTTTGTCATCGGGGGAGACGGGGCTCTCTACCACAAGGCCTGGAACGGGGTTTCGTGGGGAACCATTCCGTTTCCGACCCGCAAAACGACTGCATACATCCAGAGCGAACAACTTGTTCTGAATGATTTGCCGGTGGTCGACGACATCCATGCCGGCGTTTCCGAGTTGATGCTGAACGACCTGGTGTTAGGGCTGATACCGGGGCAATCGGTTTCTCTTACCGGCACACGCGCGGATGCTTCGGGGGTGACGAAGAGTGAGGTTCTGACTCTCCGCGATGTCGAACACGCGGGTGGGGTGACGACTCTGATGTTTGTGACCGGTCTGCAGTTCTCGTATGTGCGCTCGACGGTCACCATCAACGCCAACGTGACGCTGGGCACGCACGGGGCGACGGTTCAGGAAGTTTTGGGGAATGGAGACGCGTCGCAGCCGAATCAGAGTTTTGTGCTGAAGCGCCCTCCCCTGACTTATGTGTCGGCTCCAACTCCATCGGGTGTGGCTAGTACGTTGCAGGTTCGCGTCAACGATCTGGAGTGGACGGAAGCGCCCACGCTCTACGGTCTGGGCCCGAGCGACGAGAAGTACATTGTGCGCCTCGCCGACGATGCAACGCCGACGGTGACGTTCGGAGATCCTGCTGAGCGCTTGCGCACGGGACAACAGAATGTCAAAGCCACGTACCGGACCGGCATTGGGCTGGCTGGAAATGTGAGTGCGGGTAGTCTTTCGATGCTGCAGTCTCGGCCGCCGGGGCTGCGCGCGGTCACGAATCCCCTGAGTGCGAGCGGCGGGGCTGATCCGCAGGATCTGGCTCATGCGCGGGTGAATGCACCGCTTACAGTACTCACTCTCGACCGGATTGTTTCTCTGGACGACTACGAGAACTTTACCCAGGCGTTTGCCGGAATTGGCAAAGCTCAGGCCGTGGCGTTGTGGAGCGGAGAGATGCAACTGGTCGCCATCACCGCCGCGATGGCGAACGGCGATCCTTTGGACACGAGTGCTCCTCTCTACCAGTCTCTGGTGCAGGCGATCGACCTGGCGCACGACCCGGTGCAGCAGTTTCTGTTGCTGGGATATCAGTCGCTGGTGTTTAATCTCACGGCCGCGATCTTGATCGATTCGCCACGCTACGAGTCGACCCTTGTCCTGGCGCAAGTCGCCAGTAGTCTGGCGACTGCGTTCTCTTTCGAAAATCGCTCCTTTGCCCAGGCGGTTACGGCAGCCGAAATTGTCACGCTGATTCAATCGGTGCCAGGCGTAATCGCAACCGACTTGACGCAGTTGTATCTGACGACTGATCCGACCGGGCCGAGTCAGACCGAGCCACCTCCATTTCTTGCGGCTGCTCCGGCGCGTTTCGAGGGTGGGGCGATTCAACCGGCACAGTTGCTGTTGCTGAACCCATTGGGCGCGGCGCTGACGGAGATGACCGCATGACGAACACGCAGCTGCAGGATCGTCTCTACGGCCTGCTGCCGGCCGTTTACCGCCTGCGCGACTCGGACCAGGGCGAGCCCCTGCGGGCGCTGCTGAGTTTGATCGAGCAGGAATTCGATGCGCTGGAACTGGATATTCTGGGTCTCTACGAAAACTGGTTCATTGAGACTTGCCAGGAGTGGGTGGTTCCTTATATTGGCGACTTGCTGGACGTGCGGCCGTTGTATCCGGTGAGTCCAGGAACTTTCAGTGAGCGCGCTTACGTAGCGCACACGCTCGACTATCGCCGCCGCAAAGGTACGGCGAGCATGCTCGAGCAGTTAGCCGTGGATGTGACGGGATGGCCGGCACGCGTCGTGGAATTCTTTCAGCTACTGGACACGACGCAATATCTGAATCATCTGCGTCCGCAGAACGTGATCACTCCCGATTTGCGCGACACGAATTCTGTTGAACTTCTGGGCGGGCCGTTCGAATCCATTGCTCACACGGTGGACGTGCGCCACATCAACGATGGCCGCGGGAAGTACAACATTCCGAACATCGGAATCTTTCTGTGGCGGCTGGAAGATTTTCTGATCGGACCGATTTCAGAGATCAAGACTGGCCCGACCCGGCAGAGCGACGCCCGCGCGGTTGTCACACCATCGGACGGGCGTCACACATTTGATCCGCTGGGCGGGAACGCTCCTTTGTTCAACCGGCCGCAGACCAAGACGACTCCGACGCAGAGGACGCAAGAGATCAACGTGCCGGGGCCGCTGCGCCGGCGTCTGCTCTATGACGAACTCGAAGCGTTGCGAAAGGCGGAGGTTGATGGGCTGACCCTGCCGACGCCGGTGTACTTCGGAGCCAATCCGGTGTTTGAGATTGCGGTGAATGGGGCGATGGTGCCGTTCGACGAAATCATGATTTGCGACATCAGCGATGTTTCTGCCACCGACTGGCGGCGGCCTCTGTCCACGAAGACCTATCAGCCCGCGGGCGGTGGACTCCCAGTGAACAAACTGATTGCGCTTTCTGTCGATCCGGTGCGTGGACGCATTGCCTTCCCCACCGGAATCACGCCTTTGTCAGTGGAAGTGGAGTACACCTACGGCTTCAGCGGGGAAGTTGGCGCGGGGCCGTACGACCGCACACAGTGGCTGTCAGACCCGGCTCTCGCTCCCGGGCCATTCAATAATCCCAAGCGCAAGTTTCAGGTGGGAGTGAGCCAGGAACTGACGCCGGTGGCGAACGTTATCTTTGCGACTCTGGCGGAGGCGGTGCAAGCGTGGCATGCGCAGCCTGCGGGAACGGATGGGATCATCACCATCCTCGACAGCCGAACCTACACGGAGAACTTGAGCGGGACGGACGCGATCGTGGTTCCGGAAGGTAGCCGGCTCTTGATGGTGGCGGCGGATTGGCCGGCACAGCGCGACACTCCACCGCCTGCATCTCTGGTCCTCGACCCCAATGGATTGCGGCCTCACTTACTGGGCGATCTGTCGGTGAGGGGAACTGCACCCGCTTTGAGCCAGACTCCGGGCGAGTTGTATATCGATGGGCTGCTGATCGAAGGCGCGGTCAACGTGCTCGTGGGGAACCTAGGCAAGTTGGGGATATCGCATTCCACGGTCGCGCCCAGTGAAAGCCTGTCGGTCGTTTCTTCCGGAGCGCCCGGAGGAGCTAACGACGGCCTGACGGTGAATCTCTACCGCACGATTTGTGGGCCGATCTCCCTCAGCGTAAACGTGCCTGTGTTGAACACGACTGACAGCATCGTAACCAGCGGGCCGGCGAGCGCGGACAATGCGCCTGCAATCGACGCCGCGGGAGCGATTCTCAGCATACAGACGACCACGGTGTTTGGGGCGACAGGCGGCCGCATCATCAGTGCGGGCAACAGCATTTTCACGGGCGTGGTCACGGCGCAACGGCAGCAGACAGGCTGCGTGCGGTTCTGCTACGTGCCTGCTGGATCGACGACGGCGCCGCGCTACCACTGCCAGCCTGATCTCGCGCTCAACGGCATCACCGACCCTGGAACTCAGAATGCAATTCGGGCTCGGTTGGAGCCGCAATTCACGTCGATCGATTTTGGCCAGCCTGGTTACGCGCAGCTCAGTTTGCGCTGCGCCAAAGAGATCACGACCGGGGCCGAAGATGGTTCGGAGATGGGTGTATTCAACTTTCTGCGGCAGCCCCAGCGGAAAACCAATTTGCTGACGGCGTTGGGTGAATATCTCCGCTTCGGTCTCGAAGCCGGGCTGATTGAGGAAACTTAAAGGAGGGGCCATGAAGGGCGACTTTACGCGCGCGACTTTCACGCCTGAGAAACACTATCACGGTGTGCTGAAGCAGCAGGGCCGCGTCGATATGGACGCGGACTGGAACGAGCAAGGCGCGATCACGGCGCATCGCGTCGAGACGGAAGCCGTGGACGTGATCGGCCCCTGCGGCGCGCCCGTTGGCGATGCCGGCTTCGTGCTGACCGCGGTATCAGGCGGTACGAACATCAACCTGAGCGCGGGCCGTGCCTACGTGGATGGGATCCTCTGCGAGAACGAGGCCGACGTGCTGATCACGAATCAGCCCGACCTGCCGAATTTTGCCTTGCCCACGACCGCCGGGATTTACGTTGCGTACCTGGAAGTGTGGTTGCGCCACATCATCAGCCTGGACGATGAGAACATCCGCGAGGTGGCCTTGGGAGGGCCGGACACTTGCACCCGCGCCAAGACTGTTTGGCAGGTGAATCTGTTCGATGCCGGAGCGTTGGGGGCTACCGTCGATTGTACTACGGAGGTTCCGGCGTTTGCGCCCAGCACGGGAACTCTGGCCGCGCGCGCCGAGCCTGATCCTACAAGCGACGACATCTGCACGATTCCTGCGAAGGCAGGCTTCCGGCGCCTGGAGAACCAGCTCTACCGGGTTGAGGTTCATGATGGCGGAAATGTAGGGGCGGCTGGCGTTAACGCCACTTTCAAGTGGTCGCGCGACAACGGGTCGGTCGTAACTTCATGGAGGGCTCAGACGGGCAACGACCTAACAGTGACCAGCGTGGGCCGGGATAGCGTGCTGGGTTTCGCAGCCGGACAGTGGGTGGAGCTGATTGACGATGTTCACGAATTGAATTTTCAACCGGGAACGCTGGTACAGCTTACCAACGTGCAGGGGCTTACACTGACGATCAATCCGGCGACGGCTACCGGTTCGGTCAATTTCGCCGATTTCCCGAACAATCCAAAAATCCGACGTTGGGACTCGGCGGGCCTCGTCAGTCTCACGACAGGAAGCTGGCTGGATCTTGAAGACGGCCTGCAAGTTGAATTCGGCAACGGAACCTACGAGACTGGCGACTACTGGCTGATTCCCGCGCGGACGCTGACCGGCGATGTGGAATGGCCGCTGGATACTTCCAACAATCCCATCCCCGAGCCGCCAAAGGGGATCCACCGGCATTTCTGCAAACTGGCAGTTGTGCAGTTCGATGGTACTGCCTGGACTGTGAGCACGACGTGTATGCCGACGTTTCCTCCCCTTACTGGACTGTCCACGGGCGGAGGCGACGACCCCGGCATTCACGTTCTTGACGTGCGCACCATCTCTCCGGCAGCAGAGCTGTTGAACGACAGCAATGTACTGGTAACCGTGCTTCGCGAAGGAATCGAAATTTTGTGCGACACGGCGGTGAGCTCGATTTCCATTCAACCAACAACGTGCTTTATCACGGTCTACGTGCCTTTTCCTCTTGACCCGTTCAAGCTGGTACTGGCCACCGTGTTGATTGGCAGTCAGCCCATCGTTTTGCCCGGCCTGGTATCGGTGTCCGGAAGCGTGGTTCACTGGAGGCTGTCGAATGCACAGACTTTTCAGTTTCTCGAGCAGCTCTTGGCCGAGCTTGCCGTCGCCAAGTTCCCGGGCTTGGTGGAAAGACGCCTGCTAATGCGCCTTACTATGAAAGGTAACGTGATTTGGGCAGCGGACGATCCCACTTTGTTCCTGGATGGCGAGGCTTTTGGAATCGCGCGCGGAACCAACATTGGATTGCGCCTGCCGAAGAGTGGAAACGGGAAGCGCGGCGGAGACTTTGAGATGTGGTTTTGGCTGGCTCTGCCCATTAAAGTAACTGGGGTCTCCTTTCCACTCAACCCCAACGGCTTAGCCGCGGGACAAGATGCGACTGGAACCGTGATAATGAGCGGCGCAGCCCCAAGCGGTGGAGCGGTCGTTACACTCACAAGCCAAGCTCTTGACTCCAGCGGAGGTGTGATCGCTGGCGTGAACATTGCCACAGTCCCCCCCACGGTCACGATTCCAGCGGGCCAGAGTACGGCTCCCTTCACCGTGACCAACACGTCGGTCCCGTCCGCTGGGTCTGCGGTGTTGCAGATTACCGCATCGTACTTCGGATCCAGTGCGCAAGGCACCCTGCCAATCACTACGCCGACGCCTCCAGTTGCAGTGGCCGCTGGCAATCTCGCGGCGGCTAAGGTCCGTGCTAAGAAGCGCGTGTCGTCGAGTAAGTAGGACGAAGAAGATCAGTGATTCGGGTCGAACGGCAGAATGCGCCTAGAGCCGCCTGTCCTAGGCTGATCCCGCCGTCATTGGGTGGAACGGCGCGATTTGTAGATGGATAACGGTTCGGCTGCAACCCATAGCTTAGAGATCTCCAAGCAGTAATTCGTTCTGAAAAACTCCGCCAAAGGGAGCGACGGTATCAACTTGGTGGACCTCGCATATTGCGCACGCCGGACATCGGTGGCTGCCTTCGTTCCTCGCTAGACCCGACTGGGCCTTTTTCCCCAAGCCTCATTGCTCTCCGCTACTGCCCGGCAACTCTTCTCCCGCATTGGTGAAATACTTGGGCTGCCAACACACACCGCACAAGGAGAGGCTCACAGCTTCGATCGGGCCCGCGTTGGCCAGTTTCATTACGTGAGGGGTTCGTCGGTCTGGCCTTGAACATGAATCTCATGAAAGGCATCCTCAAAAAAAGGGGGACTCGACTCTTGAGGCGGCCGAAATTGAGCCGCCTCCCTAGCAGTGCATTCGGGAGCAGCTAACTTCCGTATGGCCGACATCCGGAAATTGACCTTGTTTTGTAAACACAAGCGCGTTTATGGTTCCTGATATGGTTAGATCCCTATAAGCCGGCTTTTGGGCCGGAATTTGCACACCTCATTCCGAAGCAGCTGCTCGTCTATTTCGATCCAACGCCTAAATCGGCTTTCCGCGTGCGAGGGTCTTGAGTCGGGTCAACATAGTCCGTTGAAGATGGACTGAACCCGCTGATCTGCACGACAACATCTTCGTCGCTGGTTTCTGCAAAATGGGCCACACTGGGCGGTTCGGTTCGGTGTAGAAGCTGCCTGGCGGATTCCTAGTAACCAATGTGCCAAGATCCGGAAATGACAGTCGCTACGCAGTGACCAGCCACAGCAGCCAGGGACAGACCGGGTGTTAATCCACATGGACACGGAAAAAGGCGAATTCTCGGTTAAACAACCGCTTCGCATATGGGTCGGTTTCGAGAGCCCAACACGACGGCCAGAACTACACGAATGATTGGCAGCAAGCTTTCCCGCAGCCTCAGTCGCGAAAGTTCGTAACGTACCGCAACAGCGGCGCGGGAGCGAAAGCAGGAGCACGGCCATAATTTAGAGATGGGGCTCTGAGTGGGATGGGTAGTAAAATCCCCTAAGGGTGCTCTCTTATAACATGCGGGGCTCTTAGCCCGAGAACCGTCGTCGTCAAAGCGCTTCATCGGCAAATGACAACGACCTGTGCAAATCCGCGAATACTTTCACACTTTCTTGCACAGTTTCACATTCGTCTTCTTAGATGGCAAAGAAACATAGTACAAAATATCCTTTAATATAAACGACTTGCCAACAATGCCGGGATGGCGAAATTGGCAGACGCAGCGGACTTAAAATCCGCAGGTCCGAAAGGACTGTGGGGGTTCGATTCCCCCTCCCGGCACCAGCGAACCCGTGGTCGCAGACAGAGCCACTAGTGCCAGTCTCCAGTGGCGATGAAGTGCTCCCCAGTAGAACGGGTGAGTGTTCTGATGTTTCGCACGACGTTGTCGGAGAATGTGCAAGCTCGTAGCGCGTACCGATTCCCCAGTGTCCTTCATTTCGCTTTCGTTTGCTTGATCGACCTCACTTGCCGAGCGAACTCCGTCAGCAGGCACAAGTTCGGCGCATGTTACAGGACGGTTACACGTCGGTGAATTTGTTGTGAACGACCACGGGCAAAGGCATCGCGTTGCTCACGCTGCGGTTTTTGACTTGAGCATGGTTCTTCGGTAGCCTATCCATCCCGCCATGAACTCCTCTTCGGCAGCGATCTCGGTGCAAGGCCTCAAGAAGTCGTATGGCGAGGTCCATGCGGTCAAAGGCATCGACTTTGTGATCCAGCCGGGGGAAGTCTTCGGTCTGCTCGGGCCCAATGGCGCGGGCAAGACGACCACAGTAGAGATTCTGGAAGGATTGCGTCCGCGCACCGGAGGGGAAGTCACCGTTCTGGGCTTCGATCCCGAAAAGCAACGGCAAAAACTCAAGGATCGCATCGGGGTTTGCCTGCAGGCAACGAACTTGCCGGAAAAGATCCGGGTTCGGGAAGCCATGCAGGTGTTCGCTTCTTTCTACACCCGCCATGTTGACATGAATAAACTGCTGCAACGCTTGCAACTGGAAGAGAAGCGCGATGCTTTCTACACGACCCTTTCTGGCGGTCAGAAACAACGCCTGGCTCTAGCGCTGGCTTTGATCAACGATCCGCAGCTTATTTTTCTGGACGAGCCTACCACCGGACTGGATCCGCAGGTGCGAGCCGAAATCCACACGTTACTCGAAGAGCTCAAGCGCGAGCACCGCACCATTCTGATGACCACGCATTACATCGAAGAAGCGGAGCGCCTGTGCGACCGCGTGGCGATAATCGACGAAGGCCGCATCATCGCGCTGGACACGCCGAGCCGCTTGCAGCAACAGAGCAAGAATGCGTCAAGCATTGTGGTCACTTGCGCCACGCCGTTCCCGGAGAATCGGCCGGGCTGGGCTGAATCTACGCAGAGCACACTCGAAGGAAACGGGCGCACACTAGCGGTACAGTCGCGGCGTCCGGCCGCTACCCTGGTGGATCTGGTGAAGTGGATCGATCAGCAGGGAATGGAACTAACCGACGTCAGCCTCAAACAGCCAAGTCTGGAAGATGTGTTTATCGAACTGACAGGGAAGAAGCTTCGCGAATGAAAGCCGCCGAATGAAGGCCTACAAGGCACTGATCGATTTGAATCTGAAACTGGCCCTGCGCCAGAAGTCCGTTATTTTCTTTAATTATCTTTTCCCGCTCACCTTTTTTTTCATCTTTGGGCAGGCCATGCATGGCGAGCGGGGCGCCGCCATGACCATTGTCATTTCGATGGTGCTGATTATCGGCATCCTGAGCAATGGCCTGATGGGCGCGGGAATCCGGGCGGTGCAGGACCGCGAAGCCAACATTCTGCGCCGCTACAAGGTCACGCCCATCACGCCGGCGCCGGTGCTGGTGGCTTCGGTGGTGACGGGCTGGATTCTCTATATGCCGAATGTGCTGCTGATTTTTGGCTTGGCACATTTTATCTATGGCATGCCGTGGCCGCAGTCGATGGGATCAGTCTTTCTTTTCGTGACCGTTTCGATCGTAGGCATGCGCGCCATCGGATTGATTCTGGCCTCGGTCGTCAACTCGATGCAAGAGAGCCAGCTTCTGGTGCAGTTGATTTACCTTCCTATGCTCTTCCTGAGCGGAGCAACGTTTCCGACTTCCATGTTTCCGCAGTGGCTGCTGGAGATCACTTACTTCCTGCCTGCGACCTATATGGTGCAGGGGATTGAGGGCATGCTTAAGCAGAACCAGGGCATGGCGGAGAACATTCAGCCGGCATTAGCCCTTCTGCTTACGGCAGCGGTCGGACTGTTTATTTCTTACAAATTATTCCGCTGGGAAAAGGAAGAAAAAATAAAGAGCTCAGCCAAGCTGTGGCTGGCTGCGGTGATGCTGCCATTTTTCGTGCTGGGCGCGTGGCAGATGCACGCCAAGACCGGCATTGAGAAAACCAAGATATTGAATCGAGAACTGGCCCGCGGCGATACCTTCCTGATTCGCGGAGCGCGCATTATCGTCGGCAACGGCAAAGTGATTGAGAACGGCTCGGTGCTGGTGCGTGGGGGCAAGATTGCGGAGGTCTATGAGGGCACGGGGCCCGATCCGAAAACGCTGAAGGCGGAAACAGTGGAAGCGGCGGGGAAAACGGTTCTTCCCGGCTTGATTGACGTGCATGTTCATCTCG
>Ga0210404_10000131_pt1 | contig 50905 bp, 43 predicted proteins | sample IncBWH28MmetaG_FD_155455 | JGI IMG/M metagenome (GOLD analysis project Ga0210404, IMG submission 155455) | Forest soil microbial communities from Barre Woods Harvard Forest LTER site, Petersham, Massachusetts, United States - Inc-BW-H-28-M | ecosystem: Environmental > Terrestrial > Soil >... | reverse complement strand
CACCGAAACCACCGCCGCCGCCAAAGCCGCCCCCGCCGCCGAATCCGCCGCCCCTGTATCCACCACCACCGCCGAACATTCCAGAAAAGAGCATCCAGAAAACGACGCCGCGAAGGGGAGTAAAAAGAACGATGAGTACGACGATAATCAGCAGGATAATGCCACCGGCTGATATTCCCTTGCCCGGCTGCCCCACTCGCTCCGGTCGAGACGGCGCGAAGCGCGGCATCGTGATCTGAACCCCCGCATCCTGTGCGATAACGTCGGCAACGCGCGAGGTAACCAACAGCAGCGCCCTGCTGTAGTCGCCTGCTCGCATGAGCGGGATGGCTTCCCGCTGAAATCCCCCCGTCTTCCCATCGGGCAAAATAGGCTCCAGCCCGTAACCAACCTCGATGCGGGCGCGATGGTCGTCAATTGCGTACAAAATCAGAACGCCGCGGTTGGTGGACTTGCTTCCGAGCTCCCACTGATGAAAGAGATCGACCGCGTAACTTTCGATATCGGAGCCATCGAGCGACCGGACGGTGACCACCGCCATCTTGGCGTGCGCTTTCTCGTCGATCTGCCGGCAGATCTCATCCATCTGCGCGATCGCGTTCTGATCCAGAACGTGGGCAAAGTCATTGACATAGTCAGTGGCTTTGAGCTTGGCAACCGGTTCGGCTTGCGCCGCCAGAACCAGCATCAGCGCGCCAAACATACCCAGCCACCATTTTGCGTGCGAACTCATCGGAAGCAAATTGTACAGGACACGGCAGACCTGCCGTCGCATAGGCCTCGTCGTTTCATACGGACCGCAGGTAGAGACTTATGTCGAGCAAGCAAAAGGGCAGCGCCGAAGCGCTGCCCTTTCTAACGGGCTTCCACTGAGCGTTACTGGTTTACTCGCAACACCATCTCCGTCCCGCTGTCCAGATGAACATTGCCGCTACTGGAGCTTACGACCGACGCATTCGTCGCAGTCGACGTATCTGACGACAAGCTCAGGCCCTGCAGTCCAACGACACCCTGGCTGGTCGAAGACAATGATCCGGAAACGGCTCCGCCGGCCGCGCCAGCAGTACCGCCGGCCGCGCCGGCAGTATTTACCGCCGTGCCTGCCGTGCTGCCGGCCGTGTTCACCACTCCTCCAGCGGTGGACCTCACGCCGCCCACCATTCCGCCGCCACCTGCTGGCCGCGCGCTGGACGATCCCATCGCACCCCCGCCGCCCGTCATCACCGGCTCATCTGCCATGGCGGCTGCGCTAGCCTGGCTGCGGCCAATCGCCTGGATGCCCAGTGCCAGCGGCATCTCCGTGCCGTTCTTCAGCACAGCGTGATCAAACGCGATTCCCAGTTCCGAGGTAGCCTGATCCTTGCTGTGCGCCTTCACTTCGGTGACGTGACCAATCAGCTTCGATCCTTTGGGCACGATCACGTACCCCTCGGACTTCACATCGTGGGTAGTCTTGGCGACGACTTCATCGCCGACTTTGTTTTTGTGCGCATCGAGCGGCTTGACTAGTTCAGCCTGCATGGTGCTCCCCGCCTGCAACTGGCTGGCGGCCGCAGCTTGTGCGCGAGGGTCAGAAACTTTGGCCGCTTCCGCCGTCGCCCCTGACGCATTCGATGCCGCTTGCGCGCCGGACTTGGCTGCGGTAGCCGACGTCTCCTGCGATGCCGACCCGCTGGCCTGGGACTGCGCGCTCTGAGCCATGCAAACTCCGGCCAATACCACTCCCGCAAAGAATGAGACCAGAATTCTCTTCATTGAGAGTTCCTCCGTGGACCTAATTGTCCGAACTATATCAGAGATGCAGGATCGCCCCTGCGCTATTAACAGATGCAGGCCGTGGGCCAAGGGTTGGGGCTTTGATCTTGAGATATCTATCGATAATCCAATAATTTACAGGTCATGACCAAGGTGAATTACCGCGGTCACGATGAAAAAACTTCCGGTTTCCACGCAATTTCTCGCCGCGCCACTATTTTGGCACGAATTCATTTACAGGCAAATCCCGCAACTACCTCTTCCGGATCACTTCTGCCACGTCACGAGCTCCGTGCAGAACAGCGACAACCTGTAGCGGGGTTGGGAGACTGCGATAGACAATTAGGTATTGACCGACGGGCCAGAACCGTACATCGCGCACGGTGAGATCGGATCGAGTGTGTCCCATGCTAGGACGCTTAGCCAACATCTCGAATGCATCGAAGAACTCGTCCTCCAGTTTGTCGGCGGCGACTACATTGTCTGCGGCGATGAAGTCCCAAATACCTTGCAGGTCCTGTAATACCTCGGGAGACAGAACATACGGGAACATCTCCGTTTACTTTACGCTTCTAGCCCGCCGCAGTCGCGCTCTTGCTTCAGGTCCAGGAATTCCCTCGCCTCTGTCCAGTTGCTCGATTCCCCGGTCGATCTTCCGCCGCACTTCTGCCAGCCGCTGTTGCTTGAGTTGCTCCTGCTCTTCCAGCAACCGCAAGCCCTCGCGGATCACCTCCGAGGCAGACGCATAGCGTCCGCTCTTTACTCTGTCATCCACTAACCGTTCCAGTTCAGGGGTAAGAGAAATGTTCATGAAGCTACTATCCGACTGTTTTCAAGGAATGTCAAGGAATAGCATAAACTGTTATTTCGTAGATATAGGCGGGCTGCTCACAAAACCCAGTTCGGGTTGGCGGGGTGCTGGGATTCACATCCGACCTGCGATATCATCAGAGCGATGCCTGCTCCTCACGCTTTTCAAACCGACGACCCGCGGCTGCAGCCGATTCACGCCAAAGTATTGGCCAGTGAGCGTCTCGACGCGGACGACGCCCTCGCCCTCTACCGCACCGGCGACATTCTCGCTGTGGGCTGGATGGCAAACTACGCCCGCGAACGCATGCACGGCGACAAGACTTATTTCAACGTCAATCGCCACATCAACCCCACCAACGTCTGCGTCGCGGCCTGCCGCCTCTGTGCCTTCGGCCGCAAGAAGGACGCGCCCGGCGCCTACACCATGGCGCTTGATGAGGCTTTCGAAACCGCCGCCTCTGGATACAGTGAGGCGGTTACCGAATTTCACATCGTCGGTGGATTGCATCCCGACCTGCCATTTCAATATTTTCTCGACCTCTGCTCCGGCCTGAAGCAGCGCTTTCCGCAGGTGCATCTCAAGGCCTTCACCATGGTCGAGGTTGCGTACCTTTCGAAGCGAGCCAAACTCTCCATCCGCGAGACCCTCGAACAACTCAAAGCCTCAGGCGTGGATTCGCTCCCCGGCGGCGGCGCAGAAATATTCGCCGACCGTGTGCGCCACATCATCTGCGACCATAAGATCGATGGCGACCAATGGCTCGACACCGCAAAAATCGCCCACCAGATCGGATTGAAATCCAACGCGACCATGCTCTACGGCCACGTCGAAAACGACGACGACTGCGTCGACCACCTGCTCAAACTCCGCGCCTTGCAAGATGAAACCGGCGGCTTCCAGACCTTCATCCCGCTGGCCTTCCATCCCGACAACACTCCTCTGCAGCATCTGCCGAAAACCACCGGCATGCTCGACATCAAGCAGATCGCAGTCAGCCGCCTCGTGCTCGACAACTTCCCTCACATCAAGTCTTACTGGCAGATGATGACGGCCAAGATCGCGCAGATCTCCCTGCGCTTCGGCGCCGATGACATGGATGGCACAGTGATCGAAGAAAAAATTTACCACGACGCGGGCGCAACCACGCCGCAGGGAATGCGCCGCGAAGAACTAGAACGCCTGATCCGCGCCGCCGGCCGAGAGCCGATCGAGCGCGATACTCTCTACCGGCCGGTTACCCGCACGGAGACATCGGTCACAGTCGCCGTGTAGCCAACACAGTAGTATGAAAGAGAAGACATCTATCACACTATCGCGCGAAGTGCTGACTGGGATTGACCGCATTGCCGGTTCCCGGCAATCGCGCTCCGCTTTCATCGAAGCCGTCTTGCTCCAGTACCTGCGGGACCGGGCTCGCGCCGCGCGGGACGCGCGCGATATAGAGATTATCAATCGGCATGCTGAAAGGCTTAACTGCGATGCCGAAGACGGCCTAGAAAACCAGGCTGCAGAAGAGTGGTAGACGGAGACGGAGTTCCGCTGCCATGGACCGAGGAGAGATTTATCGAGCCCACAAGCCGGAAGGTGACCCGAAACCGCACCGGATTTGTGTCGTCGTGAGCCGGCAGGCGCTGATCGATTCCAGCTATTCCACTGTTGTCTGCGCTCCCGTGTTCAGCAGTGGCGAAGGAATCTCGACCCAGGTTACGGTCGGAATGGACGAGGGATTGAAGCACGAGAGCTGGGTAGTCTGCGACAACCTAAGAAGCCTGCGGAAAACCGACCTGACCCAGTTTGTGGGAACGCTTTCCCGCGCTCGGCTCGCTGAGGTGGATAGAGCACTGAAGATCGCACTGGCGTTGGAGTAGCGAACCACGTCTGGAGCCGGCCCCTTCGAGCTTACAGCTTCTCGTAGAACTCACACGCCGAGCACGAAATATAAATCCCGCCCGGCACCCCGCGCTCGCGATCCTTCATTCGCTTCACGATCCGCGTCGACTTGCCGCACTTGGGACAATCCGTGCTCTTGCTCGTGTCCATCACCTTCTTACGGTCCGCTGTTTTTGCAATCTTTGCGCCTACTGCCATGATTCGTTTCTCCTGATCTCTTCAATATGTGCGCAGCGATCGGCTGGGTTTCCCGCACGGATATGGTGGATGGAATGTTCTCAGAAAACTAACTCGGAAACCGGGAATCCACTCTGGAAGACTCTGCTGCTGCGTCTCGTTTCTCTCTTCCGTCGGTCTCTATTTTACAGTAAGGTCGTGCCGGCTGTCTTGGCCGACACTGCGCCCGTTGACCCGGCTCCCCCGCCCCTGCTACCGTCTTATGTTTGCCCTCCGGCAAGCGCCCATCCTGCGGGCGGCAAACCAGTCCGGCTGCGTCATTCGCTGGATCGTGTTCGAAACCCTAAGTTCCATTTCATTGGAGATTCATCATGCCTGCCATCAAATTTCGCGGTGTCGATTTCATCCAGTTCGATTCGCTGCTCACCGAAGAAGAACGCCTGGTCCGCGACACCACGCGCCAGTTCATTGAGGACAACCTTATCCCGATCATCGAGGAGTGCAACCGCGCCGGCCGCTTCCCGCGCGAACTGGTCAAACCCATGGCCGACCTCGGCTTCTTTGGCGCGTCGCTCAAGGGATACGGCTGCGCCGGCATGGGCAACGTCGAGTACGGCTTGATGACTCAGGAACTCGAGCGCGGGGACTCCGGCGTGCGCAGCTTCGTCAGCGTCCAGTCGGGCCTCGTAATGTTTCCCATTTACGCTTTCGGCAGCGAGGAGCAGAAGCAAACCTGGCTGCCGGCCATGCAGAAAGGCGAAAAGCTCGGCTGCTTCGGACTCACCGAACCCGGCTTACGTTCCAATCCTGGAGGCATGCGCACTCGCGCCCGCAAAGTGGGCAACGAGTACATTCTCAACGGCGAAAAAATGTGGATCACCTCCGGCACCATCGCCGACGTCGCCGTAATCTGGGCCAAAGTGGAAAACGAAAACGACAAGATTCGCGGCTTCCTCGTCGAAAAAGACAGGAAGGGTTTTACCTCAGACGACATACACGGCAAGTGGTCGCTGCGCGCCTCCGTGACTTCCGGACTGTCGATGCAGGACGTTCACATCCCCGAAGCGAACCTGCTCCCGAAAAGCGACGGCCTGAAATCCCCGCTGATGTGCCTGAACCAAGCCCGCTACGGCATCGCATGGGGAGCGATCGGCGCGGCCATGTCTTGCTACGATTGCGCTCTGCAATATGCCATCCTGCGCAAGCAATGGCGCGATCAGCCCATCGCCTCGCACCAGCTCGTGCAAGACAAGCTCACCTGGATGATCAGCGAAATCACCAAGGCGCAACTGCTCGTGTTGCAGGTCGGCCGCCTGAAAGATGCGGGCAGGGTCGAGCACCAGCACATCTCGATGGCCAAGCGCAACAACGTCTGGATGGCGCTGGAGTGCGCCCGCCTCTCCCGCGACATCCTCGGCGCCAACGGCGTCGCCGACGACTACCCCATCATGCGCCACATGATGAACCTGGAATCGGTAAAGACTTACGAAGGCACCCACGACGTGCACTCGCTGATCATCGGGCAGAGCGTGACGGGGATTGACGCGTTCTAGCATCCATCCTTGACATCTTCGCATATTGCGAAGTACAATATTCGCAGAATGCGAACTTAGCGCCGGGGGCGCCATGCACGTCATCAGCCGCAAGAAGCTGAAGGAGGCTGCCTTGCGGAATGGGGAGCTAGAAGGCCCGCTCGACGCTTGGTTTCGCATTGCTAAGAAAGCTTCGTGGAAGAATCTGGCAGACGTCCGTAAAACATTTTCGAGCGCGGATGCTGTTGGTAAGTGGACGATCTTCGACATCAAGGGGAACCAGTACAGGCTGATCGTGGAAATCAACTACCTTTTTGGGCGTCTCTACATCCGCCATGTTTTGAGGCATGCAGACTATGACCGGGGAGGCTGGAAACAATGAGCGCAACCGCAGCCCGATCTGAATATGCTTCTTTGTTGACCAGCACCTTGCCTTCGGTCATCCGCAGTGAAGCCGAGAACGAGCGCCACATCGCGATGCTCGAAGAACTAGACAGCAAGGGTAGCCGCATGAGTGCAGCCGAGCGCCGCATGGCCGAGTTGCTGACCTTGCTCATCGAAGATTTTGAAGAGAAGCACTACGCGCTCAAAGCCGCCAGCGCCGTGGATGTCCTGAATGAACTGATGCTGGCGAACAAATTGAAGCAGAAAGACCTGGTTGACATTTTTGCCACACCGAGCATTGTCTCGGAGGTTCTCCGCGGAAAGCGCCCGCTGACCACGGAACACATCAGGCGGCTCAGTCGACGGTTCCATGTCTCTCCAGAAGTGTTTTTCTGAGGTGTCGTTGAAACTCATGGCTTCAGGAAGAGGGTTTCTCCCGCGGCGGTTCCACCGCCGTGAACTCCTCCGCGAACCGCTGGGCATAGCTTTCAAGCAAAGCTTGCACCCGCCCCGGATCCTCCGATCGCAGAATCAATCCCGCGTGATGATGCTTCTTGATCCGCAAGAACACTTCCGGATCGTTATATCCTGAGGTGTCAGGATTCTCCTGCCGCGCCAGCGAAAGAATCACACCCGCATACTCCGCCCGCACTGGAGGAAGCTCGTAGCTTCCATCCCCTCCGGCCACTTCAATGCGCGCCCACTCCCGCCACAAGTTGATCCCCGTAGCTGCCTCAACCATCTCGTTGATGTAAGCGCCGCCCACGCGCGCCGCACACTCCAGAAAATAAAAATGTCCGTCGGCATGTGACTTAATGAATTCGGCATGCGCCACTCCGCGAACCAATCCCAGTGCCGCAATCAGGTCGCGATTGATCTGCCGCAGCCGTGAATCTTCTTCGCTTCCCCGCGGCACCGTGAACGTCGTAAATACTCCCCCGCCCTGCGCCACATTCATTGGTGGCTTCCCATACTTGCTTACATTGGCGAAGACCACTTCGCTTTCCGAGACCACCGAGTCCACGTGGAAAACATCGCCCGGAACAAATTTCTCTAACAGAAACGAAGACTGCTTGTCCCCCAGTTGCTCGAGCACCGGCCACAACTCTTCGGCGGCATGAATCTTCTTGATCCCAATCGCCGACGCCTCTTGCCGCGGCTTCAGCACCCATGGCCCCGGCACATGTTCAAGGTAGTACCGGATGTCGCCATGATTGAGCACCGGAACGAAATCGGGCACTCGCACGCCGCGATCCAGCGCCTTCATGCGCATGGCCAGCTTGTCGCGAAAATATCGCATGGTGGTCAGTCCCATCCCCGGCACGCGGAGATGCTCCCGCAGAGTCGCAGCAGTCTCCATGTCATATTCGTCGAGGGCGACGATACGGTCGATCTTCTGATTGCGCGCCAGGTGCGTGACCGCTTGCACGATGTCAGGAATGGCAATCTCGGCGGGAAGGTAGAACGTGTCACCCAGGCTCTCCCGCGGCCAGTCGGCGTCGCGCAGCTTCTCCGCCGTCAGCAGGAGTACGCTGCAGCCCTGGCGCTTGCACTCCCGCATGAACTCCTGTCCTTTCTCGTAGGTCGTAATGCAAAGGAAGGTTAGCGGGCGCGTTTGCGGCATGGTTCGTTCCAAATCAGGCTAGAGAGGATACCACGGCGGGCACAGCCCAGGGAGGGACCCGTTGGATGGTTGCGATCGTCTCCACCGATGCTGAGTGGGATAACCGTCCGGAACCGTGCTCCATCATTATCGACTATCTTTCTTGCTTGCCTTTTTCTCCCGCACCAACGATAAATACAGGCAAGCCATGATCAGTCGATGTTGCGCCCCTTCCATTATTGTAGTGGCAGCGTTGCTCGCCGGGAGCGCGCAGCTTCCGTCGCCTTCTAATCCTGCCAACGCCGACTATTCTCAGGAAGCATCAGTCATCGAGGAGTTGTCCACGAGGATCGCCTTCGACGACGATGGCAATCTTACTCGCGAGCAGACCAGCCGAATCCGCGTGCAAACCGATGGCGGCGTCCAACAGTGGGGCCTGTTGAATTTTCCTTTTCAATCAGCCACCCAGACGGTGGAGATCGATTACGTTCGCGTGCGCAAACCCGACGGCAGCACTGTGATGACGCCGCCGGACAACGTCCAGGACCTCGACGCCGAAATCACGCGCAACGCTCCCTTTTACAGCGATCTGAGGGAAAAGCATGTTGCAGTCAAGGGGCTGGCTAAGGGCGACATTCTGGAATATGAGGCCCACTGGCACAGCACCAAACCGCTGGTTCCAGGGCAGTTCTGGTTCCAATACAGCTTTCACCACGAGGGCATTGTGCTGGACGAGCGCTTGGAGATCAGGGTGCCAGGGGAACGTGCGGTTAAAGTGAAGGGACCGCAAGCCACGCAGTCCGTCACTACCGATGGCGGCGCTCGGGTCTATTCCTGGACTTACTCCAAGCTGGAAAACCCCAAGGAAACCGCGAGCGACCAGAAAAAAGCGACAGAAGCCGCGCTCGGCCGCCTTCCTCCGCCGGACGTACAAATCAGCAGTTTTCAGAGCTGGGAAGACGTGGGACGGTGGTACTTTAACTTGCAAAAAGACCGAGTCGAACCTACCGCGGCGATCCGCGTCAAGGCGGCAGAGCTCACCAGAGGCCTTACAGATGACGCTGCCAAACTGCACGCTCTTTACAGTTTCGTCAGCTTGCAGTATCGCTACATTGGCATAGCTTTTGGCATCGGACGCTATCAGCCGCACGCCGCCGACGATGTCCTTACCAACAACTACGGCGACTGCAAAGACAAGCACACCTTGCTGGCTTCCTTGCTGCAGGCTTCCGGCATAACGCTCTATCCCGCCCTCATCAATTCCACCTTTAAACTCGATCCCGATGTTCCGTCGCCGGCACAATTCGACCACATCATTGGCTACCTGCCGCAGGGCAAGGATGCAGTCTGGGTCGACACCACGCCAGAGGTTGCGCCCTTCGGCTATCTAGTCGTACGCGTGCGTGACAAACAGGCGTTGGTTATGTCTGGGGATAAGTCCGCGCAGCTGATTACCACCCCCGCCGACCCGCCGCTTCCCGGAACTCAAGCCTTTAGGATCGAAGGCAAGCTAAGTAACGACGGCACGCTCGACGCGAAAGCAGAGGACACCCTTCGCGGAGATCGCGAGGTCGTGCTGCGCTCCGCCTTCCGACGGACACCCCAATCCCAGTGGAAGGATTTAGTGCAGCAGATCTCGTACGCTCTGGGCTACGCGGGAACAGTCAGCGACGTCAGTGCGAGCGCTCCGGAAGCGATGACCCAGCCCTTTCGTTTTTCCTATTCCTACAACCGCAAGGACTATCCCATCTGGAAAAGCGACCAGCAGTTTACCGTTCCCGGACTTCCTTTCTTTATGCCATCGCTCAGAGACGACGCCACCGATCCTGTTTGGCTCGGGTCTCCGGAGGAGGTAGTCTCGGATTCCAAGATGGAGCTTCCCAAAGGCTACACGGCACAATTGCCCGCAAATGTGGACCTGAAATACGACTTTGCGGAATACCACGCCGCCTATTCCCAGGATCATGGTGCGCTCACCGCGAAACGTCGGCTGTTGATCAAGCTGCGGGAGGTTCCGGTCGCCGAGTTCGACGATTATCGAAGCTTCGTCAAGAACCTGCAGAACGACGTGAACCGGTATGTGCTGACGTCGTCCTCCCTCTCGCCAGCCGTCCCGAGCTTTCGTGTCCTCGGGATGGCCCCCGCGTTCCTGAATGGTATTCGGGGATTGTCCGAGAGCAGTTCTTCTGAGGCGAACCGGCTAGAAGCCGATGCCCGAACGGCGATGACAATGGGTGATCGTTCCGCTGCCATCACTTCAGTCCAGCACGCCGTGGAAACGGATCCAAAGTTCACGCGCGCCTGGCTTGAGCTTGGCACGATCTACTGGGCCTCCGGGCAGGTCGATTCCGCTCTGGATGCCTTTCGCGGAGCTATCGACTCTGACACGAAGCAATTGCTCGCTCGCAAGATTTACGCGTTCGCGCTCGTACGCCTTCGCCGGCCAGAAGCCGCCATGGATGCGTGGCGCGGTGTCTTAGAGCTCGCCCCCGACGATTCGGACGCAAATTCGGGAATGGGTTCTTCGCTCATACAACAAAAGCGTTACAGCGAAGCCGTGCCGTATATGGAAGCCGCTGCGAAGGTCGACAACTCGCCGGCGGCTCGGCACCGTCTAGGTTCCGCCTACCTGCAAGCTGGGCAGATCGAAAAAGCCACGGCCGCACTGGAAAGAGTCGTCGAAGCCGACCCCAGGCCGGTGGTTTTCAATGACGTCGCGTATGAACTCGCCGAAGCCAACGCCAATCTCCCGAAAGCCTTGGAATACGCTCAACACGCAGTCGACGAACAGGAGAAGAGATCGCGCGAGGCAAAACTCTCAAATCTTCTTCCCGACGACCCAAAGTGTACCCAGGAGCTCGGCTATTACTGGGATACGCTGGGCTGGGTTCATTTCCGCCTTGGCCATCTAGCGCAGGCCGAAAGCTACTTGAACGCCGCCTGGGTGCTAACCCAAATGTCGGTTCCCGCTGATCACCTGGGCCAGGTTTACGAGCAGCAAAAGCAAACTGCGAAGGCCATTCAGATGTATGGTTTGGCGCTGGCTGCTCCCACCCCAGAAACACAAATGATCGGCGATGACCTTGCGGAAACCCGCAAGCGGCTTGCCCGACTTTCGCCCGCTGCAAAACCGTCCACTGCGGTGGACTTCCTCCGCAATCCGAACAGCATGAACCTCCATCAGATGCGTTTGGTCAAGCTTCCACGATTCATCCCGGGACGAGCCAGCGCCGACTTCTTCCTCCTTTTCGGCCCCGGTCCCAAGCTCGAAGACGCCAGGTTCATCAACGGTTCGCCAAGTCTCAAGGCTGCGGGGAAAGTGCTCACGGCGGCAAAATTCCCAGTCGCATTCCCCATCGGCAGTTCAGCGCGTCTTTTGCGGAGGGCAATGGTGATGTGCGTCCCTGTCACCGGCTGCCAGGTTCTCCTGCTGACGCCGGACGCTGTGCATTCCGTAAACTAGGCCATCGCGGATCTGGTGCGAAGCGGCCCCATTCCAGCCTTGACCAACACCGTCGGAATAGAGCATTATGCGCGGTGCTCGTGCAGGATGGGTATGGAGCTCCGGGAGACTCTTATGGCGACGCAAACTCGTTCCGAAGGCAAGGCCCGCAGTTTCGGGGAAAACATCGAAAGCGACCTGGCATCGCGATTTCTGCGCGTGGTCGAAGTCGCGGCGATCGCTTCCGCCCGCACCATGGGCCAGGGCGAGCGCAAGCTCTCCGATCAGGTGGCCACCGAGGCGATGCGCCAGACCATGGACTCCATTCCCATGCGCGGCACGATTGTCATCGGCGAGGGCGAACGCGACGAGGCGCCCATGCTCTACATCGGCGAGAAAGTTGGCGCCGAGTTTCCCGACGGACGCGAGGTGCCCGAAGTCGACATAGCAGTTGATCCGCTGGAAGGCACCAACCTCTGCGCCACCGGCGCGCCCGGAGCGATCACCGTGCTCGCCGCCTCTGAACGTGGAGGCCTGCTCAACGCTCCCGATTGCTACATGGAAAAAATCGTGGTCGGACCTTCCTGCAAAAACGCCGTCGAACTCGATGCACCCGTTGCCGACAATCTGAAAAACATCGCAAAGAGAATGGACCGCGACGTGGAAGACCTGGTCGTAATCGTGCTCGACCGCCCCCGTCACGAAAAGTTGATTGCCGATATTCGCGCCGCCGGCGCTCGCATCCGGCTGATCGGCGACGGGGACCTCTCGGCCGGCATCGCCGCCGCCGTCATCGGCACCGGCGTGCACGCCGTCATGGGCTCGGGCGGTGCGCCGGAAGGCGTGATCACCGCCGCGGCCATCCGCTGCCTCAATGGCTACATGCTCGGACGCCTCGTCGTAAAGCCAGACCAGGAAGAACGTCTTGCCAAAATGGGCATCAAAGACAAGAACAAGATCTACGAGGCTGAGGATCTCGCTCCCGGCAAGCAACTCATCTTCGCCGCCACCGGCGTCACGGAAGGCGCTCTGCTGAAGGGCGTCCGCTTCTTCGGCGAAGGCACGCGGACTTCCTCCGTCATTCTCACCTTGCTAACCGGCAAGGTGCGCTTCATCGAGAGCATCCACCTGGAGAAAGGCCCGGACATTAAAGTCAGGTTCGCATAGGATTGCCTATTTAGACTCCTTCAACACCTCAGCCGGCACTCTTGGTTCCGGCGGAAAATCCTGCGAGTATCCTTTGAACAGCGCGACCGTCTTCTCAGCGCGCCGCGTGCCGTCATGCACCGCGATTTTGTGCAGCTTTGTCGGACTGTAACCTTCCCACAGCGAGACTCCAGCATATGCGCCGTCTTTGCGCAGGATGTAGTACGTCATGTCGACGAAGCGCAGCTTGTTCATGTCGCTGTTGTAGTTGCGCACGATGCGCTTCAGCGCGTCCATGCCCGCTTCTTGTGGAGACATTCCATGGCGCATGTTCTCGACAATCGTGTGCGCGCCCGCCACTTTGATGTTCTCTTCGCCGCTCCCCGTAGCTCCGGCTGAACCTACGTCCTGGTCGGTGTAGCAGCCGGCGCCGATGATCGGGGAATCGCCGCAACGTCCGGGAAGCTTGTAGGCCAATCCGCTGGTCGTGGTGCAGCCGGAAATTTCACCTTTCTCGTTCAGCGCCGAGCAGTTGATAGTGCCTGTCGGCGGAAACAGCACTTGGTGGATAGCCTCGCGCCGCAACTCGGGATCGATTCCCAACTCAGCCGCATGCTCTTCGAGACGCCGATAGCGCTCTTGCCACAACTCTGACTGCGGCTTCGCGTCACTCGGCTTGATGTCGGGAGCTTGCCAGTGCGGATCGGCCAATCCTGGTCCCCACCAATCTTCGTTCGAGTGATACTCCTTCCACAGGAGCCAGACCTTGCGGGAGTGTTCGGTGAGCAGGTTCTCACGCGGGAAGCCCATCGCCACCGCGAAGCGCTCTGCGCCTTCGCCGACCAGCATGACGTGTCCGGTGTGGTCCATCACAGCCTTTGCGACCAGCGAGACGTTCTTGATGTTGCGCACGCCGCCGACCGAGCCGGCGCGGCGCGTCGGTCCGTGCATGCAGCAGGCGTCGAGCTCGACTACTCCTTCTTCGTTGGGGAGTCCGCCGAGGCCAACGGTGGTGTCGTTGGGATCGTCTTCCGGTCCCTTGACCACTCTGAGCGCAGCGTCGAGCGTGTCGCCGCCGCTTCTCAGGAAGGCAAACGCGTCCTCGAGATAGTTGAAACCATTGTTGGCGCAGACGATGATGGGCCGCTTGTACGATCCGGATTGCGCCGCGTGTTCCTGCGCGGCTGGCTTTGCGTCTTCAGCTTGGGCTCGAGTTCCAACCCCAGCAGCGACTGCTCCGAGAACGGACGTCTTTACGAAATCACGGCGCGAGGATGGCATATGTTCCTCCTGGGACGAAAGCGGAGAATATCACGCGGGGAAAGGCTTTCACCACAGAGACACAGAGGCACAGAGAAAGCTTTTTCGGGATTTTTATTTTTATATTTTGGTTTTCTCTGTGTCTCTGTGACTCTGTGGTGAGTGGTTTTGGGTGGACCGATTTGGGAAGACCGGGTATACCCCCCTCCCCCCGGTATATTGGAATCATCGACTTAGGGGAAAAATGCAATTTAATCTATGGGGCTCAATCACTTGCGGGTAAAATCTTGCGCTCAAAGGAGTTAGGCCCTGCGCAGCTCCCGCTCGATGTGCCGCCTCCGCCTTGACCATGGTGGGCTGATTTGGTTTGGGGCGCAAGGTCGGATGTCACAATGACCATCGCAGGGAAACGCAGCAACTCATTGCGAATCGCCCGAGGGTTTGGTAGGTTGCAGAGGTGGACAATAAGCCCGCTGCGCAAGGGTCGGAACTGGAGTGTGAGCGACTGCGGGCGGAGAACGAAACGCTGAGGAAGGAACTACAAGAAACCCGGAGAAGCAGCACCAGATACCTTCAGAACGTCGCACACCAGACTGACCGCGCCTCTCAATGCGATAAAGTGGAATATTGAGGCCATCAAGGATGAAAAAGTCCCCATCCCGCGAAAGAAGAACCTGCTAAGCTCTATATATTCGCAGGGGACGATACTTGTACACCTAATCAAGAACTTCAGCTTAATGTCAAATCTGGAAGCTGATCACGAACTAGGTCAATTTCGTGATCAGCCGGAGAGGGTAAGTCCCCTTCGCCTCGCCATAAATCTTGCAGGGGACTTCGAGCCGCAAGCTGCCGAGACGAGCAAGAAAATCGAGATTGGGATACTGTCTTTCGACAGAATATTCGGCGACAAGTCATTGCTCGTGGTCAAGAACCTCGTGGCTCAAGCCCTGTCCAATCTGCTCGAAAATGCGATTAAGTATTCCCATATCGGAACTACGATTTATGTGGAGGCCGTAACCGCCGCCTACCGTGAGACAGGCAAGAACTACATCGGAATCTCAGTTCGCAACACGGGCCTACCCATCCTGCCCTCCGAAGTCAAGAAACTCTCAGACCGCGGTTTCCGCGGTAGTTCTGCGAAGCAGAAAATTCCTGCAGGCACGGGGATCGGCCTGTACATTGCGAACAGAATTATGGAGCTCCACGAGGGTCTGATCCAAGTCAAGCCAAGTGGAAGCGAGACTAGGATGACCCTGTTCTTCCCGAGCTCCCGCGTCGTTGAGCCGAGCCCCACGGTGGAAGAATGAAGATTCTTCTGGTCGACGACGAGCCGTCGTTTGTTCAGGCCCTCACTACAACCCTCGAATCGAACGGCGTTGAATGTATCACCGCCACAGACATGACCGAGGGGATCAAGGCTCTGCAAAGGTACGACGTGTCGGCCGTTATCACGGACGTCATGATGCCACCAGGGCCATCGTTTGCGCACGTTGATGCGAACGAATGCGGTTTTCACTTTATAGAATACGTGCAGGAGCATTGGCCTCGACTTCCTATCGTTTGTCTTTCTGTCATAGCCGACCAAGCGAAGATTCGTTTTTTGGCGAGGCGTCGAGTGCAATACCTTCGGAAGGGGGAGACGCCGCTTTCTACGGCTGTCGAGGTGATTATGGCCGTTGCAGAAGGTAGATATCTAAGGCCAAGGAGATAAAATGCGTGTGCTGATTGTCGAGGATGATCATTTCTACTCGCAACGCATTTACGAGCTACTCCTGGATCAAGGAGCGCAGCCAGCGATCGTCCGAACTGCCGAGGATGCCCTCAAGGCTGATCCCGCGTCGTTTGAGGCGGCGGTGGTCGACATCATGCTCCCAAACGATCCGGCTGCCACAGGTATCACCTCAGAGGAAAGCCGGGGCGGGTTTCTCACAGGAGTTGCAGTCGCAAGGAGACTACTCAAGAAAAAAACAGCGTTGAAAATTGTGATGCTGTCATCAGACATTGCGAATACAGAGGCCGAAGAGTGGTCGTCAGCCCAGTCGATCCCTTTCGTACCGAAGCACAAAGGCGCGGAAGCGCTGCTCGAAGCCTTACGTCGCATGGGAGTAATTTCGGGACAGCGCACGCCCTTGGCGTTCATCGTGCATGGGCACGATTCTGCGGCTGTTATGGAGCTTAAGAACTACATTCAAAACATACTTCACTGGCAGGAGCCTATTGTTCTCAGAGAGCTGGCCAGTTTCGGTAAGACCCTTATCGAGAAGTTCGAAGACTTCGCCCGCAAAGTGGATTGTGTTTTTGTCCTCCTCACGCCTGACGATAGAGCTATCGCACACGGGACCAACGATGAAAAGCGGAGGTCTCGTCAAAACGTCATTTTCGAACTCGGGTTCTTCTATGCGGCGCTGGAGCGGGCATCTGGGCGAGTCTTGCTACTACACAAAGGTGACGTCGAGTTGCCTTCAGACATCTCAGGAATCGTGTGGGTTGACATCACCAACGGGATAGCAGCCGCTGGAGAAGAGATTAGGAAGGAACTGGCCGGACTGTCGTGACAAGTCTTGAGTAAACCGGTGACAGGCGGGATATTTCCTTGAGATAAAAGGAACGTCCCGCTTCTCACCGCGCTTGTTTAGTCTGTGTAATGTCAGGCTTCGTCTGTAACCTCGCCTTAGCTCATTAGCCTGGCCGATAACTCGAACTTACCCGGAGTGACACCCTGCTCTATCTCAACGACGTAGAGCCAACCGTGGATGCTTTCGACGCGAGCCACGAACCTGTGGCCATCAATAAACAGTGTACCCGTTCCATCCCGGGGTAGGACGACCCCTGCACGATTGTAGGTGGCCTCCTGAAAATTCGGAAGGAGCGAAATCAGCACTATGTTGCCAGGGACGCTTACTTGAGGCTCGGACATGCACGTGTGGCCGGGTGTGCCGGTGTAACTGAACCAGATATGGTCTATCTCTTTAACATTAATTGGCATACTTTCTCTCTCCACAAACAGTAGTTAGGAACGGAGAAGAGAATACACCCTCCTATGTTACTGATGGGTTAAATCTCGTGGGTGGGCTGCCCGAACGCCAGTCCCTCGGCACTTTATCTGCTGCCCTGGGCTACTATGCATAGAATGTACATACGTTTAGGCGGCGATAGTTCTCCACAGCTTTCCACAGGTTACCCCTGTGACATCTGACCTTGCGCCTCATCTCAAATTCGTTCATGATTGCCCCAGCAGAGGCAGTAAGAAACAGCTCATTGAAAACCGAATATCGCGCGGCTAAGTCCTTCCCCCACAAGATTTTGCGGCTAGGTCCGGCTGTTTTCAGTCCCGACAGAAATAGCTTTACTGATTCTAAATAACTTACAGGATGCGTAAGCACCTAACTCCTTTATCCGCAATATTTTACGGGCAAGTTATTTAGATTCAATATTTTAGCCGGATCTACGGCAGATCGAAGTCGCGCAAGTGCTTGATTCAAAGGAATTAAGCAGATTTGATCCGCGATTTTTTTAGATCCAGATCGGCGGCAAAGTACGGGTTGGTCTTGACCGCGATTCGAGTGTGATCCTACCCAAGACCCCGACGGATTGGCGTCCGTGGGCACCCATCTCTCAGTAATTCATAAACACTTACAATTATCCGCTGGCTAATCCGCGATAGCGGCCTACCAGTCCGGCGCGGCGGCTGACTGACGGGTTGGGCGGGACGTCGGCGATTGAGCGCAGATTGCTATTGCTGTTTTGCTCGGACCGGTAGCGGAGCAGGGCGGCGATGTTGCCGACTTTGTCGAACTCGGCATCGTCTTTCACGTAGAACAGTTCGATGTCGTGGCGGATGACCCAGGGCAGGATCGCTTCGCCCACGTCGACGACCTCGCGCGTCTCGCGGCCGCAGACGGGACAGAAGCTTACCAGGTGGGCGTCGAGGTGGCCGCAGCCGGAGCACTCGACGGCCTGCGAGTGATAGCTTTGCCCGAGCAACAGCGTCTGCACTTCGCCGGATTCGATCGAGCGCAACACGCGCCGCAGTCCGGTGACGCCGCGGGCGTTGTGGCGGGCCTGGTTGATGGTTTCGCGAACCACTTCGCGACAGCGTCTTTCCTGCGCGTCGGCGAAAATGCGTTCGGCCTGCGAACGCACTTCGTCCCGGCTTACGTGAGCCACCTCGGCGGTAAACCGGCCGAGCAACTTCTGCGCAGCGTAGGGATGCAGTTGCGGCTCGAACTGCGACCAGTGAGTGTCCTGGCAGCCGAGGATCCACTTGTCGAACATGCCTTTTTCCAAAGCGTCCTTAAGGAACTCGGCAACAAACTTGAAGTGCTGGCGCGCCTCGTCGGCGACGCGGCGTTCGGCGTGGCCTCCGTCATAGCCGGCGAAGCCATCGCCACGGCCGCGGCGGGTTAGAGGATGAAAGAATCCCTCACGCTCGGTGAGTTCGCCCAGGCGCAAATCGAACAGGCGGGCGCGATGACGATCGACCAGCACGATGCCGAGGCTGGGAAATGCTCCCAGCAATTGGGCCAGCGGCTTCAGGTGGAAGTGCCGATTTACCAAAAGCTGTGTCCCGCTTAGCTGCGCGGGCAGATCATACTCGCGCCAGAAACCTCGCGTACGGCAGGCGAACACTGCCTTGGCGCGAGCGCCGTTGCCGCGCGTGCCGTTGCCGCGCAGATCGTGCGACAGACGCACGATGCGGTCGAGATCGGCGCGCGCCGATTCGCACTTACCCCTGGTCTCCAACTGGCGCAACGCCTCCCGCGCCAGGTCTTTGGTGAGGATTGCTTCTTCCTTGTGGGCTTTATTGCGGGGCGCCGTGGGCTGAAAGTAGAAACTAAGAGCGCAGGCTCCCTGATCTTCAAATTGGGCTAGTTCGTGGATCTGTTCCCGAGTAATCATTCGCGGTCCTACTCCTTGTGGAATTGGATTTACGCGGTTCCGGGCGGCGCGAATCGTCCTTTGAATTGCCGAGCGAAGCCGGGCGATCGGCGCAGGTGATCGCGCGCGGCAGAAATGGAGATGGCTACAGTTTCCGGCGGGGCGCCGGTGATGGCGGAGATTTCGTCGACGCCGAAGCCTTCGATGGCGTGCAGGATGAAAGCCTCGCGATGGGCTGGAAGCACGTCCTGCAGTGCGGAGGCGATGAGGCGCATCATTTCGTCGGAGCCAACGATCTGCTCAGGCGTGGCTACGCGGCCGTCGGCGATGATGGTTTCTTCGGTGATGGCTTCGTCGGGCTGATGGAACTGCAGTTCCGCCTCGTCGCTGGCCTTGACGTTGCGCTTGCGGGCGGAGTCTTCCAGGTGCACGGCGCTGCCGTTGGTCCCATCGGGGCGGGAGAGTTCATCGAGCGCATGCATGGCGAGGCGGTAGAGCCAGGGCTCGAGCGCGAGACGCTCCGGCTTTTCCTTGCTACTACCATTGCCATCGCCGCCATCGCCGAGAGCGGCCGCGATGGTTTCGTCGATCACTTCGTCCTTGGTGACGGAATCCGGCGTTAGCAGATCAGAGGCTTCGCGGAAATAGATCTCGCGCTCCACAAAGCGCTCCAGGCGGGAGAGATTCACGTTGACGTAAGAGCGCACGTCCTCTGCAGAGACCATCGCGGGAAACACCGCGGCCAGCGTCTGCTCGAAGGGCACGGAAAGATTGCGCCGCGCGTTTGCGGCTTTCTGGCGGCGCGGCCACTTGTGGGAAGAGCGCAGCAGTTCTTTGTGCTTGTTGACCTGCTGCAGCAGATCTTCGAATGCACTCTTCACCGCGGCTGCGGCGGTGGAGGCTTTGGCCTGTACGGCCATCTGTCCCGAAGGCAGGCGCAGGTTGAGCGAGACGCTGGTGCCTTCGCGGGCGGAAATCTCCTCGACCATGCCCTTGAGGTGGATCAGCTCGGGACGGAAGACCTGCAGGCGCTTCCGCAGTTTTTCGACTTGATGTTGGAGGTCTTTTTCTACGGCGGGAGTCTTATGAAGCCGGTAACTGATATGGACGTTCATGAGCACCTCGAGCTTGCCAACGAAGCAGTGCAAACCAGTGCTTTCTACGGGGATTGTACACCCGCGAGGGAAGTGGAAAAGAGGGATTCGTAGGACTGATTCCGAGGGCAACGGTTTTGGGAACTGGGTTTGGGAATCGGGCCGAGTTCACGGGTTAGAACAGACTTATTTGCGGCTGGTCACGGAGATAGTTATGATCCGTGGACCATGACCTGGACACGATTCCTGCTCGTCGCATCGCTGAGTACTGTTGCCTACGCCCAAGCTCCTGCGTCAAAGGAAGTCGAAGCCGTCTATCCCGATGCGCACGCGCTGTATGTGGATATTCATCAGAACCCGGAACTCTCTGCCCACGAAGTGCAAACCGCGGGGAAATTGGCTGGAAGGTTGCGAGGGCTCGGATACGAGGTTACGGAACACGTTGGTGGGACGGGGATCGTCGCCATCTTGAAAAATGGCGCGGGCCCCACAGTCATGCTTCGAACCGAACTTGACGCGCTGCCGGTGGAAGAGAAGACAGGTCTCTCTTACGCGAGCAAGGTTCACGCCAAAGATGACGCGGGGCGTGACGTTCCGGTCATGCACGCCTGCGGACACGACCTGCACATGGCGGCGATCGTGGGGACGGCTGCAGTCATGGCGCACAGCAAGAGCACGTGGCACGGGACTCTGATGCTGATTGGACAGCCGGCCGAGGAGACGATTAGCGGCGCCAAGAGAATGCTCGACGACGGCTTGCTGACGCGGTTTCCGAAGCCTGATGTTGCTGTGGCGCTGCACGTCGGCAACTTACTTCCTGTGGGGATGGTTGGGATTGTTCCGGGCATATACAACACGAATGCGGACTCAGTGCGGATCAAGATTTATGGCAAGGGCGGGCACGGATCGGCGCCGCATACGGCGATTGATCCCATTGTGATTGCGGCGCGGACGATACTGGCGTTGCAGACTATCGCTTCGCGCGAAGTGAAGCCGGGGGAAATGGCGGTGGTCACGGTAGGCTACATTCAGGCGGGCACAAAGAACAATGTTATTCCGGACCAGGCGGAGTTGGGGTTGACCGTGCGAACCAGGAAGGCGGAAGTGCGCAAGCAAGTGCTGGCGGCCATCGCACGCATCACGAAAGCCGAGGCCGAAGCGGCGGGTGCGCCACGTGCGCCTTCGGTCGATCACTATGAAGGCACGGACCTGGTTTATAACGATCCCGCGCTGGCACAACGGCTGAAGGGGGCGTTGGAATCCGCGCTGGGCAAGGACAATGTGGTGATAGAAGATCCGATCACGGCTTCGGAGGATTTTTCTTACTACGTCGAGCAGGGAATTCTGGGATTTTATTTCAGCCTGGGAGGAGCGGACCCTGGGAAGTTCGCCGAGGCCAAGGCTGCGGGGACGATGCTGCCGTCGAATCACTCGTCGCTGTTTGCGCCGGATGTGGATCCGGCGCTGCGGACGGGCATTGCGGCGGAGGTGGCGGTGCTGCGGGAGTTGCTGAAGTGATGGATCGAAAGGCAGCCGGAACAGTAGGCGGAAAGAGAAGGAGCTTTCACCGCAGAGGACGCGGAGGACGCAGAGTCATCTTGAATCGATGACCCGATCTGCCCAAGAATCTCCCGGCGCGCCCTTAGCGGCGCTTTAGAGCTTCGAGCTCTTCCAGGGTTCTGGGCCAGTCTGATCCCAGGAGGCGGGACAAACTGCGGTCGGCTAGAACTTTGCCGCCGGTTTGGCAGCGGGCGCAGTAGTTCGTTTCCTTGTCGGCATAACGAATCCGCTGGACGTTGTCGCCGCATCTTGGACACGGTTTGCCGTAGCGGCCATGGACCGCCATTCCCGTGCGAAAGGCGGTGACTTTTTCGGGGAAGGCCACGCGGGCTTCGGCGCGGAGTTGGTCTGTCCAGAATTCGAGTGTGTGTTGGGTGGCGGCGAATAATCTCTCCCAATCGAGCGGCTTCAGTTTTTGGGTGAGCGCTAGCGGGGAAAGTTGCGCGGCGTGCAGGATTTCGTCGGAATAGGCGTTGCCGATGCCACTCAGCAGACGCGGATCGGTGAGCGCGCGCTTGAGTGTGTGGTTTTCGGTAGTGAGTGCGGCACGAAACGAATCGAGATCGCTGGAGAAGACATCGATGCCTCCGGCGTCGAGGGAACGCAATGCCTCTTCGCCGAGCAAAACGTGCAATGCGGCGCGGCGCTTGGAGCCGGCCTCGGTGAGAACCAGGGAACCATTGGGGAAGTCGAACGCGGCCAGAGTTTGGCGTCCAGCCAGCTTTGCGTCTTTCGCACGCCAGTGCAAGCGGCCCGCAATCATGAGGTGAAGGACTAGCCAAAGATCATTCTCCACGCCGATTGCGATGCGCTTGCCGACGCGCCGCAGTTCCCGGACGATGCGGCCTTCCGCGTCCGCTAGCGGCGGTTGCGCGGTTCGGAGAAGAAAGGCGCTTGTCAGGCGTACACGCTCGAGCGGCTGACCGACGATGCGCGGTTCGAGCGCGCTGAGGTAGGCGGAGATGTCTGGTAGTTCGGGCATGCCGTATTAGCTTGCATGTGTGGGGCACAGTTTAGCAATGCGGCGACAGTGGCAAGCTAGCCGATGGCGCCGGTTCATTATTGATTTTATTGCGTGGGTGCTACAGAAGTAGCTAACCCATACCGTGCTAAGTCGTCTTAGCAACAGCACTAATATGCCCTGCAATGACTTTGTAGGAGTTGCGCTGACATGAACCGAGTTCTGCGGCTTTTAGTTGCGCCTGCGTGCTTATTCGCCGTCCAAGCTACATGGGCCCAGCAACCCGATTTTCGTCTCCAGGTCGTTCCGGCAATCGTTTACAAAGTAGACGATCCCGGAAATTTGAACACGTCATCATTCGTGTTCAATATCGCGGTGATTTGCTCCACCGACTGTGAGCTCACCCCGATATCCGCCCGCGTGGAACTCTCGAGTGCCGGATCTATCGTCGAGAGCCAAGATTGGACGACTGGAATGCTGGCAAAGATCAAACAGATAAGCTATCGGATCCTGCCGAACGAACCGTTCGCGTGGCCCACGAGTGAATTTACGCTGCCCGAGGCATTTGACGTTCTCTTTTACTTCCGCCATCCTCAAGCATTGGCGATTGACTCCGCAGCGGTCCGGCTCACAGTCGCCGATGCGAAGGGCCATCGGGCGGAACAGATGCTCGGGATCCCGATTCGATACTACCAACAGAAGACAGCGCTCATCGTTCCCTTTCGTGGTCATGGAATTGTCGGGCAGGACTGGATCACCACCGGCGGCCACCACCAGTTTTCGAATGCCTTTGCCATAGACCTGGACGGCTTGGATGAGAAAGATGGGGAGCTCAGCGACGCCAACACGAATGAGGCGGATGCGGGCTGGGGCCGCGAGATCCTGGCACCTGCGGGTGGAACCGTGGTCTACGCTCGCAATGACGTACCCGAAAACCCGCACGCGGGAAAGGCCCCTGGCGACGATTATTACAGGCCACTCCATGACCCGGTTACGGCCTACGCGGGCAATTGCGTGATCATCGACCATGGCAACTCCGAGTACAGCGTCATGATGCACATGCAAACAGGCTCCGTCACTGTCAAAGTGGGGGACCGGGTCGCCACGGGCCAGGTCATTGGACGGTTGGGGAGCTCGGGAAGCGCAGCCGGACCACACCTGCACTATCAACTGCAATCAGGCCCGCGGCTTTGGCAGTACCCGTCGCTGCCGTTCAGGTTTCAAAACATCGATGCCCCGCTTCACCGAGGTGAGTACTTCGTCGCAAAATAGTTGGGCAGCCTCAGTTATTATGTTGCCGACAGAAACCAAAGGTGGGACAGCACCCTGCCGAAGGGTTGGGGTCAGTTCCGTCTGTCCACGTTTCCTGTCGCTTGTCCCTGTATTTCGTAATGAAATGTGCGAGAATTGCGAGCCATGGAGACGAGCGTTTACTCCGATATGGACCTTCGAAAAATAATCGAAGAACTCCATAACCATATCCGGCAAAACATGTCGCTTTGGGTTCAGTGGTTCACATTCTTCGTTACGGTGAACTATGTTGGGATCGGATGGTTTGCGAAAGGGGCATCAGATAATCATGCCGTCTGGTTAGCATCAACTCTCTTTATATCGCAGTGCATTCTCGGCATAGCGGCGACAGTTTACATGCGCCAGTGGTTCGGAAGGTCCGACCGAGAGCTGCACTCGTTGTACCGAAGGCTTCACGCCGAAAAGATTGAACCCGAGTTTTCTGTGCCGTTTTACCGAATCGCTCTCCTGTTGGGCGGCTTAGCTTTGGCAGCACTCGTTTGTGCGTGGATTGCGATTGCGTACTGGGCGCTCCTTCATCTGGGGCACATATCTCCCACAACAAATTAACTCCGCGGGGTGGCCCACCCTGAAAACCGGGAAAACCGGGGACAGACGGGACGTTCCCCATTTTTCTGTGAACTGCTCGCGGCCAAAATGGGGTCAGTCCCGTCTGTCCCCGGTTTTCCCCTGTCCCCGGTTTTCCCCCGAAAAATGGAGAACGTCCTGCCCTGTCCCCGGTTAACGTCCATCGGAAGATGCCTACCATTTTCGCCTTACGTTCGCTAAACAGTCTGCGGTAGAATTTCCATATGTCCGAAGCCGACCCCACAAACGGGCAGCAAGAAGCAAAGTGGAAGCGGTTTGAAAAACTCGTTTATGAGATTCAAAAAAGCTTTGCTGGAACGACTGCCATTGTCACACTCAATGACCACATCATGGGGGTGGATTCAGGTGTAGAGCGACAGATTGATATCAGTATCAGGCAGCAAGTTTCGCAGTTCCCAATCCTTGTCGCCATCGACTGCAAAGATTACGCGGAGCCAATTGACGTGGTAGACATGGGTGCCTTTGTCACGCTCACAACTGATGTCAGAGCGAACAAAGGGGTGATGGTGTCAAGCAATGGATTCACGAAAGCAGCGATCAATATCGCAAAAAACGCTGGCATTGACACGCTAACCCTGATTGACTCCAAAAGCGTTGACTGGAAAAACTACGTCGGTATTCCAGTGCTTATTGACCATACATCCATCGAACAGTATTCTCTAAACATCTCCGGTGTAGGTCGCACATTACTTCCTTATGCGACGGAAGAGCTTGCGGTAATGCCGATGTATTCAGATGACGGGGCTCTGATTGGAACTCCGCTCGAAATCCTTCATAGGAAGTGGAACAAAGAGCAAATTCCTCATGAACCCGGAGTTCATAAGGCCGAATTAGGAAAGCAAGTGAATGTCGAATACCGGGGAGTAAAGTCCAAGATCGACATTGCCGCACACATCCTCGTGCGGCAAGATTTTTATCTTGGGCCTTTGCGGGTTTACACACAGGGATTTCACGATGCTCAAAATTCCTCTCTTATCACAAGGGAACTGAGAACCGACTCAATTGATGCGGGGGCAATCATCAGAGGTGAAGTGCCCGGGTGGAAGAAACTTGATGTCACCGATGGTACGACAGTACGTGCGTCAATGCGGCTGTCAGTTTCAGCGGGTTATGGGGATGAAGCCGAATTCGACGAGGAGACAACTGAACCTGAAGTATTGGACCCGTGATTTCGGAACGGGGCACCCACTGAGCTGGTAATGCCCGCGAGATCAGAAGCCTAGGCCACCCGCCTGCCGAACCAGAATCAGTGTGGCAAGAATCCCACAAAGGACGTAGTATCGGCCGAGGTCAAGAATGGCCCAACTCGAATACGGCGACTATTACAAGTTCATCGCGTCCGCCGGTATCGCGCTCATCGCTGGCGCAGTCTTGGTGCCATGGATGTTTCTCCGTGAACCGTTTGACCTAGCCATCGACGCTTCCAAGATTGCCTTACTCACGCCTGATGCCCAGAACATCGTTCACGCTCGGCAGCATCTGATCGCGACAACAATCAGTTACTTGCCGTTGGCCTCGGGCCTCATGGCGACGTTGGGAACCGTGTTGACGGGGACCGGCCTCTATCAATGGCGTTCCCGCCAATCGGTACGTGATAAAACTGAAGACCTTCAGTCTGCGAAACTGGACAAAGAATTCCAAGCGATGTCCCAGGAACAGATTGAGACGAAAGCTAAAAACGATTTTAAAGACGCGGAAGACCTGGAACCTTCCCCAAGGGCGATCCAGTCAGCATCCGCGGTGGGCTCAGTATTGGCGGTCGAACAGGCACTCATAGGACGAATCAGTGCATGCCTTGGGCCGTCCCACAGAGTGACGAGTAACCAACGTCTGGGAAACGTCGAGTACGACGCGATCATTAAAGTGAAAAGCGCCCATCGAATTATTGTAGAGATCAAATACTTACGGAAAGGCTTCAATCGCGGCTGGCTGTCTGAGACGGTCAACAGTCTTGCCGCTCGGATGGCTCTCTATACGAAGATATTCGACGAGAGCACCAACGGTTTGTTGCTTGTCGTTATTGCCACCTCGAATTCTCCATTATCCGGGAAAGTTATGGAAATCTCGAAGGAATTGCGGATTTCAGATCCGTCACGCTTAGAGAGTATTCGTATTCACACGATCTATGAGGCCGACATCGCAACCATTCCGTGTCCTGAACTAATGAAGATGGTGCTGGGCGATCCCGAATGAGATTGGCCCAAAGGGGCCGTCGAACTTACGGAACGTTCATGAGCGGATTGCGGCGTTGAATGTGGGGGCGTTGAATGTGGGGACAGACGGGACCTACCCCGCTTTTCGCTAGCGATGCGCCACCGGACATTTTTTATTTCAGCTGCCGAATTCGCTCTTGCAGGAATTGCCGCTCTGGTTCCTGTTGGGTCAGCGCCAGAGCTTTCTCATACGAGGGCCGAGCCTCAGCTGTCCTGCCGAGCCTGCGGTACATATCGATTAGCTGATCTGCTCTAGGATCGCGCGGGCGGCTGCTGCTGGATCGTCGGCTTCGGTGATGGGACGGCCTACGACGACGTGGGTGGCTCCGGCGGCGATGGCTTCTGCGGGGGTGGCTACACGGGCTTGATCTCCGTGGCGGGAGCCGGCGGGGCGGACGCCGGGGGTTACGATGGCGAAATTGTGGCCCAGTTCGGCGCGCACAGCGGCGGTCTCCTGGGCGGAGGTGACGATGCCCTTACATCCGTTGTCGAGAGCCAGGGTGGAGAGGCGCAGGACTTCCTCGCGCACCGATCCCTGGAATCCGACTTTTTCCATTTCGCTTTGATCGAGGCTGGTGAGGACGGTGACGCCGAGCACGAGCAGATTTTGGTTGACGCCGCGGGCCGCGTCGACGGCGGCGTGGAGCATTTTGCCGCCGCCACCGGCGTGAACCGTCAGCATACTGACCCCGAGCCGGGCGGCTTCGTGCACGGCCGCCGCCACGGTGCTGGGAATGTCGTGATACTTCAGGTCGAGGAAGACGTGGCGTCCCGAGGCCACCAGATCCCGCACCAGTTGCGGGCCTTCGGCGGTGTAGAGTTGCATGCCCACTTTGAAGGTGAGTGCCGAGTCGCCGACGGCAGCCACGATCTTCTGTGCGGCCGCCGCCGTGGAAACGTCCAGGGCAACGATCAGCTTCTGGCGCGGGTCGTTTTTCCGGGTCTCGCCACCGGAAGAATCGACACCGCGCGACTCCAAGGGAAGATTGGGGAGGGCCGACATCCCCAGCAGTATAGAGGGTCTACTGGAGTTCCGCCATAGGACGGTTGTCGGCCAAGGTTTGGTACACTTGCCGACGCTGGGTCCGGGGCTTTACCAGATCCAGGCGAACCCGCTGCAAGCCGCGATTTTCGAATTGCAGCACTTGGGCAGCACCGTAGGACAGGTCGATAATGCGGCCGGGTACAATGGGACCACGGTCGTTTACTTTGACCACAACCACCCGTCCGTTGCGGAGGTTCATAACCCGCACGTAGCTTCCCAGGGGAAGCGTCGGGTGGGCCGCGGTCATGTCGTACATGTCAAAGTCTTCACCGCTGGCGGTCGGTTTACCGACGAAATACTCGCCGTACCAGGACGCCGTCCCAATTTGATACGGTTGGTTTTTGCCGGGCTGTTTGCGGATTTCGGGCTTGCCTTGGAGTGCCCTACTGGGGGCTGAACTGGCCTCCGAGTTGTTCGGACCCTGAGCCGCTCCCAGGCCGACGATCAACAAAGCGATCATCAGTCCATGAGCTATACGTCCACGCATTCAGTTCTCCTCGCATACTCAAAAGTCGTCCTAGCTAGGTTGTTCGATTCTTGGTTAAGGTTGTTTAAATCGTATGGGGCTGCTGGGGGCTTGTCAACCCGAAAGTGCTAGGCCTATGGTGACGTGGTAGTTATCGATATCTCACGTAACTTGTTGTTAATCATGAGTAATACGCAACATGTATCTCAAAACAAGGATGTTAGCTATTTATAAAATAGTAAATACCCAACAGCCGGTAGTTCGGGAAAATTTTTCATCCTCAATAGATTCAATCAGTTACGAGGAATTCTTTCTAAGTTGTTTATTGTGAGCATTTTAGGTACAAGATTGCATACACGAGAAGTTATTTTTCTCGCAAATGGCCGAGGAAGACGCTAGGGTCGAAGGCGGCTCTCGCCCTGCAAGTCCTCGACCGTGTCTTTGATCACAGACATGCGCCGCTTGCTTGTGGGAGTCTTGATCAAGAGTTCAACGACAATGGCAGAGAAACCACCTGTAGTGCTGACGATAGCTGGTTTTGACCCCTCGTCTGGGGCGGGGGTTACGGCCGACATTAAGACGATCGCGGCCCACGGCTGCTATGGAGTGGCCTGCGTCACAGCCCTAACCGTGCAGTCGACCGCTGGGGTTCGCCGGATGGAGGCCGTCGACGCGGCTCTGGTGGCCGAGACCCTCGAGGAGCTTGCCGGCGATATCTCCATCGCGGCTATACGCATCGGGATGCTGGGTTCGGCGAAAGTGGTCAGGGCGGTGGCGGAGTTCCTGAGCCAACGCTCGGGCAAGGCTGGGTTATCTAATACGTTACGGAATAAGTTGCCTAATGTCGTCCTCGATCCGATCCTAAAGTCATCCTCCGGCACCGACCTGCTGGATGCTTCCGGAACCAGGGTGCTCATCGAGAAACTCATCCCGCTCGCCGACGTAATCACGCCAAATGTGGACGAGGCCGCCGTCCTTACCGGCTTGAAGGTGACGGATCTTGAGGAAATGCGGGCTGCGGCTGCGAAGCTTCATCAGATGGGTTCGGCTGCTGTCGTAATCACTGGCGGGCATCTGGAGAAAGCGGTTGATTTGTTGAGCTTCACGACGAAGAGTGGAGTGGAGCAGGAAGTCTTCAAGGCGGAGCGTCAACGTTCGAATTCTACACATGGCACAGGCTGCGCCTTCGCCACAGCCATGGCCTGCCACTTAGCACTCGATCGCGGATTAGCCGAAGCTGCCTTGCTGGCCAAGACCTACGTGACCGCGGCGATTACCGCCGGTCATCCCTTGGGACGCGGAACCGATCCCGTCCATCATCTCTACCGGATGAACCAGCAGCGGCGCGCAGCGGGCTCGGGAAGCGAAACGTAGGGATTGGTCTTGCGAAGAGGGCTGAAAGTGGCTAGTCGCCGTCGTTGTCTGAGGGCTTTTTCAGCAGAATCCCGGCCACAAACGAAGCTGTGGCGCCCAGCAGCCATTCGATCCGCCACATCTGAATCGCCTGAAACTCCGCCAGATTCGATGCTCTGTAGAAGAGGCTGATACCGATGGCTCCGGCCACGCAGCCCAAGCCGATCATGAAGGCGATCAGCGCCGCAGTCGGCAGACCTACCCAGCGCCTGATCTCATGGAAGTGCAGATACTGGAGCCACTCAGGGAAGGAGATCTTGCGCCAGGAAGCGGCAACCGAACCTGTCCAAGCCCTTACCCTGACCACGTTCTGTGCCCACAGGCCAGCCATGACGGCGGCATCTGTGCCGGCTTCAGCCATCATGGGGCGACGCAGGCCGCAGGTATGGCAAAAACGGGCGCCGATCATGAACTCGCTGCCGCAATCAGGGCAGGCCTCGGCCAAGTCCTGGGGCGCAGGTGGGAGCGCAGTCTCCACGACCGGCTCGAGCACGGTCGGAGACCGCCAAAAGTCCTGGTGCGTATCTTGAGCTACTTCAGCCATAGATAGGACGGTTACTTCCTGCAAGGCAAGCCGACAGCCAAAAGGAACTGACCACAAAGTGTTTTCAAGTCAAATACTTGCGATTCTCCGCGAGTCCCGAGCCAAAGGTGTCCGCGCAATTATTACCCTCAGACTCGCGTAAAGATGCCCCGGTTACCCTAGTTTTGAGCCGTTTGCTTGCCAGATTATAGGTTATAGGGCTCAACCGTTGAGTGAATCCCGAAATTATAGCGGTGCCGCGTGATTATGCTTTTGGTTCGTCCCGTGCTCCAGCAAATTCAGTTAGACTAAAACTCAAGGCTTTAACGGTGAGGATGCAGTCGAGTCTGATATTGGTGAAACGGTCAGTTCGCAGGAGCGCTGTGACCTGCGGCGTTATCCTTTGCCTGCTTTGCCTTTGTCTGGTCTTACCTCAGGCCATAGCTCAAGCCCGGACTGCAGCGGGAAACACACCCGGGTCAACCGCCGCTGCTTCTTCCGGGCACGATCCGCTGGTCGACACCGCCTTCGATCACTTTTACAACATGGAATATGACCGCTCGATCCAGGCGTTTGAAAAGGTGCTGGAGCGGCGGCCGAGCGATCCCTTCGCCGCAAACCACCTGCTTACCGCGATTCTGATGCGCGAGCTTTATCGGATGGGGGCGATGAATACAGGCGAATATGCCAACGATAGCTTCGTCGGAGAGGCGCATCGAACCCCCGATCCCAAGGTGAAGGAGCGGATCAAACAATTAGTGGATCGCGCCGAAAGCCTGGAAGAGCAGGAACTCAAAGGAAACTCCAACGACGTGGACGCACTCTACGCCCGTGGCGTCACGCGCGCGCAGTTCGCGCTGTATACCGGACTGGTCGAGCGGGCGTGGTTTTCGGCCCTGCGCAACGCCGTCGGCGCGCGTCACGATCACGAGCGCGTGTTGGAACTGAATCCCCACTACGTGGATGCGAAGCTGGTCGTGGGTACGCACAACTACGTGACCGCCAGCTTGCCTTGGGGCGTGAAGGTGGCGGTGGCGATGGTGGGGCTGAGTGGAACGAAGGAAAAGGGACTCGAATACCTGCGCGAGGTGGCCGATAGCAGTGGAGAAAACAGCGTTGACGCCAGGGTTGTGCTGAGCTTATTCCTGCGGCGCGAGCACCGCTACGACGAGGCGCGCGCCCTCATGCACGATCTGGCGGCGCGTTATCCCAGGAATTATCTGTTCCCGCTCGAGGAAGCCAATCTGCTCCGCGCCAGCGGCCACGCGCAGGAAGCCGCGGGCGCTTACCGAAAAGTATGGCAGAGCGGCCGGGAAGGGAAGTACGGCAACCTGCACTATGAGACGGCGGCCTGGGGGCTGGGAGAGTTACTGCGCAGCCAGAAAGATTATGCCGGAGCCGCAGCTGCGTATGAACTGGTGAGTGACGCTCCGGGTCCCGATCCGGAGACATTGCAGAAAGCCAACCTCGCTGCCGGTGAAATGTACGACCTGCTGCAGAAGCGCGATCTGGCCATGAAGAAATATCAGATCGTGCTGGCGGAAAACGGCAGCACTCCTCGCGCCGAGCAGGCGCGAAAGCACATCCGGGAAGCGTACCGGGAGTGACGGCCCCCGCGAGAGTTAGAGACCTGACCCTCCGAAGATCCTAGTTCACCGTCTGTGTCAACTCCGCCGAACTGGTGCTGAAGTCTGTGCTGCCGTTGTAGGTTGCCGTGATGTTGTGGGTTCCCTTGGCCAGTGTCGAGGTAGTGAATCTTGCCACGCCTGAGCCCAGGTTCACGGTCGCCAGACTCGTCGTTCCGTCCATGAAAGTAACCGTGCCCGTGACCGTGCCGCCGAACTGTGCGGAGACCTTTGCCGTAAAGGTGACAGACTGTCCGAAGTTCGATGGATTCAGCGAGGAAGCCAGCGTCGCCGTGGTGCTCGCCTGGTTAACCACCTGGCTCAGTGCGCCTGAGGTGCTGGTAAGGAGTGAACTGTTTCCGTTGTACACGGCCGTAATAGACTCCGTGCCCACAGCTAATGTTGTGGTGGTGAGCTTGGCCACGCCACCGCTGAGTGTCACTGTTTTCAGCGTCGTCGTCCCATTCTTGAAAGTGACCGATCCGGTGGGCGTACCGCTGAACTCTGCCGAAACGGTTGCCGTGAACGTCACTGACTGATTGAAACTCGATGGATTCTGGGACGAAATCAGCGCAGTCGTGGTGGTGGCTTTGTTCACCACCTGACTTACCGCCTTGGACGTGCTGCCGGCGAAGGTCGAGTCGCCGGCATACACCGCCGTGATCGAGTCGGTACCCGCAGGCAGCGTCGAAGTCGAAAAACTCGCCAACCCGCCGCTCAGCGTTCCCGTTCCAAGAACCGTCGAGCCTTGCTTAAAAGTGACGGTTTCTCCGTTCGGCGGCGCGCCGATGTTGGAGTTGACCGTCGCCGTAAAGGTCACCGTCTGTCCATAGGTAGACGGATTGAGGCTCGACGCCAGGGTAGCGGTGGTCGCCGTTTCCACCCGTTGAGTCACCACCGGCGAAGTGCTGGGATCAAAGGTAGCGTCTCCGTTGTACGCAGCTGTCAAAGAGTGAGATCCCATAGACAGCTTAGAGGTATTCAACACCGACTCGCCGGAACTAAGGGCAACGGTGCCCAGCGCTCCCGCGCCGTCATAGAAAGTCACAGTCCCTGTTGGAGTCCCGCTGTGACCCGGCACCACAACAGCAGTGAGCGTGACAGGCCTACCCAATCCCGATGGATTCGGAGCGGAAGTAAGGTTGGTAGTCGTGGAATACGTTCCAACGCCGGTGAGGCCGACGGTGTGCGGACTGTCGAGAGCGCTGTCATTGATGGTTACGCCGGCGCTTCTGCTTCCCAGCGCCGCCGGAGTGAAGGTAACAGTGAAGGTGCAACTGCCGCCGACTGCGATGGATGTGCCACAATTATTGGTTTCGACGAAGTCCCCGATGTCGGCGCCAGACAGGCTAATCGACGTGATGGTCAGCGTGGCGCTGCCGGTATTGGTCAACTTTGAAATCTTCGGAGTGCTGGTGGTGCCCACGAGTTGCCTGCCAAAATTGAGGACTTGAGGAGTCAGCGTCAGGTCTGCCGTAATTTTGGCTAGGAAGGCGTCGCCACCGCCGCCAGCGTTCAATGGTTGCAAGGGGTTTATCGCCGGAAAATCTGCCGACAGCGTGGTACCAACGACGTAAGCGCTGCGCGCGGTGTCCACGGCGATGCTACTGCCATTGTCATCCCCGCTACCACCCAGATAGGTGGAGTAAACCAACGCCGATCCTACCGGGTTGAGCTTGGACACGAAGGCGTCCCCGCCCCCGTTACAATCGCCGCCCCCGTAAGTTGGCTGCAAGGCATTCATGGTTGGGAAGTCGGTTGAGCAGGTTTCGCCGGTGACGTAAGCGTTGCCCGCTCCATCCACCGCGATGCCGGAGCCATTGTCATAGCTGTTGCCGCCCAGATAGCTCGAGTAAACCAAGGCCGATCCTGCAGCGTTGATCTTGGACACGAAGCCGTCCGAAAAACCGCCGCCGAAGGTTGGCTGCAAGGCATTGATCGTCGGGAAATCGGTTGAAAGGGTAAAACCGGTGATGTAAGCGTTGTCCAAGCTGTCCACCGCAATGCCGATGCCACCCTCTTCCACACTACCGCCAAGATAGGTTGAGTAAACCAACCCCGATCCCGAAGGATTGATCTTCGACACGAAGGCGTTGCAGGGACAATTGGGGGCGGTGCCAGCGTTGTTTGGCTGCAACGGATTCATCGTCGGGAAATTGGTTGAACCCGTTAAACCAGTAACGTAAGCGTTGCCCGCGCCATCCAAGGCGATGCTGTTGCCATCGTCATCCCCACTGCCACCCAGATAAGTGGAGTAAACCAAGCCCGAACCCGAGGGGTTTATCTTGGACACGAAGGCATCCCTGCTGGGTGTGCCACAGCCGCTACCGCTGCCGTTGCAGACTGTTTGGAAGGCGCCGGGCGTGGTAGGAAAGTTGGCCGAGCCGGTAACGCCGGTAACGTAGGCGTTGCCCGCGCTGTCCACCGCGATGCCAAGGCCAAGGTCCTGTCCGCTCCCGCCCAGATAAGTGGAGTAAACCAGAGCCGATCCCACGGGATTGATCTTGGTCACGAAGGCGTCAACTTCGCCTCCATGGAATGTGGGCTGCAAGGGGTTCATCAGCGGAAAGTCGGCTGAGCCGGTGTCTCCTGTTACATAGGCGTTGCCCGCGGTGTCCACGGCGATGCTGCTGCTTTCGTCAATGCCGCTGCCACCTAAGTAAGTTGAGTAAACCAAGGCCGATCCTGCAGCATTGATCTTGGCCACGAAGGCGTCCCAGTTCGTGGCACAGCCACTTCCGCCGTTGCAGACTGTCTGGAAAGCACCGGGCGTGGTTGGAAAGTCAGCTGAGTTCGTAGATCCGACAATATAGGCGTTGCCCGCACTATCCACAGCGACTCCAGCACCGAGGTCATGCCCGCTTCCGCCCAGATAGGTCGAGTAAATCAGCGGGTCGATGTATAGCGGCCTGCTTGCGTCATACCCCGCGACCTCGAATCCCACGCGGTTCGTTTCGGCGATGGCATAGCGTGCCGCGATCTCCTGCTTCGCTCCGTCCTTCTCCTGATACACAACTGGCTTGTGCCAGCGGATTTCACCTTCGGGCATCTTGAGCACCAAATCGCCCTGCGGGTCCCGACGAATGCTCTGCGCCCCACTAACCTCGAACGCGATCCGGTGCGGGTCTGCGCCTGGCGCCACGATAAAGTCATATTCGAGCTGGCGCTGGTTGCCGTAGTAGACCAGATCAATGCCAGAATAGATTCCCTCGTACTTCACCTTCGCATAGGTCGGGACATTGCTGCGCCACTTCGCCGGATCATTCCCGATGAAGTAGTTGCTCGTCCCCGCCAGTTCATCCACGCCCGTTACCTTTGCCGCAGGGTTGGCATTGCGCAGCTTCATCCGCAGCAAGGCGCTGGCTGTGGGCGAAGCCAGACCGGACCGCAGCGTGTGCGCGGCACCCGCACTCTTCATCTCGGGAGTGTTCGCTCTGCTCCCGCGCAACGCGAGCACCGCTTCATCCTGGGTGAGGAACAGCGTGTATCCGCCGTTGCGGGAAAGAAACCTTACCCGCCCGTCGGACTGCCCGCGATTGGCTTCGAAGCTTAGCGGCAGCTTCCCGTAGCTGTCGAGAATTCTGGCTTGATCTTTTGGGTCGGCCGGAGGCGCACCGAGTGAAGACGCAGCTTTCGCGGTGCGGTCGATGACAGGAGCAGGAGTCGCCGGGGACAACAGGAATGCGGCGGCCAAACACGGAAACAGGCAGGCGAAGTAGACGCGCGTCATAGCATCCCCAGTTACATCCGGAAGCATCGTGCAAACAGGCCCGGCTCGTCCTCCGAAAGGGAGGAGCTTCGCGCCGTCGAGAGGCTGCTCAATCTATCCCGGAATAGGGGCGAAGCGCAATACTGTCGTTTCCCTAGGAATGGCCTAATGCGGCCGCCATGAATGGGTGGCCTGGAGCCTATGCTCCTTAAAGTTATGTTGACGAGTTCGATCGGAGCCGAAAGAAGGAACTTTCGGTTTACAATTACGTATTGTTGTGTAGGTCGCCGGGGAGGCGCAACTATGTACTGCAACTATTGCGGCAAAGTGATTCAGGACGACGCGGCGGTTTGCGCCTATTGCGGCATTCGCGTCGGCGCGTCGGTAGCCCGCAAGCGGCTGGTGCGGCCTCGCCAGGGACGCAAGATTGCGGGCGTATGCCTCGGTTGCGCGGAATACTTTGACATCGACGTGACGCTGGTTCGGCTGATGTGGCTGCTGGTGTCATTGATGACGGGCATTGGGCTGATCGCCTATCCCATCGCCTGGATTGTGATGCCGGATGAGCCACTGCTGCTCGCAGCGCCCGTGGGAGCGCGCGCCACGAATCCTTAGATGCAGCCTATCGTCTCTCACCAACCCTCTCACCAAACCTGTCGCCAAACCAAGAGCGGCGACGCGGAGATCATCTACCGCGTGCTGGGCGAAGGTTCTCCTGTGGTTCTGCTGCATCCCTTTCCCGCGAATCATGAATTCTGGCTTCCTGCGGCTCAGGCTCTGGCGACGCGCTACCGGGTGATTCTCCCTGATCTGCGTGGCCACGGAGATTCCGGCGTGGGCGAAGGTCCGGCCACGATGGCCAAGCACGCCGACGATATCTCTCGGGTGATGGACGATGCCGAGATCGGCCGCGCTCCGCTGATTGGCGTTTCCATTGGCGGATATGCGCTGTTCGAATTCTGGCGGAGGCATCGCGGGCGCATCGCAGCGCTCGGTCTGTGCAATACGAAGGCGCCCGCCGATTCGGCGGAAGCCCGCGCCGGACGACTGCAGGCCGCGAACGATGTCCTCGAACGCGGTACCGAACCGTTCTTCCAGAGCATGATTCCGCGTCTGCTGGCCAGAACCACGCGGGAGATGCGGCCCGATCTGGTCGACGGCGCGCTGCGCATGATGCGGAAGATGTCGCCCGAGGATGTGGCGCAGGTGCAGCGCGGGATGGCCGAGCGTCCGGATTCGGTGGATACATTGAAGAGCATCAATGTACCCACGCTGCTCATGACCGGAGATGAGGATCTCGCGACCGGGGTGAACGAAGCGGAACTGATGCGCCAGCATATTTCCGGCAGTGAGTTGCGTGTGATTCCAAAGGCCGGGCATTACTCGCCGTGGGAGCAGCCGGAGGGAGTGGGCAAACTGCTGCGACAATTTCTGGAGCGACTTTAGTCAGGAGTCGAACTGCAAGTCATGCATGCGGTAAAATCGGGAGCCCAATGAAAACGTCCGTCGTAGCGCTCGCAATCGGCGTATTTGCAGTTTGCGCCCAGGCGCAAACCAGCACCGGCGAAAGACCCCACATTCTCGGGATCGATCACGTTTCGTTCTACACCACTCAGCCAGAGGGTGTGACGAAGCTCTACAGCGGTACGCTAGGTTTGGCTTCGGCTGCGCCGGTGGAGTCTGGCGAGATCGTGCGGTACATGGTCGGCAAGCAGTGGGTGGGTTACAGTACCGCGCCCGATCCAAAAGCCACCGACCGTATGGATCATGTTGCCTTCACGACTGACAACATCGCGGCACTACGCAAATATCTGATCGCGAAGGGTGTGAAAGTGCCTGCAATCGAGGGGCACGCCGACCACAGCCTGTGTTTTAGTGTGGCCGATCCGGAAGGCCATCGCATCGAGTTTGTGGAGAGAGGCAAGGCCGAAGCGGCCGCTCCGCAGGGCGATTCCGCGGTTTCGCGCCACATGATTCACACCGGATTCGTGGTTTACCACCGGGATGCGGAGGACCATTTCTACCGCGACGTTCTCGGGTTCCGGCCTTACTGGCACGGAGCGGATAAGGCTGGCAGGCCCGATGATTGGGTGGCGATGCAGGTTCCGGACGGGACGGATTGGCTGGAATATATGCTGAATCAGCCGGCGCAGATGGACCTACGACTCACCGGTGTGATGAATCACATCTCGCTCGGCGTAGCGGACATGAAGAAAGCGCAGGCAATTATGGGATCGCATGCATGGAAGGCGCACGGCGACGAAGCGGCGGAGATCGGCAAAGACGGCAAGTGGCAGCTCGACGTGTTTGACCCGGATTTGTCGCGGGTAGAGTTGATGGAGTTCAAACCCACGCAGAAACCGTGCTGCTCCGACTTCACGGGGCCGCATCCGTCGGAGTGAGGCCGATCGCGCGATTTTGCCGCGATTTGCTACAATCGTCCCGCCATGATTGATACGTTTCTGGTTGCAGACAAGACTGTGGTTAGCGCCAAGGGAGACGGGCCCACGGTGGACGTGAGCGCCGCGGCGGGCAAAGTATTTTTGCTCACGCTTGAAATCACGAAGATCATCGAGCAGGAATCGCTCGATGTCAGCGTTTATGGTTCAGCGGACGGCGCAGCTTGGGGAGCGAAGGCGATTGTCGCTTATCCACAGAAGTTTTATTGCGGGCAGTCTCCGCTGTTGCTCGATCTGACGGCTCATCCCGATGTGAAGTTCGTGCGCGCGCACTGGGACGTGGCGCGCTGGGGACGCGGAGTTGAAACGCCGATGTTCGAGTTTGGCGTGAGGCTGAAAGAAATTCCCGTGGACGTGCTGCGCGAAGCTGCTGCTGAAGCCAAGGCTCTCGCCTAGCAATCGTAAATTCCCGTAGACAGCGTTGTTCTTCTTCCTTCCGTTATATTGATCTCAGGATGAAAAGCGAGTCCCAGGTGATCGTGCGTCCCGCGCACAGTGTGCGTGGTGGCTTAAGTCTTCCTGGGGATAAATCCATTTCGCATCGCTATGCCATGCTGGCGGCGCTCGCTGACGGACCATCGCGCCTAGAAAACTATTCGACCGGGGCGGACTGCGCCAGCACGCTAGGCTGCCTGCGTTCGCTCGGAGTGAAATGGGAGCGGAAGGACGGCGCGGACAACGTCATCGAAGTGCAGGGAAGCGGGCTGTCGTTGGCGGCTCCCGGCCAACCACTCGATTGCGGGAATTCCGGTTCAACCATTCGCATGCTGAGCGGCATTGTGGCCGGGCAGAAATTCTCGAGCGAAATGGCTGGGGATGAATCGCTCTCGCGCCGTCCCATGGAACGCGTGATCACGCCGCTCGCAGCCATGGGCGCGAAAATCACATCGCAAAACGGACGCCCGCCGCTGTGCATCACCGGCGCCAGCCTGAAAGGCATCCACTACCAGATGCCGGTGGCGAGCGCGCAGGTGAAGACTTGCCTGCTGTTTGCGGGCCTGCTGGCCGAGGGCGAAACGCGCATTGAGGAACCGCTGCGGACGCGGGATCACGGGGAAGTTGCCCTCCGCGCCTTCGGCGCGCATCTTGATCGCAAAGGAAACGAAGTGCGGATTCGCGGCGGACAGCGTTTGCGCGGCATTGAAGCGCGGGTTCCCGGCGATCTTTCCAGTGCCGCGTTCTTTCTCTGTGCCGCTGCTCTCTTTCCCAAATCACAATTGACCATCACAAATTTGCTGATGAATCCGACGCGTGCGCGGCTTCTCGACATCCTCATGCAGATGGGGCTGTGCATTTCCGTAACGCGGTTGGAAGAAATCCATGGCGAGTTGGTTGGCACGCTGCAGGTTGAGGGCGGACGGCTGAAAGGTGCGACCATCGCCGGAGCCGATACGGCTGCGCTGATTGACGAGATTCCCGTGCTGGCTGCGATCGCTCCTTACACGGAGCAGGGAATCGAGATCCGCGATGCGAAAGAGTTGCGCGTGAAGGAGTCGGACCGCATCGCATCCCTCGCCACTAACCTGCGCGCCATGGGCGCACAGGTCGAAGAATTCGAAGACGGCCTGAAGATTCCCGGTGGACAGTCGCCTCGCGGCGCTGAACTTGAATCGTTCGGCGATCACCGTATCGCGATGGCCTTCAGCATCGCGGCCCTGCGAGCTCAGGGAGAGACCTTGATTCGCGGCAGTGAATGTGCTGCGATCTCCTACCCGGCATTTTTCTCCACGCTGGAAGGTCTAGTCGAGCGTTGATATTCCCTCCTTATTTCGTTCGTGGCGGCAAATTGTTGAGTCCATAGCAGATGGTTGCGTTACTTTCGTTCAGCGACCGGCGTGATCTAAGCGGTCCGTGCCAAATTCGAAATAATTCATGTTGAGAGGGCGTCTTCGCCGGTCGAGCTTGACCGATCCCCCCGGGCCGCCGAATGAGTTTCCACACCTAATGGGGGATTCCATGCGCTATAAATCACTTGTGCTGGCATCGATTTTGTTAGCTGCAACGGCATACGCAAAAGAGCCCAAGGCTTACCAGAGTGGCAAGTTGCTGCAGATGGATTCGGTGAGTTGCGGCGTGGACGAAAAAAACGGCAAGAGTTTCGCTGGCGAAATGCTTGGAACCGACTCGAGTCATAAGAAGACACAGGAACTGCTTTGCCAGGAGTACCTGCTGCAGACCGACAAAATGGTCTATCGGATCCGTCCCAAGGACGCGAAGCATCCCGTGCTTCTGCCGGTGGGCGAGCGGGCGCAATTCCGCCTCGATAAAGACAAGATGCTGCTGCGAGTGGAAGATCTCGACAGCAAAGAGCGCGAGTACATCGTGGTGTCGATGACGCCGCGGAGCGAAAGCACGGCCGACGCGAGTCCGGCACGGTTGAATCACCTGCAGTAAATCAGCCAACACACTGCGTGGTCTCTGGCAACTGAAGCTGAGGCTCCCCTAGATGTCTTGAGGAGCCTCAGCAACTCTCTTGCTTAAAAACGGAGCGACTAAAGCAGGCTGAGGAAAAAGGAATGATGCGAGAGTTGCCAGGCCTCGTGTTGGGCTGATGACGTGGGCGTTTATATGGTAAAGTAGTGCCCACGAATTGGCCGGGCCTGGGTGACCGGGGCCAATATAGCCGCCACCTCGAAGTCCCAGAAGGAGCTTGCCATGTCCACCCTCCGCGACCTTGTGAAAGACCGCAAGATTTATTCCATCGATGCTGGACGCACCGTGCTGGAGGCGGCGCGCTTCATGATGGAACACAACATAGGCGCCCTGCCCGTGGTCCGCAACGGAGAACTGGCCGGCATTTTTTCGGAGCGCGACATCATGAACCGCGTGGTAGCCGTGGGCCGCACGCCGGGGCTCACCGCCGTCTCCGAAGTGATGACCGCCAACCCGCGCGCGGTTAATTTGGATGAGACCATTGAAGAGTGTCTCTTCATCATGCACGAGTTCGGCTTCCGGCACCTGCCGATTGTGGACGGCAAAGAACTGAAGGGACTGGTTTCGTTGCGCGACGTGGTCATGCGTCAGGCGGCAGAACTGGAGCGCCAAAGCCGGCGCGCCTCCTGACAGCGGGCTTCGGGCTTCGGCTTTCGGGCTTCGGTCTTGTTCGAGTTTCTCCGCAGTTTCCGTTGCCGCTTCTTTGGTTTCCGAACGCGGAGAGGTCCAGAGTTCGGTTCCTGTTCAAGACGTGGCGATCCAGGCCGAAGCCTGCTTCACTGGCGTTTCTGCAGCAGCAGTTCGCCGGCTTCGGGCGGCAGCTTGAAGGGGAACTCGAAGATCTTGCCATCCAGCGGCAGGCGCAAGACGAATTCTTCTTGAGCCTTCCATCCTCCCAGCCACTTGCTTTTGGTGTCGAAGAAGACCCACCCGGTCGCTTCTGGATTTGCGCGGTCGAGATGCGCATCGTGCAGGCCGTTCCTGGTGAGGAACTCGATCAGTTCATTGACCGATTTCTGGTAGTCCTGCAGACGAGCTTCGAGAGCCTGTTTCTTTTCAGGATGCTTCGCAACTGCTCGCCGGGTCTCATCGTCGAATGTGTCTGCGTCAGCCTGGATCTTCTGGCTGTAACCGCCCACGTCGAGCGCAGTCTGCACGACTTTGAAGTGTTTCATGAACTGCAGTGTGATGCCGTCCGGGCCCGCGTCAAGACTTCCCGTTCCGCGGTATCGAATGGTGAGCAGGACTCCGAAGATGGGCTCAATGCGATGGCGGTGGCTGACAATCTGCACCTCGCGGGCGTCCACCGCCAGCACGATGCCCACATCTCCCGACCACAGCCCATAGCGATATTTGCCGTCGTCACCCCGGGAGAAAGTGCATCCCGGCAACTGTTCGTTCCAGCGCACGGTGAGCGGCTGGGCCGCGTTTTTGTCTTTGTCGTTGTCTCTGCCTGGGGCTGGCCCCACGGCTGAGCAAAAGACCGGCGAGCAGAAGATCACGCCGGCACAGGCGAACCACAGTCCGAGACGACGCCATGCCGAATTCCGGAGCCGCCACATGAATCGGGCCTGTCTCAGTTCACCGTCAGCGTGACCGTGGTCGAAGTGGTGGTGCTGGGTGCCGCGCCGTTTGCGTCCGCGCCGGTGAGTGTGAACGTGTAGGTATTTTTCGGAGTGTTGCCGTTACTGCCTAAACTCTTGGCCGCACTGCAGGCTGGCATCATCAGTACACCGCTGGCAATGGCTATGAGCAACAGCGCGCCCAGCGCGTTTTTTCTGCGGGCGCCGCTTGCGCCCACACCCACGAACACCAGCCCGGGAACCACCAGCCACAAAGCATAAAAGATTCGCCGGTTCCACAATCTGGTTGTGGGCGCAGGTCCGGTGGTGCTGAGGGTCAGAGTGGACACCGGGGGAACGGTATTCGCGATTACGGCCACGGTCGCCGGATTGAACGAGCACACCGGCGCCAGCGTCACTACCGGCGAAACCGAGAGGCAGGCGAGCGTGACATTTCCCGAATAGGTGGCGATCGACGTCACCGTCACTTTGGTGGTTGCCGAGCTGCCCGCATTGATCGGGCTCGGAGTCGCGGTGGTTGGCGACACCGACAAGGTGTAATCCTGGGTTACATCCACTACATTCAGGGTCAGCGTGATGACCTGCGAGAAGGAGCCGCTAGTGCCCGTCACGGTAATGATATACAACCCAGCCGGAGTGCCCCCCGTACCCCCAGTGGTCGTAATGGTCAGCGAAGGTTTGGCGGGTGGAGTCGCAGAGTCGGGGCTCACGGAGCACACCGGAGTGCCGGTGGGCTGCACGGGCGTCACGGTACAGGGAATCGTGGTAAACGAGACCGGGTTGCTGCTCCCGTTTGGTTCGATGTCAAGGGTGGCGATCGAAGTTCCGCCGGGATCGACCGCTGATGGATGGGGCGGCGAGGATACGGTAAGGGTAAATTGCCCGTAAGCCAGAGACACAGATGCTGCCGGGAACATCGACAGCAACAAAGAGAAGATGATTGCGTGGATGAGCCGCCTGGGATTCACCATGAGTGGATGGGAACTCACTACCTTCGATTCCTCCAACGGCGCAAAAGCTGCCCGAGCCGGCCCGAAAGAATGCCGCTTGCTAATCAGCCGCAAGAATTATTTGATCCGACAGGCCTGTCGTGGAATGCGCCAGAGAGAATCTTAGACTAGAGTTGTCCATCGTGCCAAACCGCTGGCGGGCCGGAAGAAATAAGGGCCGCCTCTGGTGAGAGGCGGCCTCGGGTTTGGAGTTCGGGTTAGTTGACTGTAAGAGTCAAGGCTGGAGAAGCTCCAGTCTGAGTTGCTCCGGTTGCCGTGCCTGAGACAGTGATAGTGTAAGTCCCGGCAGGCGTGCCCGGGTTCCCGGTGTGTCCTCCGCCGCCCCCGCCGCAGGCGGGCATTAGGATCAGACCGCTGAACATCAGACTGAGGAACAAGAAACCAAACAACTTCTTCCGTCGCGAACCGGTTGAGCCGAAGCCCAGCAAAGCGATTCCGCCGATTGGCATGAACATCGCGTAGAACATGCCAGACGAACGATCGTTCATCGGATGCCGCAGAAGCGCCGTGGCAGGCGTGGTGCTCACGGTGAGCGTCGCGGGAGCAGCGGGGGTGGCCGACGCCGCTCCGCAAGTGGGCCCAAGGGTCACCGCGGGTGTAATAGCACAAGTGAGCGTTACACTGCCGCTAAAGCCAGTCGTTGGGGACACCGACACTGTGGAAGTGGCTGAAACTCCGGGGCTGCCTGAAGCCGGGGTAAGCGCCGTGGCCGAGAGCGAGAAAGTTGGGGCGGCGCTCGACTGCGTATATTTGACCACGAAGGCATCGGCGAGGCCGCCGTTGGCGTTGCCCCCTGTGTAGGGAGGGGTCCCGTGAGTCGGGAAATTCGTAGAGGCGGTGTTTCCCGTCACGTAGATGTTGGCGCCGGCGCTGTCTACGGCAATCGCTCCGAGGTTGCCGTTGTCCTCAACCCCCGAGCCGCCCAGATAGGTGGAAAAGATGAGAGCGGAACCCGTTGAGTTGATCTCGCTCACGAACGCGTCGAACCCTCCCCCAAGAGTAGATTGAGTAGCGCCCACCGTTGGAAAGGGGGTGGGGGCCGTAGAGTCGGTTTGTCCCGTCACGTATGCGTTGTTGCTGCCGTCTACGGCGATGCTCCCACCTGAGTCGAACTGGCCTCCGCCGAGGTATGTCGAATACACGAGAGCACTTCCGGACGGGTTCAATTTAGTGACGAAGGCGTCGGTGTTGCCGCCGTAGCTCTGCAGGGCGGACTTTACCGGAAAGTCCGTCGATATTGTCGCCCCCGTCACATAAGCGTCGCCTAGGGAGTCCACGGCGATGCCGTAGGCTTCGTCATTGCCGCTGCCCCCCAAGAATGTGGAATAGACGTAACCGTTGCCGGCGGCATTGATGACAGTCACGAATGCGTCGTAAAGACCGCCGTTGGCAGTCTGGAACGCCCCTGGCGTTGCGTAGAAGCTGGAACTCGAAGTTTGACCAGCTACGTAAACTTTACCGGACGAATCCACAGCGACTGCGTTGGCGAAGTCGCCAGCGGCGGCGCCAAGGTAGGTGGAATACACTAGCGCACTGCCGGAAGAGTTCAACCTCGTGACGAACCCGCCGGCCGCCTGATTTGGCAGTGGACTCAGCGTGGGAAAATCCGTAGAAGACGTCTTTCCCACAGCATAAACGTCTCCGGAACTGTCCGTGGCTAAGGCGATGCCAAGCGCAGCGTCAATGCCACTGCCGCCCAGATACGTACAATAAGTTCGAGTACCGGTCGGCCCTAGCTCACACACGAAAGCGTTGGTCGTGCCATTCAAGGTCTTTTGAAACGCTCCGGCTGTGAAGGGAAAGTTAGTGGATGAGGTGCCGCCAGCGACGTAGGCGACACCAGAGGTCTCGTTCACAGCGATCGCGTTCCCGCTGTCTCCCGTGCTGCCGGTGCCACCAATGTAGGTGGAATAGTCTAGGCTCGAGCCGTCAGGAGCAATCTTCGTGACAAATGCATTCGCAGTGCCGCTGAGGCTGTTAGACGCGCCGGGGAAATTTGCGGAAGCGGTTTGACCGGTAACGTATGCGGCACCGGTGCTATCGAAAGCGATCCCTTGGCCTTCATCGTTACCGCTGCCACCCAGATACGTCGAGTATGCGTAGCTGACTGACGGGTCGATCACCAACTCGCGGCTGCGATCATAGTTGCCCAATTCGAAACTGACCTGGTGGTTGGCTCTCAGGACAAAGCGCGCATCGACCGCTTGCCGCGCGCCATTCAGTTCTTGGTAGGCCACCGGCTTGTGCAGTAAAACATCGCCCGCGGTGGAAGAGATTACCAGGTTGCCGGAGTCATCCGTCTTCATCCCCTGCGCGCCGGTGAAATGAAAACCGATCGGCGCGGGATTGGCACCCGGCGCCACGACGAAGTCGAATTCCGTTTGGCGCTGCGCGCCGTGGAACGCGAGGTTCACACCGGGATAAACGTCCTGATAAGAGACGCGGGCGTAGTGCGCGACATCGCTGCGCCATTTACCCGGGTCATTGCCGAGGAAGTAGTTGCTCTTTCCTGGCAATTGACCGCTGGCCGAAACCTTCGCCAGCGAGTTTCCGCCCACAAGCTGCATACGCACTACGGCGGAGTCCTTTTCAGCGCTGTGCTTCCGAAGACTGCGGGAGCTCACTTGAGGCGCACGGCGAACTGAGGATGATTCGCTCTGAGCAGAGCGGGAGTAAAGCGAGAAGACGGCCTCGTCCGCCGTAAGGAACAGAGTGTATCCGTTCCCGCGCGCCACGTATTTGACGCGGGCGTCGGTTTGTCCCTGATTCTGCTCAAAAGCAAGAGGAAGAGCGGCGTAGTTGGCCTGAACCCGGCCACGCGCGGCGCGGGTAACGGTTCCCGGCTGTGACGCGAAGGAGGCGGCCGAAGCCGTGCCTGTTGTACTACGATGCCTGGCCGGGGAAAGGACAAGCAGTGCTGTGGCAACGATGGCTAGAGCCGGGACGATGCAGAAAGCACAGACCCATCCTCTTGAGGTAAATGGTTTCGACAAGACGATCCTCCTATGATGACAGGGTGAAACCCTAGATTGGGAAAAAGCACTCGGCGGAAGCCCCAGTTTATGTGGGATTAATCGCATCCTCCACCCGGCGTCAGCAAGTGTGAAATTCTTTGCAGCTTAGTCGCGAGTATGGCGCTCAGTGTCGAGGTTGTCAACGGAGTCTAGATAGCAATTTAGGTACCACCCCCGAACAAGTTCCAGCGCGATTTCCGTGTCCGAAGGGACTTCCATAATCAGGTAATTGGAACTCAACGCAGATAGAAGCCGGGGCCGGTGCTCTCTGTCGGCAGTCCCTGAAAATCTTGCAAAAACAAACCGTGCAAAAAACGTGCCAAAAAGGAGAAACCTCTGCCATCGCGGGCAGAGGTCCGGGACAACAAAGGAGGCTTGGGTTTGCCAGATCGGGCTGGCAGCAACCCTCACTTTGGTTTCTTCTTGAACAGTCCGGTCACGCCGCTGAGGGGATTATTCTGCCCGCTTTTGCCTGAAAGAGCATTATTCAGCAGGCCGCCCGCCATACCTTTTACGTCGGGAACGAATTTTGGATCCGCAGTTGTTCCCTCGATCAAGAACGGAATATTGTCAGCCTTCATTTTGAAATCAAGCGCGTTGCTGGCACTCACCGTGCCCGCTCCCGTGACTGTGCCCAACGACGGGACAATCAGGTTGATGTTCTCGGCGCGCGTTCCATCCGGGGCGGCGTGAACGTCGGCGCTGAAGTTCTGAATGGTCGTATCTTTTTCTCCCGCGCCTTTGCCCCCAAGTGCGGCGATGGCCGACATCTTCGAGCCCATGCTAAAGCCCGCCAGCGCCGAGTTCTCAAGCTTGATGGTGCCGGTGGTGACCGGTTTGTCCACCGGCCCGGCGATCGAGAAATTCATTGCCAGCGTGCCACCTTTGAGCTGCGAGCGGGGCGGCAAAATGACACCTACCGCGGGCAGTATCGCTTCCAGATCGTCCACCGGCATGCCCTGCCCGTTCAATTTCATGTTTACAGAAGTAGTGGTGCCATGGGCGTTGTAGGTTCCGGAGAGATGCGCCACGGCCTTCCCCATGACGACTTCACCCGCGGTTAAAGTTCCTTCCTCTTTTGCCAGATTGTGCGTGACGGAATATTGCAGTTCCACCGGCTTTCCCGCCGGCGATCCCTTTCGCACCACCTGCAGCTTTTCGGTTTTGAGTGTGCCGCTGGTCTTTGCTTCATGACCATCGGAGGCCACGGTTCCGTCGAAATCCGCGATGCCAGAGATCCCCGATGCGGGGTCGATAAACCCCGACGCTGCCAGGTTCATCTCCTGCACCGAAACCTTGGCCTGGAGCGGCGTGCGCGCGGCATTGTTCGCGTCGATCGGTCCGGCGTTGCCCTCGAGTTTCAGACTGCCCCCTGCGGGCAGGCTGGCGGTCATCTTGAACGGGAAGGAGTTGGTGAGAGAGAAGCTGCTCACCGCGATATCCACTTTGTCGTAGACGCGTGGCTTCTCCGAAGAGCCGGCGCGGCTCACGGTCAGGCGTCCGCCACTCACGTTCAGCTTGGCTACCGAGAAATTCGGATTGCTTGTCGCTGATCCGCCGGCGGCCGGCGTCGTGGTCTTGGCTTCCGCTGAACTCTTATTGCCAAGGCTGGAAAAATTCCACTTCTCGCCGTTCTCCGCGCGAACCAGACTGATCTCTGGCTGGTTGAGCGTTATCTCGGTCACGTTCAGCGTCTTGGAAAATATCAGCGGGATAAGTTCCACGCCCACCTTTAGCGACTTGGCCTGTACAAAAGCCGTCTTGCTGAACGCGGGATCATCGGCGATCGAAATATCGTCCGCCGTCACACCGCCCGAAAGCAGCGAAAGGGAAAGATTACCCACCTTGACTGGCCGTCCCAGCGCGGCGCTCAAATCCGACTCCAGCTTGGGACGGAACGTGTTCGCGTCGATCAGGAAGGGAAGAGCGATAACGATTACGATCAAAACGCCAACAATGATGCCTAGGATTTTCAGACCGCGTTTCATGGATTGTTCCTCCTGCCGGAATTGCAAACCTGCGGTTCGGGTAGCGCGGCGAGCGGCTAGACGAAAAGTGTATCACTGCTCGTCCCGCAGAGGATCGGGCGACGGCACCGTACCGCTTTCTACCTGTTTCTCGCGCCCGGCCCGGCGTTCGTTGTCGATGCAGACCGAGGCTCTGCAGCTCCAAACGAGGCTGCGGGCGCTCCAGTTCGTGGCTCGGACGCTGTTCCCGGGGAAGAACTTTGCGGCGGCATTGTCGCCGTCACCCCGGCCAGCGGCAGCCAGTTCACAAGCCCTGATCGGATATACGCGCTTGACACTCGTCTCACTCTCTGCTGTAGTGTCCGCCAACCTCCGCTTTGATTTCAAGAGCGAGAAATGGGTAGTTCAGGATTCCTTTGGTGCGGCATTCCAAGATTTCGCAAGCTCGGGGCAACTCTTCGATGGTCACGATTCGCGATGTCGCGAAGGAGAGCGGGTTCTCCTCCACCACGGTCTCGATCGTTTTGAATGACGCTCCGCTGGCGCGCTATATCCCGCCGGTGACCAAGAAACGCATTGAGCGCGCCGCGGAAAAGCTGGGCTATCGCCCCAACCAGTTTGCCCGGTCGCTGCGCAGCAAGCGCAGCCACACCGTCGGGGTCATGGTCTTCGACATGACCGATCCCTATTGCACTCTGGTGTTGCGCGGCATCGAAAACACGCTTTACCAGGCCTCTTACCTGCCAATCCTCACCGACGTCCACAACGAGCGCAGCCGTTTCGAACGCTATCTCGAAATGCTGCTCGACCGGCGTATCGAAGGCCTGGTGGTCCTTGCCAACTGGCTCTTTCTCGATATCAACCTGCTCGCCGATCTGGAAAAAAGCAGCATTCCCACCGCACTCATCGGTTGCGAACTCGAGGGCGACTCGATGAGTTCAGTCATCGTTGACAACGAAGTCGGGGGCTACCTCGCGCTTGAGCATTTGCACTCCTTGGGTCATCGCAAGATCGCATTCATCCGAGGTCCCAAGGCGTTATCCGACAGTTCTCCCCGTTGGCGCGGCATCCGCAACTGCGCCAAGGCATGCGGCCTCGAACTGGATCCCCGCCTGATCGTGGACCTGCCCGAGTCGCGCGATCCCCTTTCGAGCTTTGAGGCAGGTCAAGAACTCACCGAGGATCTGATCAAGAAGAAACATCCGTTCACTGCAATTCTTGCCTTCGACGATGTGACCGCCTTCGGCGCCATCCGCGCCCTGGCCAAGCACGGCCTGCGCGTGCCTGAGCACTGCTCCGTGACTGGTTTCGATGATGTCGCCGCCTCGGCCCTCTACACCCCGCCTCTCACCACGGTGCGCCAGCCCATGGAAGCGATGGGCGCGGGCGCAGTCGGCATTGTTCTCGAGGGCATCAAGTCCGTGCTCGAGAAACGCGAGGTCGCTGCCAGCCACCGAAAAGTGGCCCCGGAGTTGGTGGTTCGGGAATCCACGCGAAGGCTGTGAGGTCTCGCGGTCATGCTGCAACCTCGGTTTTCTGACGCGGAATCGTTTTACAGATACCCTGCCCGCGTTTTTCTCTTGACATAAGATGCTGGGAAAACGCACTATTCATACGATTTAATAAAGCATTTGCGGGTCGCGCTTTCGGCGGCCTTCGAGCACCCCAGGATACCGGCACGATTACCGGCGCGGCGCATGACAACACCGGAGCTCTTGAATGGCGCGTTGTGACTTTGGGTTAGGAGGCTGTTCATGAATCGCAGAAATGCACTCGTCAAGACCGTGCGGAATTTTCTTTCTGTTTGTATTCTCTTCCTCTGCGCGGGTTCCGTTGCGCTTTCGCAGGCGGGCAGGGGCAGCATCAGCGGCCTGGTCTCCGATCCTTCGGGGGCGTTCGTCGGCGGCGCCAAAGTCACCGCACTCAACCATGCAACCGGAGTCGCGCTGCACACCGTTACCAGCGACGCGGGGTTGTACACCTTTGTATCGCTCAACCCCGGCCTCTATCTGGTTACAGCCAGTCAGAAGGGCTTTGCAAGCATCGCTCAGGACAATGTGTCGGTAACTGTGGATCAAGTCACCACGGTGAATGTCGCTCTGCAAGTCGGCAACGTGGCCGAGACAGTTACGGTGACGGGTACAGCCGTGCTGGTGGATACGAGCAACTCTACCGTCGGCCAGTTAATTGATTCTGGCACCATCGATCGCGTCCCGTTGCTGTACCGCAACGTTTTCGATCTCGTGCAACTGAGTGCGGGCGTGACTCCGGCCAACGGTTCGCCCAACTCGAGCGATTCGATGCAGACGGTGCAGAACATTTCTATCGGCCGCCCGGGAGTTGACGTCTCCTCCGCTACGATCAACGGCTCGATCGTCGGATCGGTCTACTACATGCTCGACGGCAGCCCGATCGGAATTGCGGAAAACAATTCCGCCGCCATCATTCCGGCGATGAATATTCCCGAGGACGGCATCGACGAGGTTCGGGTGGAGACCCAGAATACGCCGGCCTCGTACCAGAGCGGCGCCGCGGGCGTCATCAGTCTGGTGAGCAAGTCCGGCGGCAATAAGTTTCATGGCGACGTCTTTGGAGTATTCCGGCCCGATATCTTGTCCGCGAACGACTATTTCAACAAGCAATCTGAAGCGCAAAACGGACAAAGCAACAAGCCTCCTGGTTTCCACCGCTACCAGGAGGGCGCAGCCATCGGCGGACCCATCATAAAAGATAAACTGTTCTTCTTTGCGGATTACGAGGACACGCAGCAGCAGCAGTTCGAGGGCATCAAGAACTTTACAGTTCCCACCAGCGCCGAGAGAACCGGCGACTTTTCGGCCCTTCTGAATAATGTAGATTCCAACGGTGCTCCCGCTCCCATCCCTATCTACGACCCGACTCAGCCCGATGTGGGTGGCCTGCGGCAGGCGTTTCCCGGGAACATAATCACTAACCCGAATCCCATCGGCTTGCTATATCTGTCGAAAATGCCGAAGTGCAACATCCCCAGTCCGACGACGTGTGACTCGGCAACGAGCGACGTCAGCCCA
>Ga0210404_10000130_pt1 | contig 51199 bp, 45 predicted proteins | sample IncBWH28MmetaG_FD_155455 | JGI IMG/M metagenome (GOLD analysis project Ga0210404, IMG submission 155455) | Forest soil microbial communities from Barre Woods Harvard Forest LTER site, Petersham, Massachusetts, United States - Inc-BW-H-28-M | ecosystem: Environmental > Terrestrial > Soil >... | reverse complement strand
CTGGTGGTGGCTGGACCGGTGGAGGCGGAAAGACCGGGGGTGGTGGAACCACTGGGGGAGGCGGCAGGACAGGTGGCGGGACTGGAGGGAGCGGTGTATATCCCAGCTCATACGGTCCTCCCAATGCTCAACCCAAGATCATCGTTCCGCAATTTCCTCCCAGCGCTTCTGATAACCAGCAGGTTCTCTACCAACTTGCAGACGGTACAGGCGGCTTCGTCATCCTCAATACCAACGATTTGCTGGGTGGTCTGCAGCGGATCGCGAAAGATCAAAATCAGTATTACCTTCTCGGTTACAAACCCTCATCAGCGGAAGGGAGTTGCCATACCTTGAAGGTCAAGGTGGAGCGTGGAGGAACCAATGTCCGCGCCCGTAGCGGCTATTGCAACGCCAAGCCTATGGATCTTCTGGCCGGCAATCCGATCGAGAAGGATTTAGAGTCTCGCGCCGGCGGCGAGATGAAAGGCAACGTTACCGCGCTGATGCAAGCGCCTTTCTTCTACACTTCGCCCAACACCGCTCAGGTCCATCTTGCCGTCGAGATTCCTTCGGCGGCGCTGAAGTTCGAAAAGGCGAAAGGGAAACAGCATGCGGCCCTCAACATACTGGGCATCGCATACAAGCCAGACGGATCGATTGGCGCGCGCTTCAGCGACACGGTGAATGTTGATTTCGATGGTAAGAAAGACGTGGAAGAATTCCAGAAACGGCCTTTTGGCTACGAAAGCCAGTTTGGCGTCGCCTCCGGCGAATACCAACTGAAAGTTGTGTTCAGCTCCGGCAATGAGAGCTTTGGCAAACTCGAAACGCCGCTCTCCATCGACCCGTACCGTGGCCAGGAATTCAGTATCAGCGGCGTGGCGCTCAGCAACAACATTCGTCGTGCTGCGGACATCTCCGCCGATCTCGATAGCCAATTGCTGGAAGACCGGACGCCCTTGTTAGTACAGGGCATGCAGATTTCACCCTCTGCGTCCAACCATTTCAAGAAGACGGATACCGCCGCCATTTATGCCGAGGTCTACGAGCCACTCCTGAAAAATCCGAATCCGCCGGAGGTTGCCTATGAGCTGATTATTGTGGAGCGCAAGACGGGACAGGAGAAGCTCCACATTGGTGAGCGGACCCCAAAGGGAAAAGCTGGCGACCCCGTAATTTCATTGGGGCTCAAGCTGCCAGTTGCGTCGCTCGGTCCGGGTTCCTATCGCGTGAACTTACGCGCCGTCGATTCATCGGACAACATCAGCAAGACCCGCACCGTTGATTTTGAAGTGGAATGACGCCCGCGGCGTTCGCATGTACTGGAGAGATACCGCAGTCCGAAGGTGCCCTCGACCGGCAAGAGCAGCTTCGCATATGATTTGAGAATGATTCCTGCGAATGCGTATTGCCCCGGATGCGGGTCCGCTCGATGATCATCACCCGGAGTCCGCTGAGAATCTGTCTCGGCGGTGGCGGCACCGACCTCCCGTCCTATTACCGCCAGCATACTGGCTTTGTGATCTCCGCCGCGATCACCCGCTACGTTTACATCACCATTACCGAAGCGTTTCGCCCCCGGATTATTATCAAGTACTCCAAGTTGGAAGATGTGGAGCGCGTCGATGAGATCAAGCATCCCATCATCCGCGAGGCGTTGAAGTTGACCGGGATAACCGGGCCATACCTTGAAATTGTCAGCCTTTCTGATATCCCGGCCGGCACCGGGATGGGATCCTCCGGCAGCTTCACCACCGCTTTGTTGTGCGCTCTGCATACGCTGAAGCGAGACTTCGTGCTGCCGCACGACCTCGCGGAGCAGGCCTGTCACATCGAATTGAAGGTGCTCAACGAGCCCATCGGAAAACAGGACCAATACATTGCCGCTTTTGGCGGCATCTCGTCCTTCCAGTTTCTGCCGGATGATCGCGTGGTCGTTGAACCCCTGAAAATCCAGCCCGAAACCCTGGCAAACCTCGAAGACAATCTGCTCTTGTTCTTTACCGGAAGCTCGCGCAACGCGTCCGACATTCTCCGCGACCAGGACTCAAGAACCAAGCAGAACAACTCTGAGATGATCGAGAATCTTCATTTCACCAAGCAATTGGGTATAGAGAGCCGGGACGCCCTGCTGGCCGGCGACTTGCGAAAGTTCGCCGACTTAATGAATGTGCATTGGCAGCATAAGAAAAAGCGGTCGCCGGGAATGAGCAACAGTGAAATCGACCAACTGTATGAACTCGCGAGAGCCAATGGGGCACTCGGCGGCAAACTCATTGGCGCCGGGGGAGGTGGATTTCTCATGTTCTACACCGAAGAGAAGACTCGCCTCAGAGCGGTGATGAGGCAGGCAGGGCTCCGCGAAGTCCGCATGCAGTTTGATTTTGCCGGAACCACAGTGGTGGCACATTCGTAGGAGAATCCATTGTTGAATTTGTTGCCGAATCCGTTGCCGACGGTTGCAATTCTCGCTGGCGGACTCGCAACCCGTTTGCGGCCTATGACGGATAGCGTGCCGAAGTCGCTGCTGGAGGTGAACGGCGAGCCCTTCGCGGTCCATCAATTGCGCTTGCTGCAGGCCAAGGGCATCCGGCGCATCGTGCTCTGCGTGGGGCATCTCGGTGAGCTGGTCCAACGCGCAATCGGTGACGGTGATGCCCTGGGCCTTCAGGTAGACTACTCATTCGACCGCCCTGCCTTGTTGGGCACGGCTGGGGCAGTCAAGAATGCTTTGCCTAAGTTAGGAGACTCTTTCTTTGTAATGTACGGCGACTCTTATCTTCCCTGTGACTACGCTGCGATCGCCAGGAGCTTCAAGTCCGCGGGCGGGATGGGAATGATGACGGTCTTTCGCAATGAAGGGAAGTGGGACGCCAGCAACGTCGAGTTCGAAGAAGGAAAAATTCTCGCTTACAGCAAGACAAACCGCAGTCCCCGCATGCGCTACATCGACTATGGACTCGGAGTTTTTCGTGCTGAGGCATTTCAAGGTTTGCCTGCGGGCAAGGCTTGCGATCTGACTGAGCTGTACGCGGACCTGCTGCAACGCAGGCAGCTTGCGGCATTTGAAGTGCAGGAGCGGTTCTACGAGATCGGCTCGCCGGCGGGACTGCAGGAGACGGCCGAGTTCCTCGCTGCACAGCGAGTCAACCAAACCTAATTACGAATGACGACAGAGAGCACATTCACGCGGCAGTTTCTGGCAGAAGCCAAGGACGTGATCGACCGCCTGGACCCCGCCAGCATCGAAAACGCCGCCTCCTTGCTGGCTCGTACGCGCTCCTCCGGCGGACGCTTGTTCATTCTTGGCGTCGGCGGTAGCGCGGCCAACGCTTCTCACGCCGTGAATGATTTCCGCAAAATCGCAGGCATCGAGGCGTACGCCCCGACCGACAATGTTTCGGAACTCACGGCGCGCGTAAACGATGAAGGTTGGGAAACGGTCTTCGAGAGTTGGTTGCGGGTCAGCCGCTTGCGCGCCCACGATCTCGTGCTTGTGTTCTCGGTCGGTGGCGGCGATCTCGAAAGAAACGTCAGCCCCAATTTGGTGGCTGCTCTGCAATACGCAAAGAGTGTCGGCGCTAAAATTCTGGGAATCGTCGGCCGGGACGGCGGCCATACAGCCAAAGTGGCCGACGTTTCCGTCATTATTCCGACGGTCAACCCTGCGCATATCACGCCGCACACGGAAGCCTTCCAGGCCGTAGTGTGGCATTTGCTGGTCTCGCATCCCGCCGTGAAGCAGCGGCACACGAAGTGGGAGTCAACTGCGCCCAGCACCGGACAACTCCGTCCGGCAGTTTTCCTCGATCGCGACGGCGTCATCAACCAGGCGGTGGTGCGCGATGGTAAGCCGTTTCCGCCGTCCGGAGTGCAAGAACTCGAACTGCTGCCCGAGGTCGCCTCGTCGTTACTTGACCTGAAGGCGCACGGATTCGATCTGTTTGTGATCACCAACCAGCCCGACGTTGCGCGCGGCACGCAGACGCGCGAGGCCGTCGAGAGCATCCATCAGGCCCTCGCGTCTTCTCTATCAATCGATGGCATCTTCGTCTGTTATCATGACGATGCAGATCACTGCGCGTGCCGAAAGCCCAAGGCCGGGCTCTTGTTGGAAGCGCAGCGCAAGCACAATATCGATCTCTCGCGCAGTTTTGTGGTGGGGGATCGCTGGCGCGACATCGATGCCGGCCACACCGCGGGTTGCAAGACGGTTTTGATCGATTACGGCTACCGCGAAAGAAAGCCGGACCGACCTCCGGAAGCTACGGTACGATCGCTGCGGGAAGCCGCCGACTGGATCATCAGCTCCAGTCTGAAGGAGTCTCACAATAACGATGAAGTCCGTGTCTAAATTGCGGGTTCAGGTGTTCGCCGACGGAGCCGACAAGGCCAGCATGCTTGAGCTCTACCGGCAGCCTCACATCAAGGGTTTCACCACCAATCCAACGCTGATGCGCAAGGCCGGCGTCACCGACTACGAGCGCTTTGCGCGCGAAATTCTCCAAAACATTCCGGACCGTCCCATCTCCTTCGAAGTGTTCGCCGACGACGAACCTGAGATGGAACGGCAAGCCCGCAAGATCGCCCGCTGGGCTTCCAACGTCTACGTAAAAATTCCGGTCACGAATACGCGCCGGGAGCCGATGTATAACTTGATCCGGCGCTTGAGCGCGGACGGCATTCAAGTCAACGCCACCGCCGTGCTCGCGCTCGATCAGGTGCGCCACATTGCCCAAGCGCTTAAAAGCGGGGCGCCCTCGTATATCTCCGTCTTTGCGGGACGAGTTGCCGATACCGGCCGCGATCCCGTTCCTCTCATGAAATCCGCACTCGAGTTGATGGCGCCCGAGCCCAACTCGCAACTGGTCTGGGCCAGCCCTCGGGAACTATTGAACATCTTCCAGGCCGACGAAATCGGCTGCCACATTATTACTGTCACCTCCGACGTCCTCAAAAAAGTCAGCTTGATTGGGAAGGATTTGCACGACTACTCTTTGGAGACCGTGCAGATGTTCCATGACGACGCTGCCCGCTCCGGTTACACGCTGGAGCGTACCCCCGACATCGCATATTCTCTGTGAATCGTTGAGTCTTTGTCCGGTGCGGCGAGCCAACTATTGCAGGCTCAAGGTCATCTCGCCGCTCTTATTGAACAAGATCCGCAGCATCTTTTCCGTTCCGCTGGCGAACTCTCCATCGATGGTCGCGGACTGCCCAGCGAGACCGGCGCCAGAGGTCACCTGCACCCGCACAAGATGTTTCCCAGGTGGGATTTGTACGGCATGGAATTCATGGCCGTGAATCTGGCGGAACACGACCAAGTGTTTCTTTTCTATTCCTTCCAACGGATGCGTATAGGTCAGCAGATCATCCACCCAGATTGACATTTGGGCGTCGGCGAATTTGTGGTCCACCTCGATTTCCAGCATGGCGGCAGAGATCGGAGAAGTGGAAGCGAGAGCCTTTGCAGGAGACGGATGGTTTCCGCCCGCCAGAATGGCCTTTCGGGGCTTATTCACGACTGGTTCGGTCTTCGCTTTTACGGGAGCAGCGTCCGCAGCGGCAGGTGGAGGAGGAATTATTTTGACGGCGGCCGGAGGTAACGCCTCCTGGTGCCAGGCGAGATGTCCCAGACGAAGCCCAAAGATAAGAAGTCCGACCACCAGAATGGCTCCGGCGAAAGACTGTTTTCGCATGGTCGCGAGCAGGCTCTCCGCCGCACCGCGCTGTAACCTAAAGGCTCGCCGGTTGGAGCGGTGATTGACTGCCGCCGCCAGCGCGCCCAAGGACAAGAATCTGGCACTCTCACTGGCCGATTGCTGGCCGCCTCCGGCAGAATCTGGCTGCTTGGCTTCGCTCCACGGTTCTCGCCCTTGCTGCAGCTCCTGAATATCCCGCACCATTTCCATACCGCGCTGGTAGCGTTGGCTCGGATCCTTCGCGATCGCTCGCGAGATGATGTAATCGAGCCCCGGCGGCAACTCGGTGTCGAGAATGGTCGCCGGCACAGGGTCGCGGTTCACTACTTTGAACGCTACCGTGAGGACGCTGTTTCCTTGAAACGGCCTATAACCTGTCAGGACCGTGTACAGGACCACACCGAGAGAAAACAAGTCCGACCGGCCGTCCACGGCTTCGCCAGCCAACTGTTCGGGCGACATGAAAGCGGGCGTGCCTAACACGCGCCCCGTCGAGGTGTGATTGGCGTGGTTCAGTTTAGCCACTCCGAAGTCGGCGATCTTCACATGGCCGTCTTCCGTCACCAGAATGTTTGCGGGCTTAAGATCGCGGTGAACCACGCCTTGACCGTGCGCACAATCCAGCGCTTCGGCCAGTTCAAGCGTTACTTGAAGTGCAACCTCGGGTGGCAACTTGTGGTCGTCGCGCGCGAGCAGCAACTTGTCGAGGGACTGCCCCGCAACCAACTCCATTACGATGTAAGGAGCGTGCGTTTCCGGCTCTTCGCCCACATCGAAGATGGTTACAATTCCCGGGTGCGACAGGCGTCCCGCAGCCTCCGCTTCCCGGAAAAAACGCTCGCGATACTCGAGTTCCTCTTCAGGAGGCTGTCCGGCCAGGGAAACTGTTTTTACCGCGACCACACGATTGATCTTAGGATCACGCGCTTTGTAGACAATACCCATCGCTCCCCGGCCCAGTTCGGCCAGAATCTCGTAGCGACCAAAGCGTTCGGTCCTGTGATCGTCCATAGCTGTGGATTAAGCCAGCGTGCGTACACAAGTTTCGTGCACAACTCTCCTGACACCCGAGAGAACAGGCTTTGCCGTGCGTGTATTGTCCACTCAATGATTAGGCAATAACAGGTTACCGACGTAATTCCCGGTGTGATCGATAGTGTATCGATGCGATGGACGGTGGCTCAATTCTAAATCCTCTACCATTGCACCCCTCCTGCGTCATCCCGAAGTCCCGCGTTTTCACCAGCGGGACAAGGGATCTCCCGTGCGCACACATCCGCCCCTTTCAAACTGAGCCACTACCGTGCGATGGATAGAATAAGCGTCCGTTTCAACGCCGATGTGGGAACCAGGAAATTATCCACTTTATCCGGGATATCTTCCCGTAATATAGCCTTCCAGGTCCTGAATGTGCTGTGCCTGACCGGAGATAATCCACTTCACCAGATCGCCAAGGGAAACGACACCCATCACGGTGTCATTCTCTCCCATCACCGGGAGATGGCGGAAACGGCGCTTGGTCATGATGGCCATGCAGTCGTCAACGGTGTGTCGCGGAGTCACGAAGACGACTGGCGACGTCATGATGTCGCGGACCGGCGTCTCCTTCGAGGAGTGGCCCTTCAGGATCACTTTGCGGGCATAGTCGCGCTCCGACAGGATGCCCACCAATTTGCCGTCGGAAATAACCAGCAAGGCCCCCACGCCCTCTACGGCCATCTTCTCAATCGCCTCGTAGACGGACTGGTCGGGCGTCGCGGAGAGAACCCTGCTGTTATCCTTACTCTTCAGCACCATTGCAATTGTGTCCGTCAGTTTCATGAGACCCCTCCAGCCGGGCAAAATTATACGCCTGACCGTTCTCGATCTCAGCGCAATTGGGCAGGCGCAATCAGAAGCCGAGGCTGATTCCCGCCTGATTCGTCGCAAAGAAAACGCCTCGCCTCGAAATTCACACGGGCCGAAAGCAAGAAAGGCACCCCTATTTCGGGGTGCCGGAGTGCTTACTCAGCAGACCTGTGATCGCGCTAGGGATTAATGACGCCGAATTCTCCCGTGAGGTAACCGCCTGTCCCCGCGGCGAAGAACAACTGGTTGGTGTTCCCGTTGTTCGGAGTGCTGCCACCGCCAAACAGCAGCGCCCACAGTCCTGGAATCGCTATGACCTTGCCGGTTTTGTCCTTCAATGGGCCTAATACCTTTCCGGTGGTCGGATTGATGGCATTGATCGCCCCCTTCATGACGTTGCCCACCAGTAGGTCATTGCTGAAGGTGCCGAAATTGCTCGGCGCCAGCGCCACTCCCCAAGGGTTAAGCAGCGGACCTTGACTGCCGTTTTTTGTGAGCAGCTTGAGTAGCTTTCCAGCGGTGCTGAAGATGTCGACCGCTCCCCCGGCTCCGTCGAAGGTGACATAGATCTTTCCATTGATGGCCTGTACGCCATAGACAGTCAGGCCTGTCAGGGTAGGATCGCTGAAAGTCTTGGTCAAATGGAAGTTGCTGTCATAAATTTCGATCTGATTCTTGGCCGCATTCGCGGCGTACAGAAAAGTCTTGATGCCGACCGTCGCAATCGTTAGCCCTGTGTAGTTCGCGGTGCTGTGATTGTTGACGGCAATGACTGCACTGGTGGCATTGACAGAAGAATTCCAGCCGCTGATCGTTCCGTCCATGGTGACGAAGATGAAACTGGAAGGGCCAGACAACCCGTTCTGGGTGATGACGAAACCCGAAGTCGAGTTTGCCACGATTCCAGTTGGAGTACCCTTAGCACCCTGGGTTGCGGCGGGAATCGTCACGACCGTCGGCAAGATGCCTCCCGTTGCGTTGTACACCGTGGACTTGCCGGTTGCGTTGTCTGAGATCCAGAACGGACCACCGGTTGCGTAGGCCATACCCCAGGCGTTGGCCAGGTTGGGATCCTGCGATGTGGTGACGAGAGGGGTGAGCGTGTATTGGGCAAAGGCAGCGTGACCGGCCGAGAGGACAAAGCCTGCTGTCAGCCAAAGTAAAACGCTCCAGCGCGTGATCAAGGTGAGTCGAGCCATGGCGAGTGCGCCTCCTTTCAGGCTCCGCGGGTTTCGCGGATATGCGGCGAAATCTTAGCACTACAACGCAGGGATTTTGTCACCAGGTCGTCAAGGTTGCATGTCATTGCCGGCGTGCCGCGTGGAAAGCGCAAACAGGAGATCGAGAACCAACCGGGCTCGCCTTAAGCCGGTCGCGCTGCCTGTCACGTTTTCCGGATTCTTGGTCACGGGTTGCGTTTTTGCGCTGGCTCTTGTCTATAATGACCGGGGCACAGCGCGGCTTCGCTCCTCCCGGCAGGAAGTCAGCACAGCGCTTGTCGTCTCTGATTGCTTCCGCGCTGCCGGTTGAGGTCGCGAAGAAATGTCTGTTGACTGCATGAATGTGAGACCCGGAGTTGAAGTTGCGAGCCTGAGCGACGTGGGCTGTCAGCGCGAAAACAATGAGGACTCCTACCTGTATTGGGAACCAGCCGGCGACGAGGAATTCCAGCGCAAGGGACGATTAGCGGTGATTGCCGATGGCATGGGCGGACACGAGGGCGGCCAGGAAGCCAGCCGACTGGCGGTTGAGACCGTTCGCCAAGTCTATGATCAGGCCTTCCACGATGATCCGCAAGCCGCTCTGCTTGAGTCGTTTACCGCAGCCCACGCCTGCATTCAAGACTATGCCGAGCAACATCCCGCATTCCATGGAATGGGCACCACTTGCACTGCCTTTGTTCTTCGCGGCCGGCAGCTCTACTTTGCGCACGTCGGAGACAGCCGCCTTTACCTGGTGCGCGCTGCCCGCATCCTGCGTCTGACTCGCGATCACTCCTACGTGGGCAGGCTGGTGGAAAGCGGCATCGTCCGTGCCGAGGATGCCGAGAAGCACCCGCAACGCCATATCCTGACCGCCGCTCTAGGGGCGGGAATGGAAGTGGCGGTGGACAGCGCCGAACAGGGTGTGGACTTGCAAGACGGCGATGACCTCCTGCTTTGCACCGACGGCCTTTGGGGCGTCGTGACTGAGGAAGAACTGGAGATGGCGGTAAGCAGCAACGCCCCGGCGGAGTGTTGTGCCGCCCTGGTGAAGCTGGCTCGGCAAAGGGGTGGCCCCGATAACATCACGCTGCAAGTTCTGCGCGTGGGCCCTGAATCGCGGCCCTAAGTGGCATGGGACAAGCGGGTGGAGCGTGGCCTTCAACGCCTGCCTTCAAGGCAGGGTATTTCAATTAGGCTTTAGTCTCTGAGGGATGACATGAACTCCAGACGCAACTTCCTTAAACAGATTTCCGCGGCCGCCGTCGCCGCAGGCGCAGCCCCGTCCATCCTGACCTGGGCTCTTCAGCCACAATCCGTCGACTTCCCCGGCGAGGACGGCATGATCCTCCGCTCGTTCCGCTTCGTCGACCTCGAAACCCCGGTCGAGTATTTCAACACATGGCTCACTCCAGTCCCGCACTTCTTCGTGCGCAACCACATGCACGAACCGAGCGAACTAGATGCCAAAGACTGGCGCCTTTCGCTCGGCGGAGAGGTGGAGAAATCCCTCACCCTGAGCCTGGCCGATCTTGCCAAACTCGAGACCCACTCCATCGTCAACACTCTCGAATGTGCCGGCAACGGCCGCAGTCTGCATCGTCCTCAAGTCCCTGGCGTTCAGTGGGGAAAGGGCGCGGTGAGCACGGCACGCTTTTCCGGTCCACGCCTGCGCGACGTTCTGCAGCGCGCCGGGGTGAAGTCCGCCGGCAAGCATGTCATGTTCCGAGGCCTCGACGAAGTTCCCGGCAAAGTACCTCCCTTCATCCGCAGCATTCCCATCGAGAAGGCGCTCGACCCCGATACTCTCATCGCGACCCACATGAACGGATCCCCACTTACTAAACATCACGGATTTCCAGCGCGCGCTCTAGTCCCGGGTTGGATCGGCGCAGCGTCCTGCAAGTGGCTTACCGAAATCAAAGTAGTCGAAACAGAATTCGCCGGCAATTTCATGAGTCCGGCCTACCGCTTTCCAAACCAACCGGTGCAGCCCGGCGATGCCGTGAAGCCGGAAGATACGCATCCGCTCACCGCACTGAGCGTGAAGTCGGTGATCTCCGGGCCGAGCGATGGCGCCAGGGTAAAGACAGAAACAAAGACAGGAAAAGTGATTGTGCACGGCGCAGCCTGGGCCGGGGAATCGGATATCGCGAAGGTGGAAATCTCAACCGACGGCGCCGCAAATTGGAGTCCTGCTAAGCTGGGCTACGAACAAGCCCACTATGCCTGGCGTCTGTGGAGTTACGACTGGAAACCTGCCAAGGTGGGCGACTACACCATCCTCTCGCGCGCCACGGACAACCAGGGGCGCACGCAACCGTCCACCGCAGTCTGGAACCCCAGCGGCTATCTCTACAACGCCGTCGATCAGGTGAAGATCCATGTCTCCTAAGATGCTTCGTGATGTGTTTCATAAAATGTCGCGACTACGTTTTGAAAGGGCGCGGCTTCAAGCCGCGCCGCAAAGCTCCACAAGATTAACCGCGGCTTTAGCCGCCATCGCCCTGCTCGCGCTCGCGTCCTTCGCGCCATTCTCCGCGCACGCTCAGAAGCCCACAGGCGCAAACGCAACCGCCGATCTACCCGCTGGTCCCATGCAGGCCAAGGCCACCACTGCCTGTCTTGAATGCCACGAGGCCCGCATTATCCTCCAGCAGCGTCTCAGCAAGCCCGCATGGACGAAAGAGGTAGACAAGATGACGAAATGGGGAGCGGTGGTCGACCCCGCCGACCGCGATGCTCTTATCGACTACCTAAGCGCCAACTTCAGCCCCGATAAACCCGCCTACGAGCCGCAGCGAACCTCAGGTGGAAAAAACGTCTCAAAGACGAAGTAGGGCAGCGGAAATCTAGGAAGGCGTGCAGTAGCGAGGCGTGAAGGAACGCAGCGTGCAGTAACCTGGAAGAGCGGCGCTTCAGCGCCGCGTCAAGCGTCATAGTTGATGCGGGCTTCAGCCCCCGTGGTCGCACTTCGCTGGAACAGCAAAGCGCTGCCGACCCAATGTCCACAGGTGTGCGGACATTACGGCAGCGCTGCCACTACTGAGCCCAAATACCTGAATGAAGTATAGAAACGCCGCTGCACTACTTCTAGTGCATTGTAGGGTACCAGGAAGTTATTAGCTTTGCAGCAAAGCAGACCGCGCTTCGCTCACTGCAGCTTCAAATACTCCGCCTTAGCTTGCTTCAAGATGGGAATATCCGGCTCGGCGTCTTTCCACAGTGTGAGGAATTCCTGGTATGCAACGCGGGCTTTTGCCTTATCGCCGGCCAGCGCATACGCCCGGCCCAGTCCCAGGCGCGCCAACGCTCCCGTCGCGCAGCTCCAGCTAATCCCGCGATGGTCAATCAGTTTCTGAAACTCTGCTGCTGCTGCGCCGCCCTGGCCCGCTGCCAGGTCGGCTTCGGCTCGCACGTAGATCGGATACAAACAGTACGGTCCCTGCGTCGATAGCGGTTGTCCTAGCTCGACCGGAAGAGCTGCTTGCAGCGTGTCAATAGCTTGCTGAGGCTGCTGGTTAACCAGCGCAATCTGTGCCCGGATGGTGGGCAACCAATACGACTGCAACATAGTGTGATACGGGAAGCGCTTCTGCAGGTCCTGCATCAGCGCTTCTGCCCGCTTAGCGTCTCCACTCCCGGCCAACACCAGCGCCCCGAACTCCTCAGCTTCGGGACTGTCAGGGGCTACGTTCATCGCGGCGCTGGCCTGTTCCAAGGCGTCGGGCTCACCAAAAATCTCCTCGCGGAATGCGCCTTCCAGCTGCCAGATCGAGGCCCCTCCCTTGTTGTCCGCCCGCAAAGCCGAATCCACCGCCCTGCGCGTCAGCTCCCGCGCTTTTTTCAGATGTCCCGCGTATGCTTCCGTCTCCGCCTCCAGGGCCAGCATCTCATTCTCGACTTCTGGCCTGTCCGTGAACCACGCGGTCTGTTCCGACATCCCCTTTCCGTCTGACTGAAGGAATCCGATCCCGTAACGCACCAAATGGAGAAGGTCGTCATCCAGCTTTCGTGCTACGGCGTCATCATAGGCCTTGCGTGCGTCGTCTAGTCGGTTCAGCGCCAGAAAGGACTGTGCCAGGTTATCGTAAGCAGTCACATTGTCGGGGTTGAGTCGCAACGACTTCTGCATCTGCTCCAGCCCAGCCTCGTATCGCCCTTCTGTGGCGTAAAGAGCTCCCAAGTCCAGGGGTGCAATCTCATCCCTCGGGTAGTTTTCTTCCCATTCTCGAAAAGTTTCAACCGCCTTATCCAATTGTCCATTGACGAGCCAGTAGTACAGCGAAGTGATGTGTAGCTTTTCCCGTTCGCTGGCACGATCCCGCAGACTGAACGCCTTGGTGAGATAGCCGTTGGCACGGTCACTCTGGCCCAGGCCGAAATACATGATTCCGACGCCCTCGATCGCCCGGGCGAAGTTCGGGTCAAGTTCGATGGCGTGCTGGTAAAAAGGGAGCGCTGCGGCGGCACCTTTTTCGGCCCCCGCTTTTTGGCCCAGGCTGTAGGCTTTGAGTGCTTCGAGTGACGATGTTGTTTCCTGCAGTAGCGGCGTGTCGAATTTCTGCACCGATGCTAATGATTCGCCGAGTTGTGTGCGCAGCTTGCTGGCGGCTTCGCCCAATGCGTCGAGTACTTTTTCTTTGCCCGTCGCCGTCGCCTGTTCCTGTGCCAGCACGTCTCCGTTCAGACAATTCACTGCCTTGAGCCCCACCACATATTGCCCTCCCAGGCTTGCGATCGAACCTGCGATGTACGCCTTGCTGTCGGCGCGCTGGCAAAGTTCGCGCGCCACCTCGGGAGTCAGTTGTGTGTCAACCGGACGGGTCATCATTTTGAGCGTGCTCGCAACCCGATCGTCGGAGAGCACATTCAGAAAAGGGGATTGCCGCAGCGACACTCCCAAGGCCTGCTTTAGTGTGTCATTGAAGATCGGGTCACCTGTGCTGTTGGCAAAATCGCCGATGACGATCGTGTCCTTTTCCGTGAGCTTGGCAGCGTGATGGGTGGAATAAAAATAGCCCGCCCCTGCGAGAACTGTGGCCAGCAGGGCAACCGGAACAAGAATCCTCCACAGGTTCCTGCCGCTGGCCGGCGGAACCTCCATCACTTTCGTGGAGGCAGATGAAGATAACGCACTGACGGCAGGAGCAGATCCCGAGGCGGGCGGCGTTCCAGCGGCTGACATCGAAGGCCCACTCTCTTTCGCTGCCACCGTGGTTCCAGAACTGGCGGCTCCCTCGCGCCCCATTTCTGTCTCCCGTCTCAGCCGCTTAAGGTCAGCGCGCATTTCCGCCGCTCCCTGATAGCGTAATTCGAGGTCTTTCTCCAGCGCCTTGTTGATGATGTCCTCGAGCTTGGCAGGCAGGTCCGGATTGAGGCGAACCGCCGCCACGGGAGCGCGGTTCATGATGGCCTCGCAGATAACCGCCGAAGTGTCGCCCCGGAATGGCAGCGTCCCCGTGGCCATCTCGTAAAGCACGATTCCAAACGAGAACAGATCCGTGCGCGCGTCCAGTTCCTTGCCCCGCACCTGTTCGGGCGACATATATGCCACCGTCCCCAATGCCGATCCCGGAGTCGTCAGGTGTTGCTCGTCGACCGATCCCGTCTGTGTGTCCACCGCTCCCAGATGGCCCGCGTGGGCTGTGGGTATGACCTTGGCCAGCCCGAAATCCAGGACCTTGGCGTGGCCGCGCTTGGTGGCAAAAATATTGGCAGGCTTGATGTCGCGGTGTACGATCCCTGCGGCGTGCGCCGCGTCCAGCGCATCGGCAATCTCGATGGCCAGCGACAGAAGGAACTCAGTCTCCATCGGTCGGCCCGAAATCCGATGCTTCAGCGTTGCGCCGTCCAGAAACTCCATGGCGATGAACGTGTCGCCGTGCTGCTCGTCAATTTCGTAAATCGTGCAGATGTTCGGATGATTCAGTGCAGAAGCAGATTTGGCCTCGCGCTGAAAGCGGCCGAGGGCCTGCGGGTCTTTCGCTACGTCGTCGGGCAAAAACTTAAGGGCAACGAAGCGGTCGAGCTTTTCATCCTCAGCCTTGTAAACCACACCCATCCCGCCGCCGCCCAGCTTCTCCACGATGCGGTAGTGAGAGATGGTTTCGCCGATCACAAAGGGACGCGCTCCGAAGCGATCATAGTAGGGGACAAGTTGCGCCCCGTCAACGAATTGCGGTCAAAGGCGGTGTCCAAAGGGATCGGACCCCGATCGATGTAGTTGGTTCGTCCTGTGTGCCCCCGTGCCTGCCCTGACCGAAGCCGAAGGTTCCGCTGCGGTTCTTCTTTGCGTTCTTCGCGGCATTCCTTCGCGATCTTCGCGGTTAAAGGCTCTAGGTTCCCGTTTTAGACCGTCCCAGGTTGATACAATATGTCAGCAGCCGGCGATTGTACGTACATCATCGTCAATTTTCCCGGAACATTCGGGTCGTTTTGACCCACTAGGGGCTGCCCTCCGGCGCGTCATCAACTCTCCTGGATTCTTCGCTTTAAGTGGCGTTATACATACAATACGATCCGCACAGAATTGCACCAACAAACGCCAAAACTGGAACATTCAGCACTAATGTTCCGACCGGAACATTAGGATTTATCCTGTGTATCCCCTGTGCCCTCTGTGGTTAAGTTTTTTTCTGGTCTCAGCAGAGGAAACAGGATCACATCGCGGATGGTGTGCGAGTCAGTCAGCAGCATGACCAGCCGGTCCACGCCCACGCCCACGCCGCCGGCCGGCGGCATCCCATACGACAGCGCGCGGATGTAGTCTTCATCCATCTGGTGCGCCTCCTCATCGCCACGCTCGCGTTCCTTCAACTGCGCCTCAAAGCGCCGCCGCTGATCCTCTGGATCGTTGAGTTCGCTGAACCCGTTCGCGATCTCCATCTTGCCAGCGTAGATCTCCCAGCGCTCCGTCCACTCCGGCTCGTCCGGCTTCTGCTTCGACAGTGGCGACACCGCGGTAGGGAACTCATAGATGATCGTCGGCTGCGTCAGGTGCTCTTCGGCAACCGCCTCAAACAGACTCGCAATCGTTTTGCCCGCAGGCTCTTTCGGATCGTAAGCCATGTGCGCGTGCGCCTGGTTGAATCGCTCCACCAGTTTCTTGACTTCATCGTGAGAAGCGAAGTCGCTCGTCCCAGGCTTCGCGCCCGCCGTTTCGGGCCAGTAGTGGATGATGGCTTCGCGCATGGTCAGGCGCTGCCAGTTCGCCCAATCAATCTCCTCATCACCCCATTTTGTTTTCGTTCCACCGGTCACGTCCTTCGCCGCCTGCGTGATCAACTCCTGCGTGAGATCCATGACGCCCTGATAATCAGTGTAGGCCTGATAAAACTCCAGCATGGTGAACTCAGGGTTCCAACGCCAGCCCAGGCCCTCGTTGCGGAAGTTGCGGTTGATTTCATAGACGCGATCGAATCCGCCGACGACCAGACGCTTCAGATAAAGTTCGGGCGCGATGCGCAGATATAAATCCATGTCGAGTGTGTTGTGGTGCGTCACAAACGGACGCGCCACCGCGCCGCCGGCAATGGGCTGCATCATTGGGGTCTCGACTTCGATAAATCCGTGCGCTTCCATGGTGCGCCGCAGCGACTGCACCAGCCTGCTGCGCTTGAGGAAAACCTCCCGCACCTCAGGATTGACCACGAGGTCGACGTAGCGCTGCCGGTAGCGCAGTTCCACGTCTGTGAGCCCGTGAAACTTTTCAGGCAGCGGCAGCAGGTCTTTACTGAGGAAGGCGATCTCCTCCACGTGGATGGTCAGCTCGCCAGTGCGCGTGCGGAACAGGTAGCCGCTGACGCCGATGTGGTCGCCGAGATCGAGCAGCTTGTACAACTCGAATCCCTTGTCGCCGACCGCGTCTTTCTTCACGTAGATCTGCAGCCGTTTTCCTTCCTGCTGCAGGTGGCAGAAGCCAGCCTTGCCCATTAAGCGGATGGCCATGATGCGTCCGGCCACGCGCACGTTGACCCGCGGAGTTTCCAACTGCTCCGCGGTCTTGTCGGAGTAGCCTGCCAGAATCTGCGGGATGGTGTGCGTGAACTCGTACTTGCTCCGGTAGGCGGTCTGGCCGAGGGCCTCGATCTGTTTCAGCTTCTGGCGCCGCAGCTGGTAAATGTCTTCGTCGAATGCCAAGAGAATCCTTTAACAGGGAATTGCGCCTTACGCGCGCAGAGAAACGATGAAACGTTGAAACGCGATTATAAACAACCCGCGCCCTGGACGTGTGCCCGCGCGCCCGGGTCAGGAATGAGTTGGGCGTACCTAGATATTATGGTACATTGGTACACATGATGGATGAGGCAAAGCTGCTGGTGGAACGGGTGCAAACCGGCGTGCGGATGGAGAAGCGTCTGCTCAAAGTCCTGAAGGCGTTTGCCGAGTATCACGACATGACTCTCGGCGATCTGCTGGAGGGCATCGTGCTTCATGCCTTTGACGGGAAGACGCCGTTCAGCGCAGCTTCGCTCGAACGCATTCAGGAGCTGAAGCGGTTTTACGATTTTGACCTGGATTCCAGTGCCAGCCACCGCTTGAAGGAGATCAAGGCGCGGCCGGGGCGGAGGCGAAGTGCTGACAAATAGATCTAAACTCAGGGCTAAAGCCCTCGTTTCTTGTTTACGCTGGGCGGCACGCCTTAAGGCTTGCCTTGATACGAATCTGGTCGGCACCGAGGACTCCTATGGCCGAACAACGAATGGAATGCGCCCTGACGGGATTGCAATGGACTCTGGGACTCGTGATTTTCGTCGAGGCCGCTTTATTTTTGATGCCCAGCGCCCGCCACGACTTCGCCCGAACCCACATGCCGGATATGCTGCGGCAAGTTTTGGGATGGGGCGAGATTCTCGGCGCCGTCCTCTTGCTGATTCCACGAACCGCAGTCCGCGGCGGCTGGGTGCTGGTGGGGATTTTTTTGCTGGCGATTGTTGTCCACCTGCTGCACGGAAAGTTCAATGTTGGGAGTCTGGCCGTCTACACGGCGGCGGCGTGGGTGGTCGCGAGTGGGAAGCGAGCTTAGGAACTTTGCTGTAGACGCAAAATACGACCACCGGGGCTGAAGCCCGCTGATTCCCGAGACTCTACGCGGCGCTGAAGCGCCGCTCTTCCACGTACTGCACGGACTTGTGACTTGTTTCCGTAGACCGTAAAGGCCGCGGGTTGTTGCGACCTGCTTGAGCGGCCATGAGAGTGACTCTATGAGTAATGAAGAACTCATCCTTAGCTTCGAGAGCGATGCAATTCCCGAAGACTCTTTCCATCATGCGGATCACGTCCGTCTGGCGTTTGCTTATCTGTGCGAGTATCCAGTTCTGCAGGCGCTGGAGAAGTTTGCCAGCGCCCTGAAGCGCTTCGCCGCCGCCCGGGGCAAGACGCAGCTCTACAACGAAACCATCACCTGTGCATATTTCTTCCTCATCCGCGAACGCATGGTGTGCTGCGACGGCGCAGATTGGGAAGAGTTCGCCCGCCAGAACGCCGACCTGCTTACCTGGAAAAGTGGCATCCTGAGCCGCTACTACCAAGAGTCCACGCTGAAATCAGATCTAGCCCGAAGAGTGTTCATGCTTCCCGATAAATGTTTTGAGGGGACAGCAGGTAGCGTCTCAGTTTCAAGTTAGCAGGTTATGGAACGGATGGGCAGACTATGGCATACTCGCTGCGTGAAAAACCACCTCGCGGGAGTGGGCATTGGCCTATGCTTTGGACTGGTGTTCGGATTGCTGCTACATAGCGCCCTTATCGGAATCTCCATTGGAGCAGCCCTTGGCGTAGCCTATGACAGGCGCAACCGAAATCCAAACTGAGACACTACCGCCAAACAGGTGGTGTCCTAACAGTGCGTTGCTGACTTGGTGGCGGCCTCTACAACGGAACCTTGCATGGCACTAAACAATACAGACAAGGCTTGGATCACTCAGGAGATTCAGAGTGCGCTAAAGCGGAAGGGTTGGGGGAGGCTCACGGGATTCATCAAGGATTGGAGCGGTGCCAGCGCAGCCATCGGCATTCTTATTTTCCTAGCAACTCAGTGGGGCGGTTATATCGAATTTCGCACGGGGACTAATTTAAGACTCGGAAACATCGAAGGAAGGCTGGGGAATATCGAAGAGCGTCTGGCATCGATTACTGCCTCGCTTGTATTGACAAAGCCTCAAGCGAAAGGCGAGTTGGTGCAGTTAATGCAGCAGAACTTAACTCATCAAAAAGACTCAGGGCTTGGCCTCAAAACCATCGCCGCACTTGCTGCAAAGGCACAAGAACAGAAGGTGGACACCGACCCTAAACAAGTCGCGGATGTCGGTACCGATTTGACTTCAAGACCCGAGTTGTTCAAGGGGCAGCAGCGAGCAGACGCATGGAGTGCGTTGACGGGACTGCTCAACTACTCTTCCTTCCTCAGGACAGCGTATCCATCGGGAGAACAACCTAAGTTGCTATCATTCTCCCCGATTGAATATGACATCGGGGGAACTCACGGCCTCAAGTTAGATGTTGGGATGTATTCCTTGGGAGGAATGGTCCCGATAAAAGAAGCCGCACGGGCAGAACATCTGTATAATCCAGCACCGGTTTCGGCTTCCCAAGCGCCAAAGATTATTTTGATTCGAGGAGAACCGAATCAAGCCATCACTCTCGATGGCCATCGATTAAAGAACCTTGTCTACGTCAATATGACTATTGAATACAACGGCGGGCCTGTAGTTTTGGAGAATGTTTCCTTCGTCAACTGCATATTTCATCTTGCCCAGCAACCGCAGTGTGTTGATTTTAGCAAGTCAGTATTTGCGTCGGCTGCTACAACATTTGCCTCTGGTGGTTAAAAACAACGCACTATTAGGACACTACCGCCAAACAGGTAGCGGGGTCTTAGCGTGGCACTACTACCGCCAAACACCTCTTCTTGAAGTCGCCCGCCATCGGCGGTAATATTGCGTGCTCGACAGTTTCAGATCGAGTAAGAGACTATGCCGCAAAACTACGTACCCATTTTCATCTTCATGGCAGTGATTGGCGTGCTGCTTCCGGTCACGCTGCTGGCGGCCAAGCTGGTTCGTCCGGACAATCCCAGCAAGGCCAAGCTGATGCCCTACGAGTGCGGCATTGATCCGATCGACAATGCCCGCGGACGGTATACCGTCCGCTACTACATCATCGCGATCCTATTTGTGGTGTTCGATGTGGAGACCATTTTTCTGTTTCCCTGGGCGGTGAAGTTCAAAGCCCTCGGCGTTTTTGGTTTTGTGGAGATATTGATCTTCCTGGTTATTCTGATCGCGGGCTACATCTGGGTTTGGAAAAAGGGCGCACTGGAATGGGTGTAACGCCGCCCACGCCCGCGGCCGAGTCGTCGGCCGAAACCTTTAGAGCCAGCCGCTGGACTACGGGCAACTTTCTGTTCCCGACCACGCTCGTCGTGAGCCCCCTGCGGGTGAGCCGCGTGAAGTCGCGGTGGTTTGGCAGCAACGAAGAGAGCATTGCCATGTCGAAGATTGCATCGGTGCACATCTCGACTGGAGTAATGTGGTCAGAGATTCGGATCGAATCCACCGGCGGCACCGACCCCATCACCAGCCACGGGCATCGCAAAGCGGACGCGCAGCGCATCCGCGACCTGATCGAAAGCTACCAGGCGCAGGCTCGAGTGTAGCGACCGTCGAAGGCTCGCCCTGGACGGGCGACCACGAGGGCTAAAGCCCGCATCATCTGTGAGGCCTTACGCGGCGCTGAAGCGCCGGTCTTCCACGTCGCCCCCATGGCTTCCACGTTGCCCAACGGCTTCCATTCATCCCACGCCTTCCTGATTTGTCCCACAGGCTGCTTAGGCAATTGCGGCGTTCACGATAAATTCATTTTCCATTAACTGCACCGTAGCAATCGACGTGTTTACTCCATTCTTGTTGATAGATCCCCTCAAAGGAGCATTCGCGTGAGCAAACGCAGCCTCGTTCTAGGATTGTGCCTTTCGTTATTCGTTTCTACAGTCACCTTCGCGGCCGCCGGTGGAGAAAACCGCGGTCCTGACAAGCCCACTAGCCACGTGTTACTAGTCAGCGTTGATGGTCTGCACGCTCTCGATGTTGCGAAATACATTGCAGCCCATCCGCATTCGGCTCTGGCGGAACTCGCCAGCCACGGCACTACTTATTCCGATGCCAACACCCCACAAAACTCCGATTCCTTCCCCGGCCTTCTGGCACTGGTGACCGGCGGCTCGCCTTTAACTTCCGGGCTCTTTTATGACGTGAGCTACGACCGCACGATCTTCGATCCTACCAACACCACGTGCACGGGCAGCGGCGGCAACATGATGGTTTTCGACGAGAGCATCGACAAGTACGATTCCCACAACGTTTCGCTTAACGTAATCGATCCCACCAAACTGCCGCACCAGCGTGATGCGAACGGCAAATGCGTGGATCTGTGGCCGCACAGCGCGCTGCGGACCAACACCATTTTCGAAGTGGTGAAAGCTTCAGGTGGGCGCACCGCCTGGGAGGACAAGCACCCGGCCTACGATCTGGTGAACGGTCCTTCGGGCAATGGCGTTGATGATCTCTATACGCCGGAGGTGACCAACGTGGGCGGGCTCGACAATACTCACAGCGTGGTTTGCACCGTCCTGAATGACCAACTCAAAGTGGCGGGCATCCTGAATGAAATCAACGGCTTTACCCATGACCGCAAGTCTCATCCCGGTGTACCCGAAGTCTTCGGCATGAACTTTCAAGGGGTGAGCGTCGGACAAAAGTTGGTCACCGATAACTATGATGGCAGTTGTGTTGCCGACAACGGCAACTTGAATGGGCAACCCGGCGGCTACATCGACGGTTCGGGCACGCCCACCGCCGTTCTCGCTTACGCGCTCGATCAGACTGATGCGGCGCTGGCCAGCATGATCCAGAACCTCAAGGACCAGAACCTCTACGACTCAACCTGGTTCATCGTCACAGCCAAGCATGGTCAGTCGCCGATAAATCCGTTGAAGGCGAACAAGCCCGGTCATTTTGCCGACGTGGTTGCCTCTCTCCCCGATGGCAAGACGAACCCCGCAGCAATCGCCATTACCAACGCCAATGCCTGCGCCACCGGCCCCTGCGGTTTCGTGAATGATGATGACATCGCGCTGGTCTGGCTTGCCGATCAGACCATGGCTCAGCAAGTCAGGGACTACGTGAACACCAACGCCATTCCTTTGTTTGTCGATGAAGTATTGGGTGGCGACGAACTCAAGCTCAGGTTCAACGATCCGCTGAAAGACAGCCGCACCCCCGATATTATCGTGCGGCCTAACTATGGCACGATCTATACAACTTCGACGGCGAAGAATGCGGAGCACGGCGGCTTCAACTACAGCGATACGAATGTTGGGCTGATCGTTTCCAATCCCAGTCTGCCGGCGAAAACTGTGAAGAGTCCGGTAGCGACCTCGCAGGTGGCGCCGACCATCTTGCAGGCGCTGGGAATCGATCCCACGCTCCTGAAGTCGGTTCGCGTCGAAAACACACAGGCTTTGCCTGGCCTTGGACTTGAAGGGACCAAGCACTAAACTAAAGAGGGGAACTGTGTCACAACTTTCTCCGGTGGACGGACGGGCTGCTCACAGGCAGCCCGTCTTTTGCTGCCGGGGGCTGGATTTCGTGTGAGTCACGCTCCTGGCATTTTCAATGAGTTGCGGATTTATCCTCGGAAGCGCGGCGCAGACTCGTTGACACCGAATCCTCAAGCTGATAAAAGTTAACGTTCTCTCCGTGAGCCTCCGAGCCGGAGATTTGCGCGTTCCGAGCTATGCCGGACGAACCTAAATCGCCCGCTTCACCGCCGCCGGAAGGCGAGCCCAAGCCGGCTGCACCCGCGGCGACAGCCCCGGCCGCAGCGGCTACGTCGTCAGGTGGGCCTGCCAAACCGGCTGCGCCAGCGAAACCAGCCGCGCCCGCACCTACACCCTGGGACTCGCCCATGATCGCCAAGCTCAAGGGCAACTACGGGTCAGGCATGGAAGCGCTGACGTATGCCGGGCAGAACCACATGGTGGTCGATCGCTCGCTGATTCCTGAGATTCTCCAGGTTCTTCGCAACGAAGAGCAGTTTGATTATTGCGTCGACATTACGGCGGTGCACTATCCGGCGCGCGAGAAGCAGTTCGACGTCATCTGGGTGCTTTATTCGTTCGCACGCAACGAGCGCATTCGGGTGAAGACGCAAATCGTGGACGGCGCGACCTTGCCCAGTTCCGTGCCCATCTGGACCGGGGCTAACTGGCTGGAGCGCGAAGTCTTCGACATGTTCGGCATCAAGTTTGATGGGCATCCCGACATGAAGCGCATTCTGCTGCCTGATGGGTGGAAAGGACATCCCCTGCGGAAGGATTACGGGATCCTGCAGCAGGATAACGAGTGGGTGCAGATTAACCTGGGGATTGAAAGCGGGCAATGAAGGCATAATGACCGACCCCCACACCTCGCTCTCGCATCTCGATCTGGAAACTCCCGAGAAGCCGTTTCTTGATGCCAACGAGCTTGTCATCAACATGGGCCCGCAGCATCCCGCGACGCACGGCGTGCTGCGCGTAATTCTGCGGCTCGATGGCGAAAAGGTTCTTGGCCTGGAATGCGTGATTGGCTACCTGCACCGCGGCGTCGAGAAGATTGGCGAGCATCGCACGTATACGATGTTCAATCCGTACGTCGACCGCATGGATTACGTGGCCGCGGTCTCGAACGGGCTGGGCTACTGCGAGACGGTGGAGAGACTTCTCGGCGTGGAAGCGCCGCCGCGCGCCCAGCACGTGCGCGTGATCCTGACCGAACTCAACCGCATTGCCAGCCACCAGCTCTGGTTGGGTACGCATGCGCTCGATATCGGCGCCATCACGCCCCTTTTTTATACCTTCCGTGATCGCGAAGAGATTCTGAAGATCTACGAGAAGTATTGCGGGGCGCGCCTTACGACGCATGCGTTTCGCATCGGCGGCCTGCAATACGAAACGTATACCGGGTTCGAGAAGGAAGTGAAGAATTTCCTTACGTTCTTTCGTCCCAAGATTGACGAGTACGAGGAATTGCTCACCACTAACCGGATCTGGGTCGAGCGCACGAAGAATGTCGGAATAATCTCTGCTGCGGATTGCATCGCGTTCGGCGTGACTGGGCCCGTTCTCCGCGCCAGCGGCGTGAAGTGGGACCTGCGCAAGGCTCAGCCTTACGCCAACTACAAGAACTTCGAGTTCGATATTCCGATTGGAGAAAACGGAGATACTTACGATCGGTACTTGGTGCGTATGGCCGAGATGCGGCAATCGGTGCGCATCATCGAGCAGGCGGTCGGCGCGCTGCCCGAAGGCCCCATCATGGCGAAGGTGCCGAAGGTCATGAAGCCGCCGGCAGGAGAGGTTTATCACTCCATAGAATCGCCCAAGGGTGAGTTGGGATACTTTATCGTCAGCGATGGATCGACACAGCCCTACCGCTTGCGCGTGCGTCCGCCCTCGTTTGTGAATTTGCAGGCTCTCGATATGATGTGCCGCGGCCAACTCGTGGCCGACGTGATCGCCGTCATCGGAACCATCGATATCGTGCTCGGCGAGGTGGACCGCTGATGCACGAGATTCTCCAATACATCTCGTCCTACCTCACCAGCGACAAAACGCCTGGCGCGGCGGGGAACATGTTCTGGGTGCTGGTCTACATCATGCTGGTCTTCACCGGGCTGTCGGTCGCGGTGATCGCGATGAACTGGCTGGAGCGCAAGATTCTGGCGCACATGCAGGTGCGGCTTGGGCCGATGCGCGTCGGTCCGCATGGATTGCTGCAGCCCATCGCCGACGCAATTAAACTGCTGCTAAAAGAAGACATCATGCCGGCCGAGGCGGACGGCTTTGTCTTCTGGATGGCGCCGCTGATCGTCGTTCTCGCGGCATTTACAGTTTTTGTGGTCGTTCCGTTTGGCCCCACGCACGCCATCACCGACATGAATATCGGCATCCTCTTTATGCTGGGCGTGTCATCGCTGAGCGTGCTGGGGATCGTGATGGCGGGCTGGGCCTCGAATTCGCACTATCCGCTGATCGGGGCGCTGCGGTCGAGTGCACAGATGGTGTCGTATGAAGTGGCCATGGGGCTGGCGGTGGTGTCTGCAATTTTGATGACTAGCCTGAACGCTTCAGGAACCGGGACTCTTAGCATGATTGGCATCGTTCAGGCGCAGTTTGAGCAGGGGGAATGGTTTGTCTTTAAGTTTTTTCCGCTGGGACTGATCGCCTTCTTCATCTTTGCCGTCGCCATGGTTGCCGAGACCAATCGCGCACCCTTCGATCTGGCTGAAGCCGAGTCCGAGTTGACCGCTGGGTTCCACACCGAGTACAGCGGTTTCCGCTGGTCGTTGTTTTTCCTGGCCGAATACTCGGCGATGATCGCGGTTTCATCGATTGCAGTCACGTTGTGGCTCGGCGGATGGCTGCGGCCGTTCCCGCATTGGCTGATCGGTACTCCATGGGATCAGATTTTTTCTTTGTTCCCCGGGGTCACGTTCCTTTTTCTCGCCGCGATTTGTTTCTACAACACGGTCCGCATGCCCAAGCACCCTCTCTTCCGCATTCAAACCATCGGCCTCGCGGGATTCGGCGTCGTGCTCGGATTGATCGGCCTGGTTCTGTTCATTCCCGCAGTCAGCGTGCGAGTTCAGGATATTTTCTGGTTCTCGACTAAAGTTGCCGGGTTTATGTACCTCTATATCTGGTATCGTGGCACGTTCCCGCGATATCGCTTTGACCAACTCATGCAGATGGGATGGAAAGTGCTGCTGCCCATGGGCCTGGGGGTTCTGATCCTGACGGCCGGCGTAGCGCTGTTGCAACAAAACATATGGCATCCGTAGCCACACCATTTTTCTTTTATCTGTTCGCCGCGATCATGCTGATCGGGGGCATCGCGGTGATCACGCGCAAGAACCCGGTGCATTCAGCGCTGGCGCTGATTGTTGCGCTTCTGGCGCAGGCGTCGATTTATCTGATGCTCTACGCGCCGTTCGTCGCTGGCGTCCAGATCATTCTCTACGCGGGCGGCATCATGGTGTTGTTCCTGTTCGTGATTATGCTGGTGAGCATTGATCGCTCCATGAAAGAGCGGCAGTTCAACAGCCAGTGGGTCGTAGGAATGATTGCGGCCACGGCGTTGGGCGGATTATTTATCGCCGTATACACGAAAGGTAAGAGTATCTTCCCGGATGGCGTGCCCGCCATAGTGGAAGGTGACAATACGCAAAAAGTAGCCAACTTGTTATATGGACAGTACATGTTCGCTTTCGAGATCGCCTCGTTGCTGTTGCTGGTAGCGATCATCGGAGCGGTGGTGATGGCAAAGAAGAGAATTTGATCGAAGAGACAGACGTAGCTGGTTGTGTCTCACCAGCAGGCTGATATGGTCCCAATTACGACATTGCACTACCTTGTCCTCGGCGCCGCTCTCTTCCTGCTGGGGGTCATCGGCGTGCTCACCCGCCGCAACGTAGTCATTGTCCTGATGTCGATCGAACTCATTTTGAACGCTGTCAACCTCAACTTGGTGGCCTTCTCGCACTATTGGCAATCCATGCCCGCGCGCTTGGGTGGCGGCCCGCTGGCCTTGCACGGCCAGATCTTCTCCATTTTTGTAATTACAGATGCCGCCGCCGAAGCCGCGGTCGGCCTCGGTATTCTGATCGCCTTCTTCCGCAACAAGGAGACGGTGAACATAGACGAGGTGAATTTGCTGAAGTGGTAGAAGAGCGGCAATTAGCAATTAGCACTTAGCATTTAGCCATGACAGCTCTTGCTGAGGTAGACAAGGGCCGGACAGCCAAATGCTAATTGCCAAGCGCTAATTGCTCAGCCGGATTGGCTGAGTGCCGAATGCTGAGTGCTGAATGCTATTTCTAAAATACATCTGGCTGATCCCGCTGTTGCCGGCCTTCGGCGCCGCGATCATGTTCTTCTTCGGCCGCAAGCTGCAGAAGGCCACGGTCAGCGCCGTTTGTGTGGGCAGCATCGTGCTGGCCTTCGTCATGGCGTGCGGCGCCGTCTGGCAATACTCAGCCTGGTCGTCCACACCCGAACATTTCCACCAGCCCTATCAGACCGTCCTCTACACCTGGCTCGGCACCGACACCGGCCACATGAACTACGTCATGCAGGATGGAAAGTCTGCCGCGTTCCAGGCGGACGCTGGTTTCCTGCTTGATCCGCTCTCCGGCATCTGGCTACTGTTTGTCACCGGCGTCGGCATGCTGATCCACATTTATTCCACCGGATACATGGCGCATGAAGGCGGCTACTACCGCTTCTTCGGATACCTCAACCTCTTCATGTTCTCCATGCTGACGCTGATCCTGGCCAATAACTATGTGCTCATGTTCGTCGGCTGGGAAGGCGTGGGCCTGTGTTCGTATCTGCTGATCGGTTTCTATTTCCATCGCAAGTCGGCCACTGACGCGGGAAACAAGGCATTCATCGTGAACCGCATCGGCGACGCGGGCTTCCTGCTGGGAATGTTCTTCATCGCATGGTATTTCGGTTCGTTGCGCTTTACCGACGTCACCGCGGCGGCTCGCAGCGGTCACTTTGCCATCGGTGATCCCATCATTACGGCCGCCACGTTGCTCCTCTTCGTCGGAGCCTGCGGCAAGTCGGCGCAACTTCCGCTGTACGTCTGGCTGCCGGATGCTATGGAAGGTCCCACTCCGGTCTCCGCGCTCATCCATGCTGCGACCATGGTCACGGCGGGCGTCTACATGGTCGCGCGTTCGAACGCGCTGTTCGTGCTCGCGCCCACTTCGATGAAGACGGTTGCCATCGTCGGCGCTCTGACCGCGATTTTCGTCGCGTCCATAGGCCTGGTGCAAAACGACATCAAGCGCGTGCTTGCCTATTCCACCGTGTCGCAACTCGGCTACATGTTTCTCGCGCTCGGCGTCGGGGCCTTCTCCGCCAGCGTCTTTCACGTCTTCACCCACGCCTTTTTCAAGGCGCTGCTGTTCCTCGGCGCCGGAGCCGTGATCCACTCGATGAGCGGCGAGCAGGACATGCGCAACATGGGCGACCTCGCCCATCGTATTCCCATCACATATCGCACCATGTGGTTCGCCACGCTGGCGATTGCCGGCATTCCTCCATTCGCGGGCTTCTTCTCCAAGGATGAAATCCTCTGGCAGACGTGGGCTTCGGAAGGCGGCGCGTATCGCATCTTGTGGTTTGTCGGCTACGCTACCGCGCTGATGACCGCCTTCTATATGTTCCGTTTGATCTACCTGACTTTCTTCGGGAAGCCGCGCATGAGTCACGACGTCGAACACCACATTCATGAGTGTCCGCACTCCATGGCCGTGCCGCTGCTAGTTTTGGCTTTGTTCTCGCTTTCTGCTGGATGGCTTAGCTGGCCGCCGAGTCTTGGCGGGTCCGCCCGGTTCGAGAAATTCCTCGATCCCGTCTTCGCGAAAGAAGCGCAGGTTTTCCAGGAAGAAGGCAAGGCCGCGCAGCTCGCAGCCGGAGAGAGAGAAGCCGAACACACCAGCCTCACTGAATACGCGCTGATGTTTCTTTCCGTGGCAGCTGCAGCCGTCGGGTGGGGCATGGCTCGCCGTTCTTACAAGCATGCCGACAAGGGCTACACCGAGCCGATAGCCGCAGCCTCCCCGCCGGTCTACAAAACTCTGCTCAACAAATATTACGTGGACGAAGCGTACGACTACGTCTTCACCGGCCGCCGCAAACTAGGAGACATCCGCCTGGGCGTGCTCGGACTCGGCGAAGCTTCCGCATGGTTCGACACAAATGTAGTGGATGGCGCAGTCAACGCGGCGGGCTGGATCACGCGCCTGACGGCGACAATTTCCAGCTGGTGGGACAAGTGGATCATCGACGGCATCGGCGTCAACGGCCCGGCCATTCTGGCGCGCATGCTGTCGTATCCCGCGCGGCTTTTCGAGTGGGGCCTGGTTCAGTGGTATGCGCTGGTGATGACCGCAGGGCTGGTAGGTTTCGTCTTTTATTACGTGTATCACTGAAAAGCAGCTCCTAGCTTCTGGCACCTAGCTCGTAGCTAGAAGCCAGTAGCTAGAAGCTAGAAGCTGAACTTCATGCAAAACCACATACTCTCGATCATCCTCTTCACGCCGCTCGTCGGTGCCCTCGTTCTCCTGTTCGTTCCCAAGGAGAACAAGGACGCCATTCGCTGGATCGCGAATCTGTTCGCGCTCGGCGGCTTCCTGGTTTCGCTGCCGCTGGTGCCGTGGTTCTGGGCGCAGATGCAGAGTGCAGACCGCTTCAAGTTCATCGAGGGAACTGCCAACAACTGGATCCCCTCCATCGGCGCAGGCTACGTGATCGGCATCGACGGCATTTCATTCCTGCTCATCATGCTCACCACGCTGCTGGGCTGGATCTCGATTCTCTCCTCGTGGACCGCGATCGAGACGCGGGTGAAGGAATACTACGTCTGGTTCTTAATCTTGCAGACCGGCATGCTCGGCGTCTTCATGGCGCTCGATTTCTTCCTCTTTTTCGTCTTCTGGGAAGCCATGCTGGTCCCGATGTATTTGCTGATCGGCATCTGGGGCGGCCCGCGCAAACTTTACGCGGCGATCAAATTCTTTCTCTATACATTGGCCGGCTCGGTGCTGATGCTGCTGGGCATCCTGTTCCTCTATTTCCACCACCACGCCGTAACGCAGATCTACACCTTCAGCCTTACGGCTCTCTACGAGACCGCGCCTAAGATTTACTCCGACCCGGCTTACGGCCCGACCATCGCCACGCTGCTGTTCTTCGCCTTCTTCTTCGCGTTCGCCATCAAAGTGCCGATGTTCCCCTTCCACACCTGGCTGCCCGACGCGCACGTGGAAGCGCCGACAGCAGGCTCGGTCATCCTGGCGGGCGTTCTGCTGAAGATGGGAACCTACGGCTTCATCCGCTTCTCGCTACCGTTCTTTCCCGACGTGCTGATGCACACCAGAGTCCGCGGCTGGATGATCACTCTCTCCATCATTGCCATCATCTATGGTGCACTCGTGTCCCTGATGCAGAAGGACATGAAGAAGCTCGTGGCTTACTCCTCGGTCAGCCACCTCGGCTTCTGTACGTTAGGAATCTTCGCGCTGAACTCCGCGGGCCTGAGCGGCTCGGTCTTGCAGCAGATCAATCACGGAATCTCGACCGGCGCACTCTTCTTAATCGTCGGCATTCTGTACGAGCGCCGCCACACTCGCGAGATCTCCGAATACGGCGGCATCTCGAACGTGATGCCCGTCTACGCCACCATCACCATGATCATGTTCCTCTCCTCGATGGGACTGCCGCTGCTCAACGGTTTCGTCGGCGAGTTCACCATCCTTCAAGGCACGTTCATGGAGAACTGGCGCTGGGGCGCATGGGCGGTACCTGGCGTGGTTCTCGCAGCGGCATATTTGCTCTGGCTCTACCAGCGCGTTTTCTTCGGCACAGTGACGAATCCGAAGAACGAAAAGCTGCACGACCTTACGCCGCGTGAAGTGCTAACGTTCGTGCCGCTTCTGATCATGGCCTTCTGGATCGGCATCTATCCCAAACCGTTTTTCCAGATTCTTGAGCAGCCGGTGAATCAGATTGTCCAGAACGTTCGCAGTTCGCAGGCAGGAGGCGCAGTGAATGCTGCGCTTCAACCGCGAGCGACCAAGGGGAAGAACTAGTGGGCGCTCTCTCCCAATTTACATGGAACGATTACGTGCTGGTCCTGCCCATCACTCTGCTCACTCTGTTCGCTCTTGGCATTCTGCTCATCGATCTCATGATCCCGCCTGAGACCAAGTGGGCCAATGCCGTCACCGCCTTCATCGGGGTGCTCTTCGCCACCGCGGGCGTGTTGAAAATTCAACTCTGGATGCAGGCCTCCGCCTCCACATCTATGGGTTCCCTTGGCATGATGCGTTCCCTGCTCGTGGATCGCTTCGCCCTCTATTTCTTCTACCTGTTCCTGGGGGGAGCGGCTGTCTCCATTTTCATGTCCGTGCGCTACTTGAAGACGGAGCACGAAAACCACGGCGAGTACTACGCGTTGATGTTGCTCTCGGTGGTGGGGATGATGTGCATGGCGGCCGGGTTCGACATCGTGCTGATCTTCATCGGCCTCGAGCTGATGGCAATTTCCACCTACGTTCTTGTGGGATTCCTCCGCCGCGATCGCCGCTCTAACGAGGCGGCCCTAAAGTATTTGTTGCTGGGCGCGTTTTCATCCGGCATTTTTGCTTATGGTCTTTCGCTGCTGTACGGTCTTACGGGAAGCACGAACTTGGGAGTTATCGGCAATCAACTCGCCCACCTTCTATCCAAAGACCCGCGTAATCCCGTCGCCATCGTTGCGTTGCTGACCACGATCACCGGCCTGCTGTTCAAGATTGCCGCCGTCCCCTTCCATCAGTGGGCTCCTGATGCGTACGAAGGTGCGCCCACGAGCATCACCGGATTTATGTCCGTGTCCGTAAAGGCTGCGGGGTGGGCGATGCTATTGCGTGTCCTAGGCGCCACCTATCCGAGCTTCCCTACCGTTGTGATCGGCCTGGCTGCGATGCGCCCGGTCTACGTGCCGGTGCTGGTCTTCGTTTCCATCGCCACCATGACCGGCGCAAACTTCGCCGCCCTCACCCAAACCAACACCAAGCGCCTGCTCGCCTACTCGTCCATTGCGCACGTTGGCTATATGCTCCTGGGTCTGATCGCCGGAACTCTTACCCAGCTCAGTCCCGATGGCATCAAGGGCATCCTGATCTATCTGCTGGTCTACACTTTCATGAACCTCGGCGCGTTCGGCGTGATTACCTCGCTGCGCCACCGCAACGTAATCGGCGACGAACTCGACGATCTCAACGGCCTCTACTCGCGTGCTCCCGTCGAAGCCGTCCTCATGCTGATCTTCCTGCTCTCGCTCGCCGGGATTCCTCCCCTGGCCGGCTTCTACGGCAAATACTTTATTTTCCTCAGCCTGATCGAAACCGGACACTACGCGCTGGCATCTCTCGGCGTGTTCTATTCCGTCTTCGGCCTGTACTACTACCTGAAGATGGCCAACGCCATGTTCATGGGCGAGCCCGAAGAACGGGGAGTGCTACCCGTAAGTTGGACCATGCGCGCCGCGCTTGCCGTGACCGCATTCGCCACGCTGTTCATCGGAATCATGCCTGACCGCTTCATCCACCTGGTGAACTGGTCGTTGGGCATTGCGCAGAATCCCGTGGTAGGAAAGCTGATGCGCTAGCGATGCTTGTGTGGGGACAGCCGCCCTGCGGCTTCGCTCAGGGCAGGCCCTCGGCTGCCCGCCAGAACCTGCCCTCAGCGAAGCCGAAGGGGCTAAGCTCGGCTGGTCGTTACCGCGGTCTGGTTAGGATAAAATCATTTCCGTCGTGACCGAAGACAAGAACTCCGAAGGTCGCCCAGCCAAACCTAGTGCGCTGATCACCGCGGCTCGCTACTCCGAGATCGGTTTCATCATCCCCGCGGCGGTCTTCCTCGGCTATGGCCTCGGCAGACTCGGAGATTACTGGCTGCATAGCCACTGGCTCTACCTCGCAGGAGTGATATTCGGCGCCGTCGTCGGATTCGTGCAGATGATCCGCATGGCCTCGGCTCTGTCTCGCGACTAGCCGGACTGCTGACCAGCCGGATGTGAAGGAACGATGCCCAGCGATTCATGACTCCCAGCTCACCAACTCCGCCATCACCCGAAAGCCTCGCTCCCGCTGACCGCTTCTTCTCCACCGCCATCCCCAGAATGCTGCGGTTTCTGCTCATCCTCGGCGCGGCCTTGACCCTGTTCGCGTCCTGGCGCTTCGGATTGATCGTCGGTCTCGGCTTTGCCGCCGGAGCTCTGATCTCCTACCTGAGCTTCCGATCCTTGAACAAAGCTGTACAGTCCCTCGCCAGCCGCATCGTTGACGCCAAACAACCCGACCGTGGCTTCTCCCTTGTCAGCGGATTTTTCCTACGCTATCTTTTGGCGGGAATCGTCGCGTATGTTATATTCACAAGTTCCTCCCAAGCCTTTCGGGGCTTTCTGTTTGGGTTGTGCACGCCGGCGGCAGCCATGCTGATGGAAGCTGGCTTTGAAGCTTACGCTGCCTTGCGCCGCGGGTATTGACCCTTAAATACTTGTAATCAGAATCTGGCTTGGATCATAAGAAGTTGGTTTGTAAGTTTGGGGTCCTAATAAAGTATGGAGCAACTCTGGTTCACCGCGCTGCTCAACCGCCTCTTTGGCGGTCCCGTGCTTTCTCTGCTCCTGGCCCTGGGAATCCATCCGAAACACGCCGCCACGCCGATCTCCAACAGCTTCGCCATGGAAGTGGTCGTAATGCTGCTGTTGATCACGTTCTTCGTTGCGGTACGCCTTCGGCTGTCGGTGGACCAACCCGGCGGACTGCAGCACACGATGGAGGGCATCGAGAACTTCATCGGCAACATGGGTGAGGAGATCATCGGCCATCACTATCATCCCTACCAGCCGTATTTGGTAGCCTTGGGACTTTTTATTCTCACCAGCAATCTGATCGGCATTATTCCCAGCTTTGAGTCCCCCACCGCGGTCCCGATCGTTCCCCTGGGCTGCGCGTTGCTGACCTGGTTCTACTACCACTTCCAGGGAATACGCGCGAACGGCTGGAGATACATTTTGCATTTCATTGGCCCAGTGTGGTGGCTCGCGATCCTCATGTTTCCCATAGAAGTCTTCAGCCACTGCGCGCGCCTGTTGTCGCTTACCGTTCGTCTATTCGCAAACATGTTCGCCGGCGAGATGGTTACACTCGTATTTTTTTCGCTGGTGCCCATCGGTGTTCCTATCGTTTTTGAAGGGCTTCATATCGGAGTTTCACTGATCCAGACTTATATCTTCGTGATTCTGGCCTGCGTCTATTTGGGCGAGGCCACGGCTCACGAACACTGATTGTTCCTGGCTTTATGTAACGCTTCGTCAGTGTGAGGGCGTCTGCTCGAGGATGACGTCAACCACCTCCTGGCGATACTTCTTAAGGAGAGTCAAATATGCGTAAAGTTGTGTTCCTGATTCTAACCATGGTGGTGATGGCGTTCTTCGCCATGCCGGCCTTTGCTGCTGAAGCTGGGGAAGCGGCTGCCTCCGGCGGCACAAACTGGGTGGCGATCACCTCCGGCTTCGCAATGGCTTTTGCCGCTGCCCTGGCTGCTCTCGGCCAAGGCCGCGTCGCTTCGGCCGCATGCGAAGGACTGGCCCGTAACCCCGCAGCCCGTCCCGGAATTCAGATCGCCCTGTTTGTGGGACTGGCCTTTATCGAGTCGCTGGTCCTGTTCACCTTCCTGATCATCTTTGTCAAAGTTGTGAAGTAGACAGCGGAGAAGCGAGAGCCTCTGTTCGCGATAGCGAGCAGAGGCTCTTTTTGTTTTCTTCTGGACTATTTGGAGTGACTTCTAGATTTTCCGGTCCCCGCTCCACTGCTGTTCCTTGGTCTGCGCGGCGCGGTTCATTGCCTCCACCAACAGACGGCGCAGGCGGTAGCGGCTTTCCAGGTCAGTATTGACGATCTCGAATCCAACCTCGTTCACGCGCGCCCGGCGCAGCAGCACATGCGCCCGGATCTTCGATCGAAGGCCCACCGAAATCTCCAGATCAGCCTCGCTGCCGATGCGCAGATTGTCCTCCTTGGTGCCCATGCCCCCGCCCAAACTCAACTCCCGGATCAGAATCTTTGATTTTCCCCATGAACTCCCAATTGTGGCACCAATCGTGCGTGACAGCACCATCCGCTCATAGCGCCGTTGCCTGACCCACGGGCACGCTGGCGCGGTATCCAGAGGTGCGATCGCCAGTTCCGCCGGCTCGATGCTGCTGTCGGAAAGAATCTGGGCGCTATAGCGCGGATCGGTCTTGGAGAGCGACTGCGCCGCCGCAATCCGCAGCTCCCGGTGATGAACCCAGCCAAATGTTTTCTTCATCTCGACAATCTCGCGCAGCAGCGTCAACGACTCCATGTCCCGCAGCCTGCCCAGTGACTCAATCGCCTTCAGTTGGACAAATGGCGAACGCGAAGCCGCTTCGCCCGACCGGGCCATGGCCAGCAGCGGCGGTGCCGCCGTGAGATCGCCACTCATCCCGATTTCGTCAATGGATTCCGGCAGCACCACCGCATCCAGCACTTCCGCCAGTTCCAGGAGTGTGCGTCCACGGTCCGCCGCAGCTCCGTACGCGATCTGGCGCACTACGATGTCGTGGTAGAAGCGGTTCCATTCCGGCAAGCGCGATGGCAACAGCTCCAGCAATGTGCCCACATCCAAACGGCTCAACAGCCCCACCACTGCCGAAGCCTGCCGCGGCTGCCCGGTGCGCAGAATCTCACGCAGTTGCGCCAGAGCCGGACTTCCCATCTCCTTCACCAGCTCGACCATGCGGTCGCACTCATCCCTCCGCATGCACCGGAAGAAGCGGTCGGCCAGATGTTCGGCCCCCGATTGCGACGTCCGCCGCAACACCAGCAGCAGGTCCGCGGGCACCGGATCGTAGTGCAACGCTTCCTCAATGAACTCTGGAATCCGGTTTTCCACACCCACCCGCGGGCGCAAGTCGTTTACCAGTACCGGACGTTGCTGCTGCAGCAACTCAATCCCGCTGCAAACTTCGTTCACTGCCTGGTAATTCTTGGCCTCGCTGGCCTCCTGGCTCAGGCGCACGAAAGCCGCACTCAGCAGGCTTTGCAGTTCAGGATCTTTCTCCACGCACAACTGCTCACTTACCTTGTGGATCGCTCCGCCCATCGCTTCGCCACCCAACCGCGCATAGAGGTCGGCCAGTTGGCTTAATCCAATGGCTGTCTTACGCCGCGCCTCGGCATCTTTTGTGCCCAGGCAACCCGAGTAGTTGTTAAGAATTTCAGCGGACGTTTGCTTGTCGTCGCGGTCGAGCAACACTTCCACGAACTGGCGCAGGTTTCGCGGCGGCACGCACGGAGCTTCGTTGGAGAGTAGTACTGTCTTCTTTCCCGACTCCGGTACTTCCGCCCAGAACATCCGGTCCAGGATGTCGGCGTGCGACTCCACCAGGATGCCGGCCTTGTTCATCTTCTCTTCTTGCAGCTTCAGAATCTGGCGCAGCGAATCCATCTGCCGGCTCATGTGCTCCATCATCTGATGCACGGCGTTAACTTTCACCTCGCCCTTCGAATAGCGCTCCAGGGCGAAGCGGATTGCCATATGCTCCGCGGCCTTCATTAGCAGCGGCGTATCCTGTTCCTGGTCCGCAGTTGCCTTGGCCGCCAGGCTTCCCAGCAACTGCTGCAGGTTCAGCCGCGTATTCGGGTCTGTTTCACCCAGCTCTTTCTGCAGATCTTCCGCACGACCGCCCGGATCGTCCTGCACCTGGCCGAATCGAGTCAGCAGACGGATGGCCTGAATCACCTCGGCTTCCTGCAGCGGTACCACTCCACCTTCCCAGGCTGGAGCCGTCCCTGTAGCAGCGCCCGTTCCGGTTCCTGGCCCCGCGACCCAATGGCCGGGACCGTTCGGAACGCTTCCAAACGGAACTCCGGCGGCGCCGCCGCCCTGCCCTCCGCCGGATGCGTTGGCTCCCTCCGCCGCTGCGATCAATTGCAACAGCTTCTGCGGATCGTTCAGCCATTGCTTGAATTCTGGTCCCAGGGTTTGCGCCGCGATCTGTGCCGCCACGCTGATATCGCCGGTCAGCGGATCGGCCGCCACAAATTTCACTTCATTGATCTTGATGGTGCTCGGTTTGTTTCCGCTGTTGAGCGCTTCTTTGATCTGTTTCGACACGTCCTGGGCTTTCGAGCCTGCCAGGGTAAAGGCGCGCACCAAGCGGGTGAAGTCTTCGATGGTCACACCTTTGGAGAAATGCAGGCTTGCCAGTCCCGCTGTGCTCAAGAGCTGCCCAAAGCTGCGTTCGACCTGTCCGGTCTCCAGCGGAACTCCATCCAGCAACAACTTGTTGTCGGAAACTCCCAGCAAAAAGCCGGCCTCTCCCGCCGTGGGCAGGCCCTGCTGCAATTCATTCCAGGTGATTTCGAACTGCGCTTCCGTGCGTTTGTGATCGTAGCCGTACATCCTCGCGTACTTGATCAGGATGTTCAGGCTGTGTACGAAGGCGCGTGCGGAGGCCGCGCGGTTTGCGTGAAATGTGGACGCGTCGTTGATAAAACACCCCTCAACCCGCAGCTGTGGCGTGGCAATAGAAGGTTAAATCCAACAGGTAAGGGCCTGCACGTTACGGAGGTAATGGGTTTACACTGTGCTTCCCTGTGTCCCCGGGGTTGGCGATTTTGACCTGCACTGGCGTTCGCAGCCATCTCCAGCGAGAATAGGGAGCGCCAATAACACATGTTTCCAGGAACCGTCGTGCCTTCCGCGACTCACAAAACCCGTCCAAAGAAAACCACCGGCCTGCGCTACTGGATGCTGCGGGTGTTAGAAGAGTGCGAGCGTGTTTCCGCCGATTTTGGTCCCGATCCCGTCCACGACCTGCGTGTCTCGCTGCGCCGTTGCCGCTCCCTGGCCGACGGGTTGAGGGCCCTCGATCCCGACCCCAACTGGAAAGCCATGAGAAAGGCCGGCAAGCGCCTGTTTCAGCGGCTGGGCGCCCTGCGCGATATTCACGTGACGATGGAGTGGGTCGAGAAGCTGCATCCTGCAGCAGCAATCGTGGCGCGGGCGCCCCTTCGGCAAGCTCGGGGCATGGTCTCGCCCGCGTTACCGACATCTCAACAAGGCCCTGAGTCCGTACCCGACTCGCAGTCGACACCAGCCCAAGCCCTGCTAAGAATCCTCGCCGCAAGGGAGTCCGAACAAAAGCTTGAAGCCCACGCCGCTCTCGAAGAGTTCGACCGCAAGCAGTGGCGTCAGTGGAGCCGGTCTCTTCCCGCACGTGCCGCCCGCTTTCGGCAGGGGAGCGCGCTCTTCAAGCATCTGGCACTGGAGCGCTGGACCGAAGCCCGCGAGTTGCACAACCGCGCCTTGCGCAACCGCTCCCAAACTGCTTTTCACAGCCTCCGCATCGGCATCAAGCGCTTCCGCTACATCGTCGAGAATTTCCTTCCCGCTGAGCACAAGGCCTGGAGTAACGATCTCAAGGCATTACAGGACTTGCTGGGCGAGGTTCATGACCTGGACGTGCTCTGGGCCACCGCCCTCTCCTGCCACGTTTTTCCCGATGCCGATTCTCGTCACCGCTGGCGCCACACTATTCTCGATGAGCGCACCCAGCGCATCGACCGCTATCGCAAGAATATGGTAGGCCCCGATTCCCTCTGGCAAGTCTGGCGCGCCGCCCTGCCGCAGGGCAGGCAAATTCAAGCGCTTGCCACCCGCCGCATGAAGCTCTGGGCGAGTGGCCTCGATCCCGATTTCCCTCACTCCGAGCGCGTAGCCGGCCTGGCTCTTCAGCTGTACGACGGCCTTCTTGCTTCGGGATGGCAGCCTTCAGTCGACGCCATCTCAGCCCGCTCCAGCTTGCTAGCCGCTGCCCTCCTGCACGATGTCGGCAAGGCAAAAGGCGAGAAGGGACATCACAAAAGTTCCTTCAACATGATTCGCGCCCACGGCAACCCGCTAGGCTGGAGACCGGCAGACCTGCAGCGCGCCGCCATCGCAGCCCGCTTTCACCGCGGAGCCCTGCCCACAAGAAAACACACAGCGTTGCGCGATCTACTCCCCGACGAGCAGAAGGGAACCATCCAACTCGCTGCCATCCTTCGCCTCGCCAACGCTTTAGACGCGGGACACGACGGCCACATCCGCTGCATTCAAATAGAAAATGATCACATCAGGATTAAAGGCAACGAAGCCCTGATTATCACCGCTGAAGGCTATTCACCGCTGGGACCGGCAGCCCAGACCATCGCAGCCGAACGACATCTGCTGGAAACGGTCCTGCGCAGGCCAGTAGTGATCAAGCCCCTGCTTCAACACGCACGCCCCGGAAGAGAACCTCGTGTGGGGACAGCGGCCTCGGCTTTCCACCGATAGCGAGGTGCCAGCAGCTCAGCTCGAAATCAGAGGAGCTGGCAACTGGAAAGCTAGAGACTGGAAACTAGAAACCAGAAACCGAGTAGCTACCCAGTCACTTACCAACAGCTGATACCAGCAGCTACAACTTAAGCATCCATGACTCACGCCCAACTAGTCTCGAAAGCCGTCCACTGGCTGCGCCGCTACCGCTGCGGCGTAGTACTCTCCGAGCAAGCCTGCGTCAGCGGAGAAATGCCCGACGCCATCGGCTGGAAGCGCGCCTGCCATTCCGTGCTGGTCGAGTGCAAGATCACACGCTCCGACTTCCTGGCTGACCGTGCCAAGCCCTTCCGCCTCAAGCCTGAGCAGGGAGTGGGCTGCGAGCGCTTCTACCTCGTCCCCGCCGGACTCGTGCGCCACGAAGAACTGCCCCAGGGTTGGGGCTTGCTCGAACACCGTCGCGGCAGAATCGAAACCACGCAGCCCTCGGCCAAGAGTCTCCGCAGCGTCACCGGCTTCCGCTGCGAAATGAATCTGTTGCTCGCCAGCCTGCGCCGCGTCGAAGTTCGCGTCGAACCCCAAAGCATCACCGACTTCCTCAAGTGGAAGAACCGCATGGCCGAATACAACCGCGGCACCCTCCCCGAAGGACTAGCGTCCGCCGAAGAAGAACTCAACGTCTTCCTGGAACCAGATGTGATCTATTGAGCTCAAGCCGAAAGCCGAGGCCCGAAAGCCGAAGCCCGAAAGCAGAAAGCCGAAAGCCGAAAGCAAAAGAAAACCGGGCTGGTTGGCCCGGTTTCTCATAGCGACTAGCGCTGAGGATGCCATCTGGTTGGGTTAGGACCAGTCCGGTTGCCCGGCTTCGTGCCTCCTCAACCCAGTCCATAGATCGCGGATCGCACAAGTGAAGTGCGGATCCCAAAAACGAGGACACAGACGGGGTCTTGGATGCAAACCGCATGCCATGAGCGAGATTCAAGCCCCAGAACCAGCATGGCTCGCAAGCTTATGAGCAACAGGCGGTTGGCTATGTGGAGCGCACGACCCGCCTTCCTCTTACATCGCCTTCAAACGTCCGCGGCGAAAAGGTTTGCACAGTTGCACACAAATTCGTGCAAACAGAATGCACCTCGAACTGGGCTGGAGAATTGTCTGCGTGAGCGTTGACTACCACGCCGCGTTCACAACTCCCGCCGCCCCTCCATAGCCTTCAGCATCGTGATCTCATCGGTGTACTCGATGTCACTGCCGACCGGGATGCCCATTGCAATGCGCGTTACCTTCACTCCTGCGCGCTTGAGCTGCTGCGAGAGATAGGTGGCGGTAGCTTCGCCTTCCACCGTGGGATTGGTGGCGATGATGACCTCATCGATGTTGCCCGCGTCAACCCGACTGATGAGGTTCGCGATGCGCAACTGCTCAGGCCCAATTCCGTGCAGCGGAGATATCGATCCGTGCAGCACGTGGTAGACGCCGTTGAAGTGCTTGGTCTTCTCGATAGCCGCGATGTTGGTGGGCTCCTCGACCACGCACACCAGCCTCTGGTTGCGCGTCGCGCTGGTGCAATAGACGCAAGGGTCAACGTCAGTGATGTTGTTGCACACCGAGCACAGCCGCAGACTGGCCTTAACGTCGCGCACCGCGGCGGCCAGTGCCTCGGCGTCTTCGTCGCTCGCCCGCAGAATGTAGAAGGCCAGCCGCTGCGCGCTCTTCGAGCCCACGCCCGGCAGCTTCTTCAACTCGTCAATCAGCCGCGACATCGGCTCCGCAAATTTCGACATAGGAAGTGTGGAATTGAATCAATGAATCATTGAATCAATGATTCATTCTTTAGAGTCCGCCGATGCCCAGCCCGCCCAGCATGCCGCCCACGGTCGACTGCATCGCTCCATCGACCTTGCGCGCAGCTTCATTCACAGCAGCGAGGACCAAGTCCTGCAGCATCTCGACATCACCCGACTTCACGGCCTCGGGATCAATATGCAGGCTCAGTAGTTGCTTGCGCCCATCCATCTTTGCCGTGACCGTGCCCCCGCCCGACGAAGCCTCGACCACGGTCTCCTGCATTTTTTTCTGCAGGCTGTCGTACTGCGACTTGGCTTTCGACATCAATTCTTGCAGATTGAATCCGCCCATAAAGCCTCACGTTTCAAGGTTTCAAAGTTTCATGGTTTCGCGATTTTTATTTTCACCCACTAACTTTCGTGGATTCTAGGTTCTGCAACATCGAAACCTTGAAACTTTGAAACCTGACTTATTACCGCTTCTCCGTATAATCGATCACCGTACGAATCTCGGCGCCGAACTTTTCCTGTAGCCGGCGTACGACCGCATCTTGCTCGGCGCGGCTCCGGCCTCCCATTCCAGGGTTCGTCCCACTGGATCGGGCGGTTCCATTACTTTTCCCCTCTGTCGCTGCCACGCCGGGAACAATCCTCAGCTTGGCGGCCCTCCCCAAAACTCCGCTGGCCGAAGCGATCGTCAGCCGCCGGGCATCTGCTCCCAACGACATGTCGACCACGGTCTGCGACTCCGAGACCTTGATCACTACTTCGTTTCCTTCGACCGACCATTCGCCCGCTTCCAGCATCGAGACTAGTATGCGCTGACTGCCATCCACAAGCGCTTGCAGCACGGTGCTCCGCAACCTCTCGATGGGTGCGGCCGAAACGCCGGCCGCTGGCTGGGCTGATAAAGTTGGCGGCACAGCATGCATTTGCGACGTTTCCACCTGCGGAAGTTCGGGCGCGCCCTCGCTCAGATTGGCGGGGGCGGCAGCGCTCATGATCACTCGCGCCGGTAACCCTCCACTCGCGGCGCTAAGCGGACCGCTAGCGGGAACTGAATCCGCAGAGAACTCCTGCCGCGGACCGCCCTTGCGTGCAGAGTCGGCCGCGAACGGCGAGACATGATTGGGACGAGCGGGAACAGCCGCGTCCGTGCGTCTAGCTTCGAACGCACTGCTCGGAGCCGAAGCGACAATCGAAGGCCGTGCAGGAGTTCGAGATGCGCCCGTTCCAGAATCTGTAGTGTTCGAAGAAGCAGCCACCTCGCTGAGCAGTTGCTCCATCGGCAGCAAACGCTGCGCGTGCGCCATCTTGAGCAGGCCAAGCTCCAGGTGGAAGCGCTGCTCCTGCTTATATCCCAGCTCGCCGTGCGTGCGCAGCATGATCTGCAGATGCCGCGTGAGATCCTCTTCGCCGAACAGTTCGGCGACGCGCTCCACGCGCTCGCGTTCTTCACTCGATACCTGCAGCAGGGAAGAATCCTTACCCGCAATCTTCGCGACAGTCGCATTCCGCAGGAAGCGCACCAGTTGCCGCGCGAAATGCGTCGGGCTGTGACCTTCGCTGATGAGGTGGTCCACTTTCCGCAGCACGTCTTCGCTGGCGCCGCGAGCGATGGCCTGCATCACCTGTTCGAGAATATGCGCAGGCGCGGCGCCAACCAGGTTGCGCACGGAATCAGCCGTGAGCTTTCCGCTGGACGACGCAATCGCCTGATCGAGGATCGACAGCGCGTCGCGCATGGAGCCATCGCCAGCCTCGGCCAGCAGGGCGAGTGCATCGTCATCGGCCTCAATCTTTTCGCGGCCGACAAGCTCGCGCAGTTGGCCGACAATGTCGTCAAACTTGACGGCGCGAAAGCTGAAGTGCTGGCAGCGCGAGCGGATGGTCTGCGGAATGTCCTCCGGCTGTGTGGTCGCCAGCATAAATACGATGTGGTCGGGCGGCTCCTCCAGCGTCTTAAGCAGCGCGTTGAACGCGGCGTCAGTAATCTGATGCGCTTCGTCGAGGATGTAAATCTTGAAGCGGTCGCGCGCCGGACGGTAGCGCGCGGCCTCGCGCAGTTCGCGAATTTCGTCGATGCCACGATTGGTTGCAGCGTCGATCTCGATCACGTCGACGGCGTTGCCGACGCGAATCTCGGTGCAGGATTCACAGATACCGCAGGGTTCCGCCACCGGCTTGTCGGACGAACGGCAATTCAGCGCCGCGGCCAGAATGCGTGCCACAGTCGTTTTTCCAATGCCGCGATGCCCGCTAAAAATGTATCCATGGGCGGTGCGCCCCTGTTCAAGCGCGTTCTGCAGCGTGCGGGTAACGTGCTCTTGTCCGATAACCTCGGAGAATCTCTGCGGACGATATTTGCGCGCCAGGACGGTATAACTCATGAGCAGGAAGAGATGATTATACGTGATGGGAGCGAGGTTGGGCCGCCATTTTGCTGCTTGCGTCCGCGCGAGAAATAGAAAATAATTGCGGCGGCCTCGTGCGGCGCCCTCCAGTCCGCACCCTGGTGGGAGACTTGACGCATGAGATGCGGTCGCGCGGCTTCGCTCCTGATACTCGCGTTCGGATTCTCCTTCGTAACCGTTTGGCTCAGCGCGCCACAGCGTCTTCGCGCACAAACCGCGACGCCCTCAACGCCCCTCGACCTCGTCATTCAGCACGACGTGCCGTTGAAGACGCGCGACGGCGTTACTCTCTACGCCGACATTTATCGTCCCAAATCAACGGGGAAGTTTCCTATCATCCTTATGCGCACGCCCTACGACAAAAGCGTAGGCTGGGCAGTCTCACCCGCCCTCAGGATGGTCCCACGCGGTTACGTCGTTATCATTCAGGATGTCCGCGGCCGCTACACCTCGGAAGGAGAATGGTATCCATTCAAGCACGAGCAAGCCGACGGCTTCGATACCGTCGAGTGGGCCGCCGCACTCCCCTATTCCGATGGCAAAGTCGGCATGATGGGAGCTTCGTATGTGGGCGCGACGCAGATGCTCGCCGCTATTGCCCAACCCCCGCACCTCACGGCGATCGCTCCGAATATGACGGCGAGCAACTATCACGACGGTTGGACCTACCAGGGCGGCGCCTTCGAGCAATGGTTCGACCAGAATTGGACGTCGCAGCTAGCGCAGAATACACTCCAGCGCCTGATCCACGAAAACACGAATGCGCTGGTCGGCACGCCCACGCTTCCCCTTGCCGACTATCCCGTCTTCAATTTTGGTCAGTTACCCGCTGCCAAACAACTTACGGCTGCTCTCGCTCCCTACTACCTCGACTGGCTGGCGCACCCCGACTATGACGAGTACTGGAAGCAGTGGTCCATCGAGGAACATTTCTCAAACATCGCCGTCCCCATGCTCCAGGTCGGTGGATGGTATGACATCTTCAACGCCGGCACTCTGCGCAATTACGTGGGCGCCAAAGCTCACGGACTCACCGATGCAGCCCGGACCCAACATCATTTGCTCATCGAAATCGGCGGTCATGCCGGCTTCGGTCGCCGCATCGGCGACGTCGACTTCGGTCCTCATGCCATCGAGAACGTCTACACAGACGTCATCCTCGACTGGTACGATTTCCTCTTCAAGGGCCTCCAGAACGAGTTCTCCACCGACAAGCCTGTCAAACTCTTCGTGATGGGCGCCAACGAATACCGCCAGGAAGACGATTGGCCGCCCCCGCAAGCCCAGCCTACGAAATATTATCTGCACTCTGGCGGCAAGTCGAATTCCCTCCGCGGTGACGGCTCTCTCTCCACCTCCCCGCCCAAATCCGAGCCCTCTGACGCCTATGTCTACAATCCGGCCAATCCCGTGCCTACCATCGGCGGCCCGCTCTGCTGCGACGCCGAACACATGGAGCCCGGCCCGCGCGACCAGCGTTCCGTGGAAAATCGCGACGACGTGCTGATTTACTCCACCAGTCCGCTGGCTCGCGACTTGGAAGTCACTGGCCCGGTTACCGCCACTCTCTTCGTCAAATCCTCGGCCGTGGATACCGATTTCACGGCCAAGCTCGTCGACGTCGCGCCTGATGGCTTCGCGCAAAATCTCACCGAGGGCATCCTACGCATGCGCTACCGCGCTTCCCCCGAGCACAGCGTTCTGATGAATCCCGGGCAGATCTACGAAATCTCACTCGATCTCTGGGCCACGAGCAACGTCTTTCTTCGCGGCCACTCCCTGCGCCTTGAGGTTTCCAGCAGCAATGTCCCTCGTTTCGATCGCAATCTCAATACGGGCGAAGAAATCAAATTCGCCCGAACCTCCGTCGCTGCCACCAACACAATCCTCCACGACACGCAACATCCTTCCGCGCTGGTGCTTCCGGTTATGCCGTCAAAATAGTTCGAGCATCTGATGCATGAGTTGTCGGCCGCGCCGGGCGGATGCACCCAACGGGCAACTGCTACTGCTGAGGCTTGCTAAAACCGCCATGCAAGGGATAGGCTGGTGCGTCAACCCGGAGTGCCGGGCCACCTGATCCCAGAGGAATTTGGTGCGGTCGCAAAGGAGTGTTCTTATGCAACTGAAGCTGGCAACGCGAACCAAGGATGGAATTCTCGTTGTGGATTGCAGCGGCCGGATTGTGTTTGGCGAGGAGTCCTCACTGCTGCGCGAGACCGTCAAGAAGGCAGTATCGGAGAACAATCGTATCGTGCTGAACCTGGGCGATGTGAATTACATTGATTCCGGCGGCCTCGGCACGCTCGTGGCCCTGCGTACAACCGCGCAAAACGCAGGCGGCACTATCAAACTGACCAACTTGACCAAGCGCGTGGGCGATTTGCTGCAGGTCACCAAGCTGCTCACGGTTTTCGACGTATACAACTCAGAGGCGGAAGCCATCGATTCCTTCCGCAAGGCGGCTTAGTCCGGCCATCGTCGACGGTGTGTGGGCCGCGGCTTGGAGCCGCGGCGCATGAACCGCTGAATGATCGCGCCGGGCCTTCCCGAATGCTCCCTCGCATCGTCTTTCTTCTGTGCCTGTTGGTGAGTGCCAGCGGCTTCGTGTCTCCGCCCGTAGCGCTGGCGATGGGACTGGTATTTGGGCTGGCGTTTCCTCATCCCTACGACCGTCAGGCAAAGAAGTTCTCCAAGGTCCTGCTGCAGGCCTCCGTGGTAGGACTCGGCTTCGGCATGAATCTGCATCAAGTCGTTCAGGCCGGACGCAGCGGCTTCGTCTACACCATGCTGGGCATCAGCTTCGCGCTGCTCGCCGGCATGGGTCTGGGCACGCTTCTCGGCGTGCAGCGAGTACCGGCGTTTCTGATTTCCACGGGCACGGCGATTTGCGGCGGGAGCGCCATTGCCGCCGTCGGGCCCATCACACACGCCAGCGACGAAGAAATGGCCGTGTCCCTCGGAACTGTCTTCGTGCTGAATTCCGTGGCACTGCTCATTTTTCCCGCTATCGGCGCAGCGCTCAAGCTGACCCAACCGCAGTTTGGACTCTGGGCGGCGCTCGCCATTCATGACACCAGTTCGGTGGTGGGCGCCGCCGCCAAGTATGGGGCCGGGGCGCTGGCCATCGCGACCACGGTAAAGCTGGCCCGCGCGTTATGGATTGTTCCGCTCTCGGTGGGAACGGCCGTCGTGCGCGGCGCCAAGGCAAAGATTCAGTGGCCGTGGTTCATCGCCCTGTTTTGCCTCGCCGCGGTGTGCAACACATATCTGCCGGCGGGAGCCCACGCCTACGGCATCGCGGTGAAAGTTGCCAAGATAGGATTGACCGCCACTCTTTTCTTGATCGGCAGTGGCATATCGGTGGCGACCATCAAGCAGGTAGGGCATCGGCCGTTGTTGCAGGGAATCATATTATGGTTGCTGGTTTCAGTGGGATCGCTGTGGCTGATTCGCTTAGGATGGATTGGGTTATGAAGAAGGGAAGCAGGCAATCGCGGAAGGTTGCAGCGAAGAGTCGTCCAGAGGAATCGGCTCCGGACAAATCGCCTGCAGATCAATCCTCGAAGACGCGGCTGCGCATCGAGGCCGCTATCCGACGCATTCCCAAAGGTAAGGTGTCCACCTACGGAGCGGTGGCGCGTGGGGCGGGACTTCCGGGAGCATCACGGCAGGTGGCAAAGGTGTTGCATCGCGGATTCGGATTGCCATGGCAACGGGTGTTGGGCGCAGGCGGAGAGATCAAGCTGCGCGGGGATTCGGCCATCGAGCAGCGGCTGCGACTGGAAGCGGAAGGCGTTCGCTTCCGCGGCCGGAAGGTGGATATGAAACAGTGTGAGTTCAAGTTTAAGTTCAGACGCGCATCGGAGCGTCCCAGTTGATCACTGCCGACGAAGATCTAAGACATAAGCAAGACTCCCGCATGCCGCGGTAATCGAGCTGTGCATCACCACGCCATCCGACCGGCTACTATCCCCCCGCTAGATTATCTCCAGCTTAATCCCCGTTGATCTCAGGAAAAATCCTGATGGACTCCGTCAAAACCTGACCGTAGCATCCGCGCTGGTAGTCGCCTGGATTCGAACGCCGAAGGCATCTCTTTTCGGTAACACAACCCGTCCCCCAGCCCAGGGGCCAGAGGATATCCACATGCGCAAAGATAGGTTTGGCGTTGGTTGCGTCGCAGTATTGCTGGCAGTTTCAACCTTAATCTTAATCTTGCCGCAGGCCGTGCTTGCAGCCACGCCCTCCTCCGGCACGCTCGCCGGAGGCGGCACGCTGACCTACACTGGCACCACCGCCACCGAGAATCCAGCGACCTTCGACCCAAGCACGTGCCAAACCGCCGGGTACTGCGACGTGTTCACCCTGACTATCAATGTTTCGAATTCCTTCCGGACAGCCCATCCAAATTTTCGCGTCAACATTTCATTCGGATGGACCGGCAACACGAATGAGTTCGACATGTATGACTACTTCAACGGGGCCGCGATCGATATTTCCGCGAATAGCTTTGTCACCAGCCAACTGACCCGGCTTGAACATCCGGCGAACGGCGTTTACACAATTTATTCCAGCATGTCACTCGGGGTGCCCGGGACGGCCTACACCGGCACGGTGACGCTGCAAGCCACGCCTCCAGCCATCCAGACGATTGCCGGCTCTTACACGGCGGATCCGGACGGCAAGTTCGGTCCGCAGATGTTCGAGTTCACCTCGGATCAACAATTGGTCGCGACCCTGTCGACCGGTTCCGCCGGGCAGGACGTTGAACCGGGCATTGTGGTCGATCCCTTTGGCAACATTTATGTCTCCGCCATTGAAGGTGTACCCGCGGGATCGGACTTGTGGCGCTCCACCGACTATGGAAATACCTTTACTTATCTCGGCCAACCCGACAAGTCAGCTGGCGGAGGAGACGAGGACTTGGCGGTGGGCATCCCCTTCGCCGCCGACCAACTGTCCGGCGACAGCACGGGACGCCTCTACTATTCCAGTTTGAACCTGGCTGATATTAACCTGCAGACTTCCACTAACGAGGGCAACAGCTTTGTTCCGGGAGACTCGCCCGCTAAGGTGGTCGACCGCATGTGGCTGGCGGGAGCTGGCACCTCTCGCGATTACCTGATCACAGTTCAACTCGGCGCTGCGTTAAATGGCACCGATAGCTTGATCGTTACTGAGTCGGACGACGGCGGCATCACCTATCCCAACGGCGCAGTAATCAATCAGGCAATATTGGCAGGCACACCCGAGACCGGCTTCCATTCCAATATCGTGGCTTATCCCGGCGTTTTGGGCGGACCAAGTCCCAACAGCTCGGTTTACACCACCTTCACTTCCCCGGATGGGGTGGATCTGTACGTCGCCTCGTGCGCGGCGCCGTGCAACCTGCCTGTGCTGCCTTCCGGAGGGCCCCCGTCGAAGCTCAATTTCACCTCGACCCTCGCCTTCACGGCGCCGCCGGGAGCGTCCGTAGGAAACGTCTTTACCCCCATCGCAGTCGACAACGATGGCAACATTTATGTTGCCTTCAGCATGCAGCAGCTCGACACCAACGGAAATCAAACAGGCCAGAACGTGTACGTCATCTGGTCGCTCAATGGCGGCAGGACCTGGTCGAAAGCACTGCGAGTAAATAATCCGGGCGATCCCGCGACCGCCACCGCAATGCTTCCGTGGCTTACTGCGGGAGATCAGGGCAGCGTTGGAGTTTTCTGGTACGGCACCAACGTCGTCGGCAACCCGAACAACCAAGCCATATTTGCCAATGCCAAGTGGAAGATTTTCTACGCGTTTGTGAACACAACCACCAGCAAGCCGTCCGTGCAGTATGTGGTTGCCAGCGGCACAACCACGGGCACCGCGGATCAGATGGCGGGCGTCGTGCACTATGGCTCTATCTGCACACAGGGACTTAACTGCAATACGAGTGTGCCCCCGGGCAACCGTGAACTGGCGGAGTACTCGGAGTTGACGCACGATCCGCTGGGTATGATCCACATGGCGTTCTCTGAAGACAACGTGACTGCCGGCTCTGCCTTTACCTGGTATTCGAAACAAACCGCCGGACCCGGCCTGATTCCGAATGTGGGCACCGGCGCTGGCTACTTCAACATTGGCAGTGGCACCGGCAATGTCGGTTTCCTGGTTGGGACGAAGACAGTCTCGGGCATCCGCGAAGGGACGCTGAATTATCTCGACACTTCCGCGCACATTCTTCTTACGGACACGACCGGGTTCTCGACTGTGAAAGTGGGGACCAACACGGTTCAGGTTTCCGGTGTCGGCACGCTGCAAGACGGCTCGAGCGTGATCTTCAGTGCGACCGCCACCGCCGGTGCAGCGGGAGCGGGCGCATTCACGATTTCATGGCCCGGATATTCGGCGTCGGGAACGCTGGTTCAGGGACTGATCATCAAGTAAAGATCAGCAAGTGAAGCGCGGCCACTTTGCCGCAGTGGGGACAGCCAAGGTGGCTGTCTCCATATTCTTGTTTTTGCCAACGACTAACGACCATCGACTAACGACTGACCTTGAACTGCTCATCGATCTCCACCTGATATCCCGCAGACAATCTGTTGGTTTCATTCGCCATGCCGACAACCGCCATCAACTCTTTGAAGATCGCGTCAGTCATGCCCTTCTTCTGTGCTGCGACAGTATGCGAGGCGATGCAATAGTTGCATTGATTCGTAACGCTCACCGCCACATAAATCATTTCTTTGGTCAACGGATCGAGCGCTCCCGGAGCCATGATCTGCTTAATGTCTTCCCAGGTGCGCTTCAGCGTCGCCGGATCGTGTGCAATCGCTTTCCAGAAATTATTGATCCAGTCGGTCTTGCGTGTGGCCATGATGTCGTCGTAAACGGCGCGTACTTCCGGGCTGGCGTCTTTGTATTCGATGAGTCCCAACGTTGCCATGAATTCTCCAGTAGTTGGCAATTAGCAGCTAGCCGCTTGAGCCCGCTGCCGGAGCCAAAGATTCCGGCCTGCTAAATGCCAATTGCTAATTGCTAACTGCTACGTCGGCAATTCTCCGCTCAGCAATTTCTCCAATGCTGCCGCGGGACATCGCACTCCCACGTAGAACTGGCCGAACAGCGCGTACACGGCGCTGACATGATCGAAGCGCATTTCGTAGATCAGCTTCTTGAAGACTAGCGGATCGTCGGCGAACAGATCGACGCCCCATTCCCAGTCGTCAAAGCCAATCGAGCCGGTGATGATCTGCTTCACTTCGCCGGCGTAGCGGCGGCCTACGAGGCCGTGCTCGCCCATCTGGCGGGCGCGCTCCTCGATGGGGAGCGTGTACCAGTTCTTATCTTCGCCGCGCAGCCGGTTCATGGGATAAAAGCAGATATAACGGTTCGTGGGAATCTCGGGGAACAGCCGCGGATGCATCGCTTCGCGATGCCGCCCGAGTTTGCATTCGATCTCAGCCTTCCACTGATCAGAGTGGGGTTGAATGCCTTGGTCGGTCAGCTCCTTATAAATCTTGAGCGTGGAATCGTACAGTCCGAGTTCGATGATGGAGAGATAAGAAGACGTGGGTTCGAGGTAATCGCTGAGGCGCAGTCCCGCCAGCTTGAGTTCCGCTTGGTTAAGGTCAGCAAACGACTTGCGGAAGTGCATCAGCATCAGATCGCCCTTGTGGCCGATCAACGAGAAGAGTGCAGATTGCCCGCCGGAATTCTGTTCCATTGCGCCCAGCACCGACGCCGCTTCCTGAGCGATCGCCGATCGCGTGCCATCAGGCAGAGCCCGCCAGGCCGTCCAGCGGAAACGCATCATCTGATGCAGAACGCTGTAGCCTTCGGTGGTGAGCGGCACGGCGGGAATCTCCGCGGAGACGGCTTCCGGGCGGACAGCAGGACTGGCGGCCGTTGTCATTGTCATTGGCTTCTCAGGATGTGTGCTCATGATTCCAGTCCATTGTACGCAAGAGGCGCGAGGCCAGCGAGTCTACGATTTACAATCATGCTGGCGCTGCGGTTAGACGGAATGCTGCCTCATGCAAAAACTGATCCCAACATCTTGCGTTGTTCTTCTGTTAACCGCTTCGCTGTCGGCGCAGAAGCGCATATGGGTGCTGCGCGCGCCCGGCGAAATAGCGGAGTACGATCCCGCAACGTTTGCCGCCAGGCAAACGGTGAAAGTCCCGCCGGAGGCCATGGCGTCGCCGCAGAGCTGCTCAGTCAATCATCTGGGACAGATGTTGTTCGCCGCGCCCGCTGCCCTGCCGCTCCCAGAAGGCGATTTCGCAGCCGA